>Ga0315278_10000165_pt1 | contig 60018 bp, 50 predicted proteins | sample YL17G06_0_MG_FD_203880 | JGI IMG/M metagenome (GOLD analysis project Ga0315278, IMG submission 203880) | Sediment microbial communities from Yellowstone Lake, YNP, Wyoming, USA - YL17G06_0 | ecosystem: Environmental > Aquatic > Freshwater > Lake > Sediment | place: USA: Wyoming | collected... | reverse complement strand
TGCTCCTGAACGCGGGGCACGAGGCGACGGTGAACGTCACGGGGAACGGTTGGTGGGCGCTCCTTCGCCATCCTGAACAGCTGGAGCGTCTGCGGGCCGATCCCAGCCTGATCCCGAGCGCCGTCGAGGAGCTCATGCGGTGGGACACCCCGCTGCAGCTCTTCGAGCGATGGGCGCTCGAGGACCTGGAGCTGCACGGTATGGCGATCCCTCGGGGGGCCGAGTTCGGATTGGTCTTCGGCTCCGGCAACCGGGACCAAGCGGTCTTCGACCGGCCCGACGAACTCGATATCGCGCGCACCCCGAACCCGCATCTGACGTTCGGAGCCGGGATCCACTTCTGCCTCGGCGCAGCGTTGGCGCGAGCCGAACTGCAGATCTCGTTCGCGACCCTGCTACGGCGGATGCCGGCGCTCGAGCTTGCGCGGGCGCCGGTATGGAAGCCGAACTACATCATCCGCGGCCTGGGAGGACTCCAGGTCCGCGGATGATGTAGTGGAGCGGCTTCGTAGCTACTTCGTGACGTTGCCGAGCGTGACCGGCGGGATCGTCTGACCCTTGGCGTCGGGCGGCAACAGGCTCAGCCACACGCTCGCGTTGTCGATGCCGAACGTCAGCTTCCCGGCGTCCTCAGGCTTCAGCGCGAAAGTAAACATGATGTTGTCGCTCTTGGCCTGCTCGGTTCCCAGCGCGGTGGCATCGAGCACCTCGACGTCGGGGATCAGCGCCACCGTCTTCGTCTCGGAACCATCGCCCAGTCCATGGAACGTGGCGAAGACCTGGACGTGATCGCCGCGGTGCACGGCCTGCCCCACGCCTTGCGGCGACGGCAGCTGGATCGAGATGGCCGTGTAGCCATCCGGGATACCCAGACCGCCGCCCTCCGTGGTGCCGAGCTCGGCGATGCGGTTCGACAGCACCTGCTCGCCCTGAACGATGGGCTGGCTGTTGGTCTTGCCGCGCAGCTCGTCGATCGCGGTGATGGCACCGGGAGCGACGTAGTTCTTGGGGATCTGCTGCACGGTGAGGGTCCCGTCGTCGATGAGGGCATCGAGTTGGGTTCCGGCCCGTACATCCTGGGTCGCCACGACCACCGAGAGCGTGTCGCCACCGGTGGCGGCCTCATGCTTGACGGTCGTGGTGTAAAGCAGCATGGCTGCGGCTGCCAGGACGGCCAAGAGCAAGGCCGCTGGCAACGCGAGGTTCCGCATCTTCATTTCCGTCCTCCTGTTCCGACGCACATCAGACGTCATCCACGAGTCGTGCGTTGCCGACGCTGGCCTCCGCCACTTGGCGGAAGACAGGCTCGAGGTCGGCGCTGCCCGGCACGCAGAAGTAGTTGTCTCCATCCTTGTTCTCGTTCGGCCCGCATCCACCGGGCACGTCATCCGTCGAGTTGGTTGCTGCCGCGGCCAGGTTCCTGGTCGCGTACGCGTTCGCGAAGAGACCGCCCGTGTCGTAGGTGCACCGCACCGGCGGGCTGTCCAGGCCGTAGGCGATCGTGAAGATCGTCTGCCCTGCGGCCTTCGCGATGGTGGCCTTCGAGTTCAGGTAGTTGCACGGGTTATAGCCGTGGGGCTGGTTCGCCTGACCATCGGTCTCGAAGATGATCACGTCGGGGACGCTGGCGCGCCCCTGGAGCGCGAGCATGCCGCGCGCCGCGTCCAGCGGATCGCCGAGGTTCGTGTGACCATCGTTCGTCCAGTTCCGGCCGTTCACGTTGATCCGTGGGCTCCCGGTGCGCTGGAGGCAGTTGATGCGCTGGGCGATCTGACTCGACGTGTTCAAGGTTCCGTCGGCGTTCGAGAAGTCCCGGCTGAGCGGGATCGACTGCCAGTCCGCGTAGTTCGAGTCCGGATAGTTCTGTGGATCGGCGACCCCGCACTTGTTGGCCGCGGAGCCGTACGGAAGCGCCACGAGACCCACCCATTGCTCGGAGGAGTCGTAGAAGCCCAGGATCGACAGGGCCGCGTTCTTCATGTTCACGATGTCGGAGGCGGTCATGCTGCCGGTCCGGTCGAGGACGAGCGCGATGTCGAGCGGTGAGCGTGCCGCCCCGCAGGATCCGTTGCAGGAAGCGGCGTTGACGGCTCCCGTGCTGCCCTGGTCGACACCGATCACGGGTGCGAACGCGTAGTCCACGGTGTTGCTGGTCGACACCGAGATCGTGTTGCACTTGTCGCCCGCGAAGGGGTCGCACGCATGTGAGGACCGCCCCCGTTTGGTGCGCCAGTCCCCGGCCGCCCACGCTCCGGTGGTCGGGCCGCACACGTAGGGCACGTCCTCGAGGTCGGGAGCACCGTCACCGTCGCGGTCGCCCACGATGCAGCGGTAGCGGATGGAGATCTGTCCAGGCGCTAGCTGGGGGGCATTGTCGAGCGTCACCCGGAGCGCGAGCGCCGAAGCCGTCGCACCCTGAGCGGCGCCTTGGGCCGGCAACATGCGCGCGCCCGCGAGCGCACCGAAGTCCACCGAGTTCTGCAACACCTGGCGCTCGTGATACAGGCGGGAGAGATCCACCGCGAACGCCACGGCCGCGAACAGGACCGTCAGCAGCAGCGCGAACAAGACGACGACCGCGCCGCCTTCCTCGCTCATCCGGCCGCGCCGGCTCGCCGAGGGACGCCTCATCCCTCGAACCGCGCTTCCGAGACGGAGTGAAGGTTCAGATCGTCTCCGAGCCCGACCATGGTGCCTAGCGGGGTCATGTACTGGTAGCGGTAGTCCACGGTCACCCGGACGAGATCGCCCTCCAGCCATGAGCCGGGGCAGCCGGTGAACGCGCTACCGTTGCGGCTGCACGTGAGGGACACGGTGAGGCGGGTGGGATCGAGGTAGTTCACGGATTGCTTGGTCCGGGCGATGATCGCAGCCTGGTCGGGGTCGACCGCGGCCTTGCGTGCCCCCTCGCGGGCGGCGTTCGCGGTTCCATTCCACGTGTGGAACCCGAAGCCGAAGTCGATGATGCCGAAAACCAGGAGGAAGAAGATCGACGCCACGATGGCGAATTCGACCGCCGCTGCACCTCGCTCATCACGGAGCGAGCTCACGCTCCGCCGACGTTCCGATGGGGTCGTCCGCCCTGCCGCTGCGAGCCGGCGATGCTCGTACATGGGTGTCCTCTCCGTCCTCATCCGCCTGATCGCGGGCCCCGAGGGTCCGCCCGTCCCGTCCGTCGAAACCGTACGGCGGCCCATTCCGGCCGGGAATTCCGCGATTCCCTGAGCTTGCGTACGTAGCGATACGTACGTGGCGATCCACGTCCGTCCGACCCACCGAACATCGGCATCGTGAAAGGACGGCTTGAGGAGGGGTGAGGATGAAGAGCCGGCGGTCGGATTCGAACCGACGACCTAGCGATTACAAATCGCTTGCGCTACCGGACTGCGCCACGCCGGCCGAGGTGCGATTCTACCGTCGGCACCTGACGCGCGGAACGTCGCTCAGCGTCGGTCGGGAGAGGCGAGCACGAACCCATAGAGGGTCGCGGCGAGCGACGCAGCCGCGTTCAGGGACCCGACCTGCCCGCGCATCGGCAGACCGACGAGCACATCGCACCGCTCGCGACTCAGACGCGCCATCCCCTCACCCTCGCTGCCGATGACCACCGCCACGCGCCCAGCCGGACAGGCAACGCCATAGATCGTGTCCGGCGCGTCGGCGTCGAGTCCGATCACCCAGAATCCGGCCTCCTGGAGACGTTCGATCGCGCGCGCGATGTTCGCGACCCGTGCGTGGGGCAGATGCATCAGCGCCCCCGCAGACGCACGGATGGCCGCGTCGGTCACGTCCGCCGCACGACGGGTCCGCGTCACGAGCATCGCCGCGCCCGCGGCCTCGGCCGAGCGGGCAGCGGCACCCAGGTTCTGAGGGTCGGTCACGCCGTCCAGGATCACCACGATCGCGTCCCCGGCGAACGGGAACGAGGCCAGGTCTCGTTCGGTCAGCTCACGCGACGCGGCGACGCCGGCCGCGTCGCGGACCCTGGCCACCACGCCTTGATGGTCGGTCGCTATCGCGTCCAACCGCTCCCGAGGGACGACATGCACCGGCACCTGCGCCGTGGCGGCCGCGGCGAGCAGCGCGCGGGACCCCTGTGTGGCCTTGGTGGGCTCCGTCAGGAGGATCTCCTTGGCGGCGCCCGCGCGGATGGCCTCCGTGACGGCCCGGCGCCCGGCCACGACATCGCCCTCGTCCTGGCGAGGACGAACGGGCCGCCGGGACCCTGACCGCTCCCGGCTCACGTCAACACGACGACGGCCATGCACCCGATGCCGTCACCTGACAGACCCAGCCCCTCGGGACGGGTCGCCTTCACGGATACGCGCTCGATCGGCAACCCCAGGACCTGCGCGAGCCGTTCGCGCATGGGTTCCCGCCGCGGCACGATCGCGGGACGTTCCGCGATCACGGTGACGTCACAGGACGCGGGAGCGAGGTCCGCAGCGGAGACGATGGCGACGGTCCTCGCGAGCAGATCCAGGCCCGCGATGCCCGCTACCGATGGGTCCGTGTCGGGGAAGTGCTCGCCCACATCCCCCAAAGCAGCGGCCCCCAACAGCGCGTCGGCGAGGGCGTGGCACACCGGGTCCCCATCGGAATGACCCGCCAGTCCTGCCTCGTCGTCGAAGAGGAGACCGCCGAGCCACAAGGGTCGCCCGGGGTCGCGCGGATGCACGTCGAAGCCGAGCCCCACGCGGGGGGCCTCAGCCATGGACACCGCCGATCCTCGTCTCGGCTTGGGCGAGGTCGAGCATGGTGGTGATCTTGAAGTTCTGCGGATCCCCGGGAACGGCGAGCACCGTTCCGCCTGCCAACTCGAGAAGCGAGGCGTCGTCCGTGACGCCGAGCCCGGAGGCCTCCGCGTTCTGGTGCGCTTCGCGCAGGAGGTCGGCGCGGAAGGCTTGTGGTGTCTGCGCCAGCACGAGTTCCTCTCGGTCGAGCGTCGTGACGACGACACCGTCATGGACCCGCTTCACGGTGTCGGCCACTGGGATCACGGGGATCGCGCCGGCCGCTCCCGCCCGCACGGCCTCGATCACCGCCGAGAACAGATCGGGCGGGGCGAACGGCCGAGCGGCATCATGGACCGCCACGACGTCGACCCCGTCATCGAGGGCGGCGAGCGCGGCGCGGACGGAGGCCTGACGGGTCTCGCCGCCGGGGACCACCACGACCGGTTTGCCGAGGAACTCCACGCAGCCGGCGGCTCGATACTCCATACCGATCGGCGCCGTGACCACCAGCTCCGTCACCGCGTCGGAACTTGCGGCCGCGGCCGCGGCCACGGCCAGGACGGGGCGATCGCCGATCGTCACGAAGGCCTTCGGGTCGTCAGCCCCCAGCCGTCGGCCGGCGCCGGCCGCCAAGATGATCGCCGCCGCTCGCGGTCGGGTGGATGCCATAGGCCAAGCATGGCAGACCGAGGTGCTGGGGGCGTACCCCTCAGGCTTCCACGCCGGCTTCGGACGCCAAGGCCGCGAACACCATCCGGCCGGTGGTGGTCTGGATGACGTTGGTGACCCTGATCTCCACGGACGTACCGATGTGTTCGTCCGCGCGCTCGACCACCACCATGGTGCCGTCTTCCATGTAGCCGACGCCCTGGCCGTGCTCGCGCCCCTCCTTGACCAGCCGAACGGTGATCTCGTCTCCGGCCGTATAGGGCACGCGGAACTTGGATGCCAGCGCGTTGATCTGAGCCACGGGGACCCGGAGCGCCTCGGCCACCTTGGCGAGGTTGTGGTCGACGGTGATCAGCGAGGCGCCTCGTTCGCGCGCCAGCCGGACCAGCGCGGCGTCGACGTCCAGCACCCCGTTCTCCTCCACCAGTTGGAACTGAATGGTGGGAGCCTTCTGCAGTTCCACGAGGACGTCGAGCCCGCGGCGACCGCGCGTTCGACGCCGAGGGTCAGAGGAGTCGCTGATGGCCTGGAGTTCGCGCAGGACGCCATCGTGGAGCAGGATCGTGCCGCTGACGAACCCCGTGGCCACGAGGTCGGCCACCCGGCCATCGATCAGCGCGCTCGTGTCGAGGACATGCAGGTCTCCGCGCGCCGACGCAGCCGACGCCTGCGGCTTCATGCCCACCAACGCGAAGATGTCCTCGTAGCGCGCCTCGCCCAAGCGGAACCCCAGCGACGCGAGCACGAGGTACAGGAACACGATCGCGGGCCAGGCGACGGACGGCGGCACGAACAGGAGCGGGATCATCATCAACGCCCCGACCGCCAGGCCGACCACGAGCCCCACCACGCCGCCGGCCAGCTGCGGAGCCGGCTTTCGGCGCAGTTCCTTCTCCATGCCACTGACGGCCCGCAACGTGAGCCGCCCCATGACGCCACCGATCACGAACCCGATGGCGGCCCCCAGGAAGATGAACATCAAGGCGCGGCTCGTGCTCTCGGCGGCGTAGGAGGCACCGATCTGATAGCCGGCCGTGGCCAGCAATGCGATGAAGATCAGTCGCACGCCTTCGACCAGGCGGCCACGTAGCGCGCCCGTGCGAGGATCCCGCTCGCTCATCTCCGGCTCGTCCCTTCCCGACGTTGACAGGGGCGGCCGCGTCCTCACGGGGGCGCGGCGACCCCTACGAAGGGGTCATCGGCGCGCGCCGGAGCGACCCTGAGGACTTACGTCAGAACCGAAGCAGGAGAAGGGAGGCTAGGAGCCGGGCTAGGCCTCGGCGACGACCTTCGCGCCGTGCGCGTCGTCCAGAACCTCATCGATAAGGAGTTCCGCGTCCTCTTCGGACTTGTTCGTGGCGTGAGACAACTCGGAGATGAGGATCTGGCGTGCCTTCGTGATCATGCGCTTTTCGCCGGCCGACAGGCCCTTCTCACGGTCACGGATCGAGAGGTTCCGAAGGACCTCGGCCACCTGGTACGGATCACCGGAATGGAGCTTCTCCATGTTGTTCTTGAAGCGGCGCGACCAGTTGGCGGCCATGGAGGACTCCTCCTCCGTCAGCACCTTGAGGACTTTCTTCACCTCGGCCTTGCTAACGACCGATCGAAGACCGACCTGCTCGGTGGAATCTGTGGGGATCATCAACGTCAGGTCGCCGTAGGCAACCCGCAGCACGAGGTAGGTCCGCTTCTCCCCCAGGAATTCCTTCTCACGCAGCTCTTCGATGACGGCTGCACCATGCTCGGGATGCACGACGGTATCGCCCTTACGGAACACGAAACCTCCCTGAAGACCTGCGGGATGCGCCGACGGAGCTGCGCTGCCACACAGGCTAGCACGGACCCGCCTTGCGGCGCAACCCAAAACCGCAGGTCAGAGGGCTATTCGTGGTCCGAACATGGCTCATCCGGACTAGGGCCTAGGGTGTATGTCAGGCGGTTCGGCGACGTGTTCCGGCAGGTGGCAGGGCCCATGAGAGGGCGTCCGTCAGGGTCCGGACGGGAACGATCTTCAACCCGGGAAGCAGGCCATCGGCCGCGGACGCAGGAGCGAAGATCGTGGTGCAGCCGGCCGCGCGGGCGGCGGCGAGCCGTTGTGCCATCCCCGGAGCCGGTCGAACGAGGCCCGTGAGCGCCACTTCGCCCACGAACGCGGCGCCCGCCGGGGGCAAGGCGTTGGTGGCCGCCGAGGCGAGTGCGGCGGCGACCGCGAGATCACCGGCCGGATCATCCATCTTCACGCCCCCCGACGAGGCCCCGAAGAGCTCACATCGGCCGATCGCGAGCCCGGCCACCCGCTCGAGGACCGCCGCCACGAGCTGGAACCGGCGCGCATCGAGCCCGCTCACCTGCCGGCGCGCGGCGCCTTCGGTGGACCCGACGAGCGCCTGAACCTCCACCGCGAGGGCCCGACGGCCGGAACGCGGCAGGGCGGTGGCCGCGCCCGGCAGATGCTCGCCGGAGACCAGCAGGTCGGTGGGATCGATCTCACGCAGGCCGCGCGCATCCATCTCGAACCATGTGGACTCGCCTTCGGCTCCGAACCGATTCTTCCCACCGGTTAGGACGCGCAGGCCCGAGCGCGGATCACCGTCGAACGCCAGCACGACATCGACGGCATGTTCCAGAGCGCGGGGTCCCGCCAGGTCCCCGTCCTTGGTCACGTGGCCCGTGAGCAGGACGGCGATGCCCTCGGCCTTGGCCAGGCCCACGAGGGCGTCGGTGCACATACGGACCTGGGCGACCCCACCGGGAACCTGGGTGCCGGATGGATCTCGGAGCGTCTGGATCGAGTCCACGGCCAGCAGGAACGGCCGCGTCTCACGGGCTGTGGCGAGGACCGCCTCGAGGTCCCGGCCGGGAGCGAAGGCGATGGCTTCTCCCTCGATGCCGAGCCGGCGGGCCCGGGCCGCGACCTGCCCCTGTGACTCTTCTCCGGAGACCAGCAGACACGGCCGCCCCGATGCGGAGAGCGCGGCGATCAGATGCAGGAGCAGCGTGGACTTCCCGATGCCCGGCTCACCGGCCAGGAGCGCCACGGATCCGGGCACGAGCCCTCCGCCGAGGACCCGGTCGACGCCCTCGTGCCCCGTTGAGACCCGCTGATCGGCCTCGGGGGCAGCGCCGGGGCCGATCAGCGGGACCGAAGGCGACGCCGAGCCCCCCTGGGTGCGGACGGGAACGGAGCGCTCCTGCAGGGTGCCCCAACCACCGCACCCGGGACAGCGCCCGGACCACTGTGGTGCCGGTTGATCACACGCCGTGCACACGAACTGGACCCTCGGCTTCGCCATGCGTCGGACCCTACCCACGGGCGGTGACACGCCGGTATGCTTGCGGGTACGTAGGCGCTGCGCGCGCTGCGACGACCGGAAGGAGGGATGAGGTATGGCCGAGATCTCTGTATTCGACATCGCCAGCACGCCGCGTCCCTCTCGTTCCGTCTTGCGCCACCGGTAACGCTCCTTCCGCCGCTCGCGCGTCCGACTCCTTCGGGGACGTGGCATCTGCATGCCCACGAGCCGAAAGGAGCACCGCGTTGCACGATGCAGCGTTCGAGCACTTCCTCGACGAAGGGCTCATCGAAGCGGTCATCCGACCGATCAAGAGCGGCAAGGAAGCCTCGGTCCACCTATGCCGAGGCAACCGCCGTACGACGGGTCACGATCTCTTGGCCCTGAAGGCGTATCACCCGTTGAACCAGCGCGACTTCCGCGACGACGGTCTCTACCGCGACGGGGAATGGATCAAGGAGCGCCGCATCCGCGCGGCGCTCGAGAAGAAGACGAAGTTCGGCCGCGAGGTGCAGGGCGGCATCTGGGTCAACCGCGAGTGGGAGACACTCCGGTTGCTCAGCGCTGCGGCGGCTCCCGTCCCGGTGCCGGAGGCCATCGAACGGACGGAGGACGCGATCCTCATGACCTATGTCGGCGATCTCGAGTTCGCGGCCCCGCAGCTACGCTCCTACGTCCCCGACGATCGCGAGGAGACCCAGGGTCTGTTGGACCAGTTGCTGCGCGCCGTCGAGCTGATGCTCTTCAATAACGTCGTGCACGGTGACCTCTCGCCGTACAACGTCCTGGTCTGGGAAGGACGGCTCACCGTGATCGATCTGCCGCAGGCGGTGGACCCTCGCAAGAACAGTCACGCGGAAGCCTTCCTGCGCAGGGATCTCGAGCGTATGGGTACGTACTTCGAGCGCCACGGTCTCGACACACCGATGGCGGAGATCGCGAGCGATCTATGGACGGGGTGGACGTTCGCGGACCTCGTCCCTGAGGAGCTCCGGGGACTCGTATGAGTGCTCAGGGTCCGAGCGGCACCGGCGTGCCCCATCGCTCCCAGAGCTTCAGGAACGCGTCCTGAGCGATCTCCTCGGCCTCCTGCCGGTCCCTCGTCACGAGCCAGAGCGCGCCGTAGACGCCGTCGCGCTGCGCCAAGAAGAAGACCTCGAACGAGCGGGCGGAGGGCGACACGACGACGACTTCCTGGGTTCGGTCCATCCGCAGCAAGAACGTCCAACCCCCCTCTGGATGTTTACGTCAGCCCGCGCCGGTTGCCGACGCGGTCAATCGGTAGTGCACGAAGGTCTCGCCAACGAACCCTAGTCGCGGAACCTCGCGCCCGGGTCCTGACGCCGAGAAGCCCGGTCCCTCGCGGGCCCGGGCTTCGGCCTTGATGCCGCTCGAAGGCGGCAGGATGAGCCGGGACGGATCCCGGCTCACGTTCTACTCGGTGGAGCCGGCGAGCTCCACGGGCGGGACATCGGGCGGCACGATCGACGGGGTCTCGAAGACGATCTCGCCGTCGCGCACGGCCACGATGATGGTTTGGCCGGCGCGGAACTCCTTCCACAGGAGCTTCTCGGACAAGGGATCCTCGACGAGGCGCTGGATGGTGCGGCGCAGCGGACGAGCGCCCAGGGACACGTCGTACCCCTGAGCCGCGAGCAGGGTCTTGGCCTCGTCGGTGAGCTCGATCTCCAGGTCCTTGGCCTTCAGCTGCTCGGTCACGCGCGCCATCATGAGATCCACGATGTTCTTCACGTCTTCCTGGCTCAGCGAACGGAAGACGATGACCTCGTCGATGCGGTTTATGAACTCGGGCCGGAAGGACTTCTTGAGTTCCTCGGTGACCCGGTCCTTCATCTTGTCGTAGGTGACCTCGTCGTTACCGGCCGCCGCGAACCCGATCCCGGGCCCCTTCTGGATGTCCCGCGTGCCGAGGTTGGAGGTCATGATGATGATGGTGTTCTTGAAGTCCACGGTCCGGCCCTGGGAGTCCGTCAGGCGCCCGTCCTCCAGGATCTGCAGGAGCGTGTTGAACACATCGGGGTGCGCCTTCTCGATCTCGTCGAACAGGATCACGCTGAAGGGCTTGCGGCGGACGGCCTCCGTGAGCTGGCCACCCTCCTCGTACCCGACGTAGCCAGGGGGCGAACCGATCAGGCGGCTGACCGTGTGCTTCTCCATGTACTCGGACATGTCGAGCTGGATCAGCGCGTCCTCGTCGCCGAACAGGAACTCCGCGAGCGCCTTCGAGAGCTCGGTCTTCCCGACTCCCGAGGGCCCGAGGAAGATGAAGGAGCCCGCCGGCCTGCGCGGATCCTTGAGCCCCGAGCGTGTCCGGCGCATGGCGCGGGAGACGGCGGAGATCGCCTCGTTCTGCGTGACGATGCGCTTGTGAAGCTCGTCTTCCATGCGGAGCAGCTTCTCCGTCTCCTCCTCGGTGAGCTTGAAGACGGGGATCCCGGTCCAGATGGAAAGCACCTCGGCGATCTCTTCCTCGTCCACCTCGGACAGGATGTCCATCTCGCCGGACTTCCATTCCTGCTCGCGGCGGCTGCGCTCCTCCTGGAGCTGGCGCTCCTCATCGCGCAGCGCGGCCGCCTTCTCGAAGTCCTGGCCGTCGATGGCGCTTTCCTTCTTCAGGCGCACCTCGGCGATCTTCTCGTCGACCTCGCGCACGTTCGGCGGCGCGGTCATGCGACGGATACGCATCCGCGACCCGGCCTCGTCGATGAGGTCGATGGCCTTGTCCGGCAGGAACCGGTCGGAGATGTAGCGGTCCGCGAGGTTCGCCGCGGCCACCAGCGAATCGTCGGTGAAGTTGACGCGGTGGTGAGCCTCGTAGCGATCACGCAGGCCCTTGAGGATCTCGATGGTGTGCGCGACCGACGGCTCGTCCACCACGATGGGCTGGAACCGGCGCTCGAGCGCTGCGTCCTTCTCGAGGTGCTTGCGGTACTCGTCGCGAGTGGTGGCACCGATGGTCTGCAGCTCCCCTCGCGCGAGCATCGGCTTGAGGATGGAGGCCGCGTCGATGGCCCCCTCGGCAGCGCCGGCGCCGACGAGCGTGTGCAGCTCGTCGATGAACAGCACGATGTCACCGCGGGTCTTGATCTCTTTCAGCACCTTCTTGAGGCGTTCCTCGAAGTCGCCGCGATACCGCGAGCCGGCCACGAGCGCCCCGAGGTCCAGCGTGTAGATCTGCTTGTCCTTGAGCGTCTCGGGCACCTCGCCCTTCACGATGGCCTGGCTCAGGCCCTCGACCACGGCGGTCTTGCCCACGCCCGGCTCGCCGATCAGGACCGGGTTGTTCTTGGTGCGGCGCGAGAGCACCTGCATCACGCGCTCGATCTCTTTCTCGCGCCCGATGACGGGGTCGAGTTTCTGATCTCGCGCAAGCTGCGTGAGGTTGCGGCCGAACTGGTCCAGCACCATGGACCCCTGAGGCCCGCCCTCACCCTGCGGCCCGCCGCCCGGCGTGGTCTCGCCCTTGCCGCCGGTATAGCCGGACAGGAGTTGGATCACGGTCTGGCGGACGCGGTTCAGATCCGCGCCGAGCTTCTGGAGGACCTGCGCGGCCACACCTTCACCTTCGCGGATGAGCCCGAGCAGGATGTGCTCGGTCCCGATGTAGTTGTGACCCAGCTGCAGCGCCTCGCGGAGCGACAGCTCCAGCACCTTCTTGGCACGCGGCGTGAACGGGATGTGGCCGGTGGGCGCAGCCTGGCCCTGACCGATGATCTCCTCGACCTGCTGGCGCACGGCCTCGAGCGAGATGTTCAGGGACTCGAGGGCCTTGGCGGCGACGCCTTCGCCCTCGTGGATCAGGCCGAGCAGGATGTGCTCGGTGCCGATGTAGTTGTGGTTGAGCATCCTCGCCTCTTCTTGGGCGAGGACGACGACCCGTCGCGCTCGATCTGTGAACCGTTCGAACATGTCAGCGTCCTCCGGGCCTTGGCCCGCATGTCCGTCCTCGAGGATCAACGGACCACGTCCTACCCTCGAGGTGCCTCGGGCGCCGCACCGGGTATCCGGAAACAGCGCCCACTGGGCCCAAGTATACCTGCGGGTCCTGATAACTCCCGAACCGGACAAGCATCCTCGACTCCCTCTCTCACGTGTCTTGTTGGGTACTTCGGACGTTCGCGGCCCGGGGATGAGCCGCGCGCCCGCCTTTTCGAGGATCCTTCGCCTACCCGAAACGGGGGAGGTCCTTCGTCTCGCCACCCCACCCGGATGGACTAACGAAAGTCCCCCGGATGGCAGATTGCATGCGTCCTACATCGCACCGCAGAATCAGCGGGCCTTCCGTATCTGCTCAGCCCGTGATCCGCGCCTCGGTTCGCACCAACGTTCCGAGGAAGGATCGGACTTCACGTGCGGAGCCTCCCGGCAACGTTCGAAGGAGAAGGACTTGCGTGTGCTCGTGGTCGACGACCATCCCGCCTTCCGCAAGGCGCTGACCTCCGCGCTGCGGTTGGTGGGCGACATCGAGGTTGCGGGCGAAGCCGGCGGCGGCGTGGCGGCTTGCGAGGAGGCCGAGGAACTCCAACCCGACGTCGTGTTGATGGACCTGTCCATGCCCGATCTCTCCGGCATCGACGCGATGAGGAAGATCCACGAGACGCAGCCGGGCCTGCCGGTCGTGATCCTCACCGCGCACGCGGACGAAGGCGTCGAGCGCGCCGCCCGTGAGGCAGGCGCCTCGGGGTTCCTGGCGAAGGGCTCTGGTCTGCAGGACCTGGTCGTGGTGCTGCAGGCGGCGACCGACCCGCCCGCCTAGGCGGCGTCGCCGGGCGAACTCAGCCCCGGGCCGCCTCCACCTTGCGCAGGCGTGCGCACAGTTCCACCAGCAGCGTGCGCATCATCTCGGGGTGCTGGTCAAGCATGTGATTGAAACCGAAAGACGGAACCACCAACGTCTTCAGGTCGGTGGTCGCCGTGACGGTGGCGGATCGAGGTTTGCCGTCGATCAAGGAGATCTCACCGAAGTAGTCCCCGGCCTCGATGGTCCCGACCCGCTCGCCCGCAACCGTCGCATCGGCCGAGCCTTCCAGGATCAGGTGGAACCCCACGGCCGTATTGTCCTCACCAACCACGAGTTGGCCGGGTGAATGGACGACCACCTTGGCGATGCCCACCACCTTGCGCAGGTCCTTGTCCGACATCCCGCTGAACAGCGGCACGCCCCGCAGCGCTTCGATCTCCTCAGCCATGGGTCCTCCCCGGTCTTGATGAGCAGGTGCTCCGATGCGAGCGAAGCATAGTCCGAAGCCCTCCGTCGATGCCCGGGGGTCTCACGCCTCAGGGCGCTGACTGGGGAACATGATCAGGTCGCGCAGGCTGGGCGCGTCCGTGAGCAGCATGAGCAAACGGTCGATCCCCATGCCGAGCCCGCCCGCGGGGGGCATACCGTGCTCGAGGGCCCGCAGGAACTCCTCGTCCACCGGGTGAGCCTCGTCGCCGAGCGTGTCCTTCATCTGCTGTTGCAGTTCGAACTTCGCCCGCTGCTCGATGGGGTCGGAGAGCTCGGAGAACGCCGTCACCAGCTCGAGGCCGCCCGCCACGAGATCGAAGTGCTCGGTGAGGCCCGGGTGGTCGCGGTGCGGCCGCGCGAGCGGCGACACCTCCCGCGGGAAGTCGCACACGAACGTCGGCTGCTCGATCGTCCCCTCCACGAGCTTCTCGAACAGTTCCTGGACGATCTTCCCCGGCCCCCAGCCGTCCTCGACGAGCACATCGTGCTGCGCCGCCACGGCCCGCAGGTCCGAGCGTTCGAGCGTGACTTCCTCGCCGGTGGCCTTGGACACGGAGCCCAGGATCGTGATGCGTTCGAACGGGGGCGTGAGGTCGAGCTCGAGGTCCCGATAGGTGATGACGAGGCGCTCGGGGTCGCGCTCGAACACCGGCGCCACCGCGCGCGCCGCCGCGACCACGAGATCTTCGGATAGCGACATCATCGTGTGATAGTCGCCGTAGGCCTGGTAGGCCTCGAGCATCGTGAACTCCGGATTGTGGTCGCGGTCGATGCCCTCGTTGCGGAAGTTGCGGCCCAATTCGTAAACGCGTTCGAGCCCCCCGACCAGCATGCGTTTGAGGTACAGCTCGAGCGAGATCCTCAGCTTCATCTCCTGGTCCAGGACGTGGTGGTACGTGGTGAACGGACGCGCGTTCGCACCCCCGGCCACGATCTGGAGCATGGGCCCCTCGAACTCGACGAAACCCCGCTCGTCCAGCGTGCGGCGCACCGTCTTGAGGACCTCGGCGCGCGCCAACACGTAGCGCCGGGGCGTCTCATCCGCGATCAGGTGGAGGTACCGACGGCGTTGCTGCAGATCGGGGTCCTTGAGCCCGTGCCACTTCTCCGGCAGCGGCCGCAGGCTCTTGGTTAGCATGGCGAGACGCTGCACGAAGACGGAGAGCTCGCCCTTCTTGGTGACCCCGATCGGCCCCGTGGCCCCCACGATGTCGCCGAGATCCACCTCGGCCAACACCGCGAGCGAGGTCGGGTCCATGCTCTTCGCGTTGCAGAACAACTGGAGGTCCCCAGTACGATCGCGGATCACGATGAACTGCAACTTGCCCATGTCGCGCTTCTGCACCACGCGCCCGGCGACGGTGCGCCCGTCGTCACCCGTGACCCCGGGTTCGAGCCCGTCGAAAGCGGCACGAACCTCGCCGATCGGCGTGGCATCCGACACGCCGAGCGCGGCCTCCAGCGTCAGAGCGAACGGCGCGATCCCGGCAGCCTCCAGGCGGGCGAGGCTCTCGCGTCGCGCGGCGAGCACCTCGGCCTCCCGCGACGACCGCTCGTCCTCGGTCGCCGTGGGTGGCGGGGTCTCTTCAGGCATCTGCGTCCCCCAGCTCATGGCCCAACGGGTTCTTCTCGAACACGAGGCGCAGCCCTTCGAGGGTCAGCCACGGCTCGTGATGGTCGATCGTGGTGCAGTACGGGATCACCACCGGAGCCAACCCGCCGGTGGCAACCACGGACGCATCCCCCAGCTCGCCACGGATCCGCGTCACGATGCTATCGACCTCCCCGGCAGTGCCGAAGATCAATCCGGACTGGATCGCCTCGACCGTGCTCTTCCCGATCACGTTGGGCGGCGGCGTGAGCTCGACCCGCGTGAGCCGTGCCGTCCGCGAGAACAGGCTCGCGGCGCTGGCCTGCATGCCCGGCGCGATGACGCCACCCATGAACGCACCGTCGGACGAGACGACGTCGAAGTTCGTGGCCGTGCCGAAGTCCACCACGATGGCAGGCCCCCCGAACTTGGTGAATGCGGCGAGCGTGTTGACCACGCGGTCGGCGCCCACCTCGCGTGGGTTGTCCGTGAGGATCGGCACGCCCGTCTTGGTGCCGGGACCCACGAGGACCGGGGCGAAGGGGAAGTAGCGGCCGGCCATCTCCCGAATCGCCGCCGTTACGTCGGGGACCACGGAGGCCGCCACCAGGCCCGTGACCTGCGACTCGAACGACATCCCGCCCTGCGCCAGGAAGCCGCCCAACACCAGCGCCAGTTCATCAGCGGTGCGTTCTGGCTGGGTAGACAGGCGCCAGGTGTGCGTGAGCTCGGAGCCTCGGAAGACCCCCAGGACGATCTCGGTGTTCCCGACGTCGGCGGCGAGCAGCACGGCTAGTGCCTCATCTCCAGATGGAAGGAGGGACCATCGTGGCCCACAGCCTCCCCGCGCGACAACCGGCTCGCGTAGACGTCGAGCTCGTCGCCGAGCTCCGGCGCGCGTCGATCCGACGCGATCGCGGACAGGCGCACGAGGAGTCTGATCGCGGTGGGCGCTGCTCCGCGCATCGCCGCGAGCGGCCCACCGAGCTCGGCCACGGCGTCCCCGTTCGACACGTCGTGGCCTTCGTCGACAAGCGGACGGAACCGGGCGCCGAGTCGGCCGAACGCTTCTTTGGCCACCGGGAGCCCGGCGATCACGCAGGCTGCGTCGGCAAGCAGGACGCCCGCGCCCACCGCATCCGGGTCGCCCAGGGGCTCGGCGCCGTCATCGATGAGCGCCTGCATCGCGGTCGTCATGGCGACGACGCGGTCCAAGCTCGGGGGCGGTTCGCTCATGCGCCCCCGCTCGGGTCGGGGAGCAGCAGGTTGTCGATGAGCCGAGCGCGGGGGAACCTCGCCGCCAGCACCGCGCGGGTGGGCTCGCTCGGACGGAGCCGCTCGACCGGTTCGAACGTCAGATCGTTCACGACGGCAACGTAGTCGAGGCGAGCCAGGGAAGCGGCGCCCACTTCGCGAGCGATGTCCGCCACCAGGGCGTGCGCATCTTTTTCGCCAGCGCGAGCGCGCGCGGCGGCTTCCGACAAGCCCATGAAGAGGCATCCGGCTTGCGCCCGCTCTTCGAGGGTGAGGAGTGCGTTGCGGGACGAACACGCCAGGCCGTCGGCCTCTCGCACGGTGGGGCAACCAACGACCTCCACGGGGTAGTCAAGCTGCTTGACCATCTCTCGTACCAGGATGAGCTGCTGGGCATCCTTCTGCCCCAGGTAGGCAGCGCATGGCCCCGTGACGTCGAAAAGCCGGCGCACGACCTTCAACACCCCGGCGAAGTGCCCGGGGCGGGCCGCGCCTTCGAACCGCGAACCCAGCGGCCCGGGATCGGGTGCCGCTGTATCCAGCCCCGGCGGGAACATCGACTCCACGCTCGGCGCCCAGACGACGTCGACCCCCAGCCGCTCGCACCGTGCGAGATCCGCCGCCTCCTCCCTCGGATAGGTGTCGAAGTCGTGTTCATCGCCGAACTGGAGCGGGTTCACGAAGATCGTCACCACCACGAGATCCCGATCACCGCGGGCGCGTCCGATGAGCGCGTCGTGCCCTTCGTGCAGCGATCCCATCGTGGGGACGAGACCCACCGCCAACCCCCCTTCTCGACGCGCCTGGGTGAGCCGGGTCAGTTCCAGCGGTGTGCGGATCAGCTCCATCGCTCGAGCACCGCTTCCACCGCGGCACGCCGGGCGGGCGCCAGGGAACCGCCGAGCGTCGCGAGCTCCAGGGCCACCCGCGCCATGGCGACGTACGCGGGAACGGCGTCGCGCGCATGGGCGTCCAGCGCGTGAAGATTCCGTTCGATGGTACCGGCGTCTCCACGGGCAGCGGGCCCGGTGAGCGCGCGCGCCGGACCGAGGTCGCGCAGGTTGTCCACCGTGGCCTGCTGCAAGGGAGCCATGGCCGCGCTCGGGTCCGGCACGCCGGCCGCGGCGAACAGACGGGTGGCGATCGCGGTGGTGGCGACGAGGTAGTTCGAGGCGAACACCGCGCCCGCGTGGTAGAGCGGACGCAGCTCGTCGTCCAGGCGGAACGGCTGACCCAGCAGATCGTCAGCGATCCGCTCGGCCACGAAGAGTCCGTCCTCGTCGTCGGCGCTCACCGCCACCGTGCACCCGGGGATCCGCTCGAGTGCGTGCGCGACATCGGGGAACGTCTGGAGGGGGTGGATGCCGAGGCGGCGCGCGCCCGCCGCCCTAACGGGCTCAAGGACGTCCAGGCCGAGCGCTCCCGACAGATGCGCCACGTACTGCCCCGCGTGGAACGCACCCGCGTCGGCGAGTTCGCTCGCGGTGACCGCGATCAGGTCGTCCGGGACCCCGATCAGCACCAATTCCCCCGCCGCGGCGGTCGCTGCGGGCTCCAGGAAGGCAGCGTCGGGGAGGTAGCTGGCTGCCCGGTCCCGCGTGGGGCCTCGCCCCGACACCGCCACGACGACGTGTCCCGCCCGGCCCAGCAGCACCGCCATCGCGGCGCCCACACGGCCCGCACCGACCACCGCGACCTTCATGGCACCCAGTATGCCGACTCAGCGGATCCACACGATGGGCCCCGCCGGCGTCGGGGCCCCCCTTGGGAGGGCGAGGGGGTTCAAGCGCCCCTCGATGAGCGTCGAGAGCGCGCCCCCGTTGGCCACGATGCCCGTCCCGTCGTCCATGTAGGTGGCGAAGACATCGCCGTCGATGGAGGTCAGCAGCCGCGGCGCACGATCCCCGGCCGACGGCCCCGCGTCGAGCTCGTAGACGCCCTCGCGACCGGCCGAGCGCCCCGCAACCAACGTCATGGAGGCGTCCGAGGACCACCCGAGGACACGGGTCAACGCGAAACCACCGGGCGGATCAACGTAGGCGATGGGCCGTCCGCCTCTGAGTCCGCGGAAGAACAAGGCGGCCCCTCCCGCTCTCGCGAGGCCCCCGTGCGGGTCGGAGAACGCCCCCTCGGGGAGCGCCTCCACGCCCGCAGGAATCACGACGAGATCGGCGGTCACCGAGACGGACGCGAGCGCGTACCCATCGAGCACCGGATGGAAGCGATCGAGGCCCGCGAACACGATTTTCGTGCCGTGACCCCGACGGAGCGTCAGGTAGGTCCGAAGGTCGTCTCGGCCGATCGTGACCACGTCGGCGCACGACCGTTGGTCGACGCGGACCTCCGTTCCCCTCGGAGCCACCAGCCCCGCGTACAGCACCTGCAGCCGCCCGCACGCCCCGCCGGGTGCCTTCCGTACGCCGGCGAGACCCTCGCCCCGAGCGCCCCACGCCATCAGGTCGGCGGTGAGCAGCGGCGTGACCTGGTCGGTGGGCTCGAGGTAGCGCAGCACGCCGCCGCTGAATCGCCCGTCGGGAAGCCGGGACGTGACCCCGATCCATCCGTCGCCCGCCCCGTACGCGTTCACGAGTTCCGTGGCCTCTCGAACCAGAGGGCCCCGGGCGACGGCGTTCGTTTCGAGATCCCAGGTCCACAGGCGCGACCAACCGTTCCCGTCAGCGACCGCGTACACGAGGCGTCCGGACAGCCCCGTGGCGGGCCCGGCGGGCGCCGGGGTGTGGGCACGGACCCAGGCGAACGCAGCACCGGCCAGCATCACGGCGACAACCGCGAACACGGCCAAGGACCGGGGGCGCCGGACGGGCTCCACGGCGTCGACCGGCGCCGGCAACCGCCCGGCAGGTGCGACCGCAGCCGAGCCGCCCACGGCGAGGGGCCGAGGGAGGTGGATGGGCGCCGTCTCGCGCCGGAGTGGTTCCGTTTCCGTGTGGGCGGGTCGGTAGAGGGGGGCCCCGCAGTCCCGGCACACGACGGCATCCGTGTCGCCGGCCCAGTCACAACGCAGGCACAGGCGCGGGGCGCTCACGTGGACACCCGCAGCGGTGGAGCGAAGGGCTGTGCTCCGCCGGCCGCGTCCGGGCCCAGCGGCACATCCACCAGCCGGACGCCGCTCGGCAACACGAGGTAAGGATCGAGCTCCAACAGCGGCAGCATCACGAAGGCGCGCTGCGTCATGCGCGGGTGGGGAACCGTGAGCGCTTCGTCCCCCAGCTCGAGGTCATCGATCAGCTCGATGTCGATATCGACGATCCTGGGACCCCAGCGAACGTCGCGGACCCTGCCCATCGCGGACTCCACGCGTTGACACGCGGCGAGGAAGGCAAGGGGCTCGAGTTCGGTGCGCACCGCAACCACTACGTTGAGGAAATCCGGCTGCGGCGGCCCACCCACCGGGTCGGTTTCCCACACGCGCGAGGATGCGGTGACCAGTACGCCCGCCTCCGCGCTCAGCCCGCTTACCGCATCCTGGAGATTGGCCAAGCGGTCTCCGAGATTGGAGCCGATCCCCAGGTAGGCGTCCACGCGCGGATCAATCCCCCCCGGCGGTGGCCGCTGCGGTGACACCGTCGATCTCCAGTCGCGTCGCGGCATTCGGCTTGTGCACGAGCGCCGTGACCTTCGCCACATGGGGGATCGCGAGGACCTCCTCAGCGATCGCCTGCGCCATGATCTCGATCAGGTCGAAGGACCGCTCCTGCACCACGCTGCGGACCGCCTCCGTGATGCCGCGGTAGTCGGCCGTCGCCTCGATCGAGTCCTGCGCTACCTCCACCTCGAGGTCAAGATCGACCACGAACTGCTGGGGCTCATCCTTCTCAGCGGGACGGGCACCGTGGTGACCGGCGGCCCGGATCCCGGTCAGGAACAGGCGGGATGTGCTCACGAGCTCGACTCCTTCTCGTCGTCGTCATCGACGAACCAATCGTCCGCTTCGTCCTCGGCGAGGTCCACCCAGGGCGGACGCCGCTCGAGCTGCAGCATGACCACGCCGTCCTTGGCCCCGTCATCGTGGCCGTGGGGCGCTCGTAGGTACATCGCGCGAAGGTATTCGGCGATCAGGGGAACGAGCGTCTCGGGAGCTTCATCGGGCAGGAAGTGACCGCAGCCCGGGAGCAGACCCAACGTCGAGGACGGGATCGACTCGTTCAGCCGATCGGCTTCCTGGGTGGGTACGAACGGATCGTCCTCACCCCACAGGATCAGGATCGGGGCCTCGATCGCCTCCAGCTCCGGGGAGCGCCCGACCAGGTCCCCTCGATCATCGGCCGCTCCTCGGGAGAGCACCCCGGGGTGGTTCAGATAGGGATCCGTGTACGCGCGGATCAGCTCGTCGGTGATGCGCGCCCGCTGGCGCGCACCCTCTCCGAGGACCGCGCGGATCGCGCTGACGACCGCCTCCGGAGTATCCACGTGCGCGAACCCAGCGCGTTCGGCCACCGGCCGAGGCGCGTCGAGCAGGTCCGGATTCAGGAGCACGACGGCCTCCACCCCGGGTTGATCGAGCACCAACAGCTGCGCCACCGCCCCCCCGGCGCCGTGACCCACCACGGCGAGCCTGTCGATCCCAAGCTTGGCGAGCAGCTCCCGTACGTACCCGGCTTGCGCGGTGGCATCCAGGGGGCGATCGGAGGGCATGGACGACGCTCCGGCCCCCAGGAGATCGGGCACGATCACACGCGAGCGCGCGGCGAGGACCGGGACGAGGTGCCGCCACTGGAGGGAGGAGAACGGGAATCCGTGCAGGAGGAGCACCGCGGGACCAGACCCGACATCCGTGAACGCCATGATCCCGCCGGCCGTCTCGCACCGACCTGGCGGAGCGGACCCCGGTGACGCGGCGAACGAGGTCACGTGCGCGGCCCTCGGGCGATCGCGTCCACCACGCGGACCACGCGCGTCATCTCCTTCACGTCGTGGACGCGCAGGACGTCGACGCCGTGTGCCGCGCACCATGCCACAGCGCCGGCCGTTCCCTCCACGCGCTCGGCGGGATCGTCTACGCCGGTGAGCTGGCCGATGAACCGCTTCCGCGAGGTGCCCACCAACACCGGCACCCGAAGATCCCGGAAGGTCCCCACCTCGCGGAGGAGGCTCAGGTTGTGGCCGAGGTCCTTCCCGAAGCCGATGCCAGGGTCCACGCACAACCGGGTTCGCGGAACGCCCGACGCGACGGCGGCCCCCAGCCTGCCCGCGAGGAAGTCACGTACCTCGGTCACGACGTCGTCGTAGTGCGGCTCGCGCTGCATCGTCTTCGGTTCTCCGCGCATGTGCATCAACACCAGACCGGCGCCGGTCTCCCGGACCGCCGGAAGCATCGCGGGGTCCGAGGCAGCGCTCACGTCGTTCACGATGTCCGCGCCGGCGGCGATCGCCTCGGCCGCGACGGCGGCGTGGCGGGTATCCACGCTGATGGGCGTTTCCGACGCCGCTCCGTGCAGGCCACGGATCACGGGGAGAACGCGCGCGAGCTCATCCTCGATCGAGACCGGGTCCGACCCCGGGCGGGTCGACTCACCGCCCACATCCAGGATGTCCGCGCCGTCCGCGATCATCTGCAGTCCGTGCTTCACGGCGTCGTCGGCACCCTCGAACCGTCCGCCGTCGGAGAAGGAGTCGGGGGTGACGTTCACGATCCCCATGATCAGCGTCCGCTCCCCCAAGGGAAGCACGCGGTCACGGCACCGCCAGACGGATCGCTCGGCCATGCGGACCATCGTAGCCGCGTCACTCCAGCGTGCCGGGCTCGCGGGTCGGAGGCCGGTGCTCTAGCGCATGCCGATGTGGTTCATGGCCTCTTGGCGCGTACGCGCGTCCGTTCGGAAGAGCCCGCGCACCGCCGAGGTAACCGTGACCGACCCGGGCTTCTTGATGCCCCGCATCGTCATGCACAGATGCTCGGCCTCGATCACGACGAAGACACCGCGGGGGTCGAGCGCCCGCTCGATCGTGTTCGCGATCTCGGTGGTGAGCCGTTCCTGGACCTGCGGCTTCTTGGCCAGCACATCCACCACCCGGGCGATCTTCGAGAGTCCGGTGATCTGGCCCGCCTTGTTGGGGACGTAGGCGACATGCGCGCGGCCGCTGAAGGGGATCAGGTGGTGTTCGCAGATCGACGTGAGCGGGATGTCGCGCACCATGATCATCTCGTCGAAGTCGGCGCCTTCGACCACCGTCACCAGGTGCGTGGGATCCTCGCCCACCCCCGCGCAGATCTCGCGGTACATACGCGCCACGCGGTGCGGCGTCTCCTTCAGGCCGCCGCGCGCGGTGTCCTCGCCGATCCCTTCGAGGATCAGGCGCACGCCTTCCGCGATCTTGTCCTCGTCGAAGTGCCCCGTACTCACGCGGGCATCCTAACGGCCGCAGCCGCGATCAAGGGACCGAGGGATCCAAGACGCGGCAGTCGACCCACCCGTCGGGGGTCGGGCAGAGCTGACCCGTCGACCCGCCCGGGAGGGTGAGGAGCGCATGATCCCCGCCGAGCACCAGCGCGGCCGCCACCACCACGATCGCGGCAACGAGCGCCGCCGCGAGCACCGCGCCACCGACCCACGAAAGGACCCGCCACTCATCGGTGGGCGGGCTGGAGGGAGGCGGGGGCGCCTCTGCCTCGGCGGGTCGAGGGCGCCCGGCGCTCCCGGTGGGCGCCGGTGCTCGACGTTGCGCCGAGGGTCCCGCGGAGCGGGCGGGGCCTCGGCGGTCGCGATCGTAGGCCCGTCGACGGCGACGGTCTCCCAGGACCCGATAGGCGGCCGCCACGCGCCGGAACTCGTCGTCGGCGGCGCCGGGGTGGAGGTCGGGATGGTAGCGAAGAGCGAGCGTTCGATACGCACGGCGGATCGCGTCCTCGGAGGCCTCGGGCGTCACGCCGAGGACGTCATAGAGATCGCGCTGACGGATGCCGTCCATACCCGCCGAGTGTAGAGCCGGTGGGGACTCAGCGGGAAGGGCTGCTCAGGCGGGGATCAGCGCATCCAGCGTGTCGGGCAACGCGCGCAGGTCGACCAGCTCGCCCGCGCGCGGCAGCAGGCTCGTCTCCTGTCGTCGGTTGATCCACACGCACGGAAGCCCGAGTTGGGCACAAGGCTCGACGTCGTGGAACAGCGACGCCGCCACATGCACGTGACGGCTCCGCTCCGCCCCAGTCTCGCGGAAGAACGCCTCCCAGTGCCCGAACGCGGGCTTGTAGCTCCCCACCTGCGAGGCGACGATCCGCAGATCAACAGCCACGCCGATCGCGGAGAGCGAGCTGTCCAGCAGGTCGGAGTCCGTGTTCGACAAGATCGCGATCTTCCAACCACGCTCCCGCAGACCCAGCAACCCCCCGGGCACGTCGGGGAACACGGGCCAGCCCGGCAACCCATCGGCGAGAGCGTCTGCCTCGCCCTCGGGGACCTCCTCCCCCTCGGCCCCCGCCACGCCTGCGAGGGTCTCCGCCATCACCTGGCGGTACGCGATCCCACGGCCGGCCTGCACGGTGGGCTCGATCTGGTGGTAGCGCGCCAGCAGCGCGTCCGCGTCCGCCTGCGGCCAGAGGCGGGCGAGGGTCATCCGTACGCCCTCGAACCAATCCACCAGGGTGCCGTAGCAGTCGAACGTGGCCCAGCGCTCGCCCATGAGGACGGAGTGTACGGCGCGTTCAGGCCGGAGCGAGCCCGGGATCGCCGAGGGTGCCCGGCGAGGAGGGCTTGGTGGGCGGCGACTTCATCGCACCCCGGTTCACACCCAGCGAGTGACCGCGGACCTCCGAAGGCCGGGGCTCGCGGCGGGTGACGTCGGAGAAGAACGCCACCACCTCCTCACGGCCGAGCGTCTCCTTCTCCACCAGGACCTTGGCGAGCGCGTCGAGCTTCGGACGGTGTTCGGTGAGGATGTCCAGAGCCACGTCGTGCGCCTCGTCGATCAGGAGGCGGACCTCGGTGTCGATCTCGAACGCGACCGCGTCGGAGTAGTCGGGCGTGGACCCCCAGTCCCGCCCCAGGAAGACCTCTCCTTGCTTCACGCCGAGCGTGCGCGGCCCGATGATGTCCGACATCCCGTACTCGGTGACCATCTGGCGGGCGACCTTGGTGGCGCGCTCGATGTCGTTGCCGGCCCCGGTGGTGACGTCGCCCGCCACGATCTCCTCGGCCACGCGACCGCCCATCAGCATCGCGAGCTCGTCACGCAGCTGCTCGCGGGTCATGAGGAACTTGTCCTGCTCCGGCAGGGTCAGCGTGTACCCGAGCGCCCGGCCGCGGGGGATCACCGTGATCTTGTGCACCTCATCGGTGTTCGGCAGGACGTGCGCGACCAGCGCGTGGCCCCCCTCGTGGTAGGCGATCAGCCGCCGCTCCTGCTCGTCCATCACCCGGCTCTTGCGCTCGGGGCCGGCCATCACGCGGTCGACGGCCTCCTCGACCTCGGACATCCCGATGGCCTTCTTGTTCCGGCGGGCCGCGAGGAGGGCCGATTCGTTGATGGCGTTCGCGAGGTCCGCCCCGGTGAACCCGGGGGTACGACGGGCCAGGACGTCGAGGTCGACGGTGCGATCGAACGGCTTGCCCTTCGCATGCACGCGCAGGATCGCCTTGCGCCCCTCCAGATCCGGCCGGTCGATCACGACCTGGCGGTCGAACCTGCCCGGGCGCAGCAGCGCAGGGTCCAGGATGTCGGGCCGGTTCGTGGCGGCCATGAGGATCACGGTGCTCCGCTGATCGAACCCGTCCATCTCCACGAGGAGTTGGTTCAGCGTCTGCTCGCGCTCGTCGTGACCCCCACCCATGCCCGTTCCACGCTGGCGACCTACGGCGTCGATCTCGTCGATGAACACGATGGACGGCGCGCCGGCCTTGGCCTGCTCGAAGAGGTCGCGCACACGTGCCGCGCCCACCCCCACGAACATCTCGACGAAGTCCGATCCGCTGATCTGGAAGAACGGCACGCCGGCCTCCCCGGCCACCGCGCGCGCGAGCAAGGTCTTCCCGGTTCCCGGCGGTCCGAACAGGAGGACGCCGCGCGGGATCTTCGCGCCCATCGCTTGGAACTTGGAAGGGTCCTGGAGGAAGTCCTTGATCTCCTCGAGTTCCTCGATCGCCTCGTCCACGCCCGCGACGTCGGCGAACGTGGTCTTGGGCGCGTCCTTGTTCACGACCTTGTGCTTGCTCCGCCCGAACTGCATCACCCGTCCGCCGCCTCCTTGGGTTCGGTTCATGAACCAGAACAGGAGTCCGCCGATCAAGATCACGGGCAGGAGCACGGTGATGAAGGTGTTCAGGAGGGCGTTGGGGCGCTGGGCGTCCGTCGAGTTGGGAACGCCGGCCTTGTCGAGTTGGGCCTGCAGTTCGTCGGCGTACTCGGCGAGGTAGGTGGTGGTGTAGTTGCTCCCGTCCTGGAGCTCACCCACGACCTTCTGTTCGCCTTCCTTGATCTCCGCGGTGGCGACCTTGCCGTCGGCGATCAGCTCCTGGTAGTCCGAGAACTTGAGGTCCGTGGTGGAGCCCGAGCGGTTCATGAAGGAGAGCACCAGCAGGAACAGGAGGAGCCCCACCACGATCCATAGGGTCGGTGCCCGGCCGACGCGCGTCAGCGGCGAGCGTGGAGGTGTGCTGCTCAGCGGGGTCTCCTTGCCTCGGGGCTCGGTTCACGTACGGGGGGTTGAGATGCGCATGGGCCGAACGCGCCCGGCGCGCCAGCCCGGTCCGATGGTAGCACCGGTGTTGGACAGGACATCCCGGCTCAGCGGATGCCGGAATCCACGCTGAGCTCGACCGACGTATACGCGCCGGTCATGACGGTGACGTGACGGAGCTTGGCTGAGGGCGGGCCGTCCGGCGTGAGAGGGGTGATCAGGTAGCGACCGGGCGCGAGGTCGATGGAGAACGCCCCCTGCTTGTCCGTGGAGGTGGTTCCCTCCACCGAGACACCGTCCAGGCCCAGGACCTGCACTCGGCCCTGCCAGGGGCGATCGGGACACGGCGAGCCCGCCTGCGCCACCGGACACAGCGGCCCATAGGTCACGATCCCTTCGACCCCGGATGTGGGCTCAGACCTCCCCGCGTCTCCGGTGTTACATCCGGCGAGGCACCCCGCGGTCATCGCGATCACGATCCATAAGGTCCAGCGACGCATAGATGTTCCGACGGCTGCGGCGGGCGCCGAGGTTCCCCGCCGCGGGCTCACGTGGCGCCGTAGGCCTCGGGGCGCAGCGTCCCCACATACGGGAGGTTCCGATACTTCTCAGCGAAGTCGAGCCCGTAGCCCACCACGAACTCGTTGGGGATCTCGAAGCCCACGTACCGAAGGTCGAGCTCCACCTGTTGGATCCCGGCCTTGCGCAGCAACGCCGCCACCTCGAGGCTCTTGGGCTTGCGGGCCGCCAGGTTCTTGAGCAGGTACTTGAGCGTCAGCCCCGAGTCCACGATGTCTTCCACCAGCAGGACGTCGCGCCCGTCCAGGTCGTGATCGAGGTCCTTCATGATCCTCACGACGCCCGATGTCTTCGTGGCGGCTCCGTAGGAGGACACGGCCATGAAGTCGAATTCCAGCGGAAGGGCGATGTGGCGGGCCAGGTCCGCCATGACCACGAACGCCCCCTTGAGGACCCCCACGAGCAGCAGCGAGGCTCCGGTGTAGTCCTCGGTGATGCGTGCACCCATCTCGGCGAGCTTCGATCGGATCTCGTCTTCAGAGATCAGGACCTGCTCGATGTCGGGTTCGTAGACGTCCACCTAGGGCCCGGAGTCTAGCGAGGCTGCGACGTGAACGTGCGTGCGCCCGCGACGGGCCACGACCCGGTCGGAAAGATCGCGGCGGCGGCCGGGGCGCCCGGCGGCGAGGTCCAGCACCGCGTCCACGTCCGCGCGGGAGCTGACACCCCCGCACGCGTAGACGGCGCGAGCGGCCACCCGAGCGGCCAGCGCGCGCGGGAGATCGAGTAGGCGAACCGCCTGGAGGTCGACCCCTTCCGGCGTGGACGTGAGCACGTCCTCGGCTGCCGCAGCTGCTTGGCGGGCCAACTCGTCGGCGTCCTCGGCGAGCGTCGCCGCGGTCCTGGCGAGTGGTTCGCGGAGGCCACGCCCCACGCTGCGCTCCAACGCGGGCAGCCCCTCGTGACGCAGCGCGTTGCGCAAGAACCGCCGGTCGTCGTTGCTGGGGTCGTGACGCGGCCGCAGCCCCAACGAGCGGCAGAACGCCAGGACGTCGCCGCGCGTGACGTCGAGCAGCGGGTTGGCCCAGGGGCCTGAGCGGTATCGGATGCCGGCGAGTCCGCGGAGGCCTGATCCGGTGAGGAGGTTCAACAAGACGGTTTCCGCTTGGTCGTCCTGCGTGTGACCGAGCGCGATCGCGCCGGCGTCGAGGTCCCGCGCGAACGTGGCGAGCGCCCCCTTGCGAACGTCACGCGCCCAGGCCTCCACCGACGCTCCGGGCGGCGGTCCCGAGGCCGCAACGTGCAGGTAGAAAGGCAGCCCGAGGCGCGCGGCGAGACGGCGAACGTACGCCGCGTCCGCGGCGGAGCCCTCGCGCAGGCGGTGGTCCACGTGCGCCACGGCGAGGCGGTACTTGAAGAGCCGCTTCAGGCGCACCAGCGACTCGAGCAGACACACGGAGTCAGGACCGCCCGAGACGGCGACGAGTACGGCGCGCCCGGGAAGGAAGAGGTCGTTCTTGCGCGCCGTGAGGGTCGTGCGCTCGAGCACCCTCGCGACGGCAGGGGGACGACGCACCGCGCGTCAGCCCTCGATGCGGGCGAGCCAGCGATCCGGCTCGGCGATCTCCTCCATGGACGGGAGGCGATCCGATGAGCGCCAGACCTGGTTGAAGGTCTCCATGCCCGCGCGAGATACGACCTCGCGCACGAACCGCTCGCCGCTGTCGTACTGCTTGAGCTTCTGGTCGAAGCCGATGGCACGCTGCAACGTGCGCTCGGCCGCATTCGATCTGCGGCGTGCCGCCAGGGAGCGACGCATCCGATCGACGTCGGCCACGTGGTCGCGCGCCACCTCATTCATGACGTAGGAGGCATGGCCCTCCAAGAGGGCCATCATCCCTTGCATCCGGACGAAGATCTCGCGCTGGTCGGGGGTGAGCAGCAGGAACACGCCGCCCATCCCGCGGACATCGGCCCCCGCGCGCGCCTCGTCCGCGGCGCGCTTCAGCTGATCCATGAGCTCCCGCGAGTCCAACGAGATCGAACCGATGTAGGTGTCCACCAGCTCGGCCAGGTACGCCTTGAGCCACGGCGCCGCTCCGAACTGCACGCGGTGGGTGACCTCGTGGATCGCGATCCAGAGTCGGAAATCGCGTTGCGGCAGCGAGAACCGCCGCTCCACCTCCGCGACGTTGGGTCCCACGAAGTACAGGAGCCCCTCGTCATCGGGGGGAAGGAAGACGTCGTACTGCCCGAGCACGCGGCGTGCCACGTAGCCGAAGAGGGCGCCGGCCTGAGCCCCCATCGCCTTGCGCTTGTACTCGGCCCGATGCTTCTGATCGGCTAGTACGCGCTCGGCGAGCGGCTCCAACAACCGCTGGACACCGTTGAGGTTCTGGCGCATCCACTCGCTGCGCGCCATGACCCAGGCCCGGGAACGGAACCCACCGATCTCGAGGCCACAGAAGTCCTTGATCAGATCCTCGGCGTGCGGAACCAGCTCGGCGAAGTCCTCCCGCATGCGGGCCCGCTCCACGGCGGGCACACCGGGGCCGGGGCCCGACACCTTACGGCCGACCTGGAGCGCGGTATCCCAGTCGGCGAGCCGCGCCGCTGCCGAACCCATCGACCAGTCGACCTGGGCCGCGTCCATCCGGAGGCAGCGGGGGCCTCAGCCCTCGCCCGCCGCCTTCTTCTTGGCGGCGATCATGCCGGCGCGCTTCGCCTTGCCTTCGGCGATGCGGCGGTCCGTGCCGGCGGCCAGCAGCTCGGCGAGCGTCTCGTCGAAGACCGCCTGATCCATGGCCACCTCCACCCGTTCGGCGGGGGCGGCCGGTACGGGGGGTGCGGCTGCTGGGGCGGCCGGTACGGGGGGTGCGGCTGCTGGGGCGGGTGCGGGTGCGGCTGCGGCGGCTGGAGCAACGGGTGCAGGGGCCGTCGCGGGGGCGGCGGAGGCGGCGGCCGGTGGCAGCGAGGGAGCGCCGACGGTGCTGGGGATGGCGGGCGGGGCCACGAGGACGGGGGACGCCTGCGACAGGTCGACGTTGCGCCGCGGAAGTTCCTCGCCGAGGCGAACCCGATCCGCCCGCACCACCTTCAGCGATTCCTCGTCCTTAGCGAAACGAGGCGCATAGCGCAGGTACAAGATCACGATCACCACCACGACGAACAGGCCGCCTAGCCCGATGATCACGGCCAGGCTGGTGTGGATGCCGAAGGGGGTGATGGGGCCGGTGCCGGCCGGGTTCTTCACCGGCGTGGAGGACGGATCGACGATGGTCTGCGCCCAGGCGCCGGGCGCCGTGAGGGCGAGGATCGACCCGGAACCGAGCAGGAGGCCGACGGATCTGCTGAGGCGCTTCATCGCGGCGGATTCTAGCAACAGCGGCGGGCCCTTCGGGAGGACCTCACGAGCCGGAGGTGGGATTCGAACCCACGACCTACCACTTACGAGGCGGTTGCTCTGCCCCTGAGCTACTCCGGCGACGGGTGGGGAAGCGTATCAAGGGGGCTGCGGGGGGTGTGCTAGCACCCCCGGCCCGGTTCGGATGGGCGCGGCCGACTCCACCGGGCGACCACCCTTCCTCCAGGCGCGTCGAGCCGTCATGATGCGCCCATGAGTCGAGCCGCCGAACCGGAAGTGATCGGACCCGTCGACCGCGTCATGGTCGGTACGGACCGATCGGAGACCGCCGAGCGCGCCGTGCGGTGGGCCGCCGCGTTCGCCGAGCGCTTCGGCGCCGAGCTGCACATCGTGCAAGTGGTGCTCCCCCAGAACCCCGGCTCCACCCAGTACGGCGCCGCGGAAGGGACCCGGGCGGCGGGGGCCGCCGATGAGCTCGCCCACTACGCACGGGAGATGGCGGGTGACCTCGGCCACGCCCACGTGGTGGTGGCGGACGATCCCGCCATGGCCATCGTGGAGGCGGCCGAGTCCCAGGGCGTGGACGTGCTTGTGGTGGGCAACGCCGGCATGGCGGGCCGCAAGGAGTTCCTGCTCGGCAACGTGCCCAACCGCATCAGCCACAACGCCCGCTGCACCGTGATCATCGTGAACACGGTTGCACCCAACGGCAAGGCGCGGGCCCAGGCGGCCACCACCACGGCCACCGTGATCCGCAGCAGCGCCGAGGATCTCGAGCCCGTGCAGCCTCGTCTGGCGGCGCGTGGTTCCCATATCGCCGCGGTCTTCGCCAAGCACGGAGCCAAGGAACTCTTCGGGCGTGTGGACGACGAGGGCGCCGTGGGACGGGCGCGCCAGGCCAAGCGCCTGCGGGCCGCCCTGGAGGAGCTCGGTCCCACGTTCGCGAAGCTGGGCCAGGTGCTATCAACCAGGCCCGACCTCCTGCCACCGGAGTTCATCGAGGAGCTCGCGACCCTGCAGGACCACGTCACCCCGCTGTCCGAGGAGGCGGTCGTCGAGGTGATGGAGCAGGAACTCGGCGTGCCTTGGGAGGACGTCTTCGAATCGATCGACCCGAAACCCTTGGCGGCGGGGACGATCGCGGAGGTCCACCGCGCGACGCTCGCGAATCACGAGCGGGTGGTCGTGAAGGTCCAGCGGCCCAACGCCCGGGAGGAGATCGAACAGGACCTTGCCCTGCTGGAGCTGTTCGCCGAGAAGGTGAGCGACCGTCCCGGGTTGAACCAGGTGATCAACATGGGCGCGGTGTTCGAGCACCTGTCTTCGTCCCTGCATCGGGAGCTCGATTTCAGACAGGAAGCCACCAACATCGAACGCATGCGCGGGGTGATCGAGAGCTTCCCTCGCCTGGACGTGCCCCAGGTGCACGCGGACCTGTCCACCTCGCGCTTCCTGGTGATGGAGGAGATCCAGGGAACCCCGATCTCCCAGGCACCCGAGGGGACGGCTCGCTCCGAGGCCGCACGCCAGCTGCTGGAGAGCTACTACAAGCAGATCCTGGTGGATGGGTTCTTCCACGCCGATCCTCACCCCGGCAACCTGATGTGGTGGAAGGACAAGATCTACTTCATCGACTTCGGGATGGTGGGCGAGGTCGGACCGGAGATGCGCGAGCAGCTGATGCTGCTGCTGATGGCGTTCTGGCAATCCGACGTGGGATTCCTCACCGACGTCTCACTGATGCTGGCCGGAGCGATCGACCGGAGCGATCTGAACGTGGACGCGTTCCAGGCGGAGATCGGCGAGCTCATGGCGCGCTACCGCACGGCCAACCTGGCGGACATCCAGCTCGGCCCGATCCTGCAGGAGATGACCGAGATCTCGTTGCGCCACGGCGTCCCGCTGCCCGCGTCGCTGACGCTCACGGGCAAGGCGCTCGCGCAGATGCAGCTCGCCACGGCCGCGTTGGACCCAGACCTCGATCCCTTCGATGTGGCGGGCGCCTTCTTGATGCGCAGCGTCTTCAAGGAGATGGGGGGCAAACTCGACCCGAAGGCGCTCTTCTATCAGACGCAGAAGTTCAAGGTCCGCGCGTTCCGCGTGATCGAGGCCGTGGAGCGGCTGATCGGCGCCCGCCCGGGACAGAAGCTCGAGGTCAACTTCCGGGCGTCGTCCCTGGAGGCCACGATCCGGCGGGCGGGACGGCGGCTCGCGCTCGCCCTCACGGCAGGCGCCGCGGTCCTGGCGAGCGGTCTCACGGCGGTCTCGGACAAGACCCCCGCGTGGGTCCCGGTCGCGTTCGGCGTGGCGGGCGTGGCGCTCACGCTCGGGATGCTGGTGGACATCGTCCGCAAGCACTGACTCCTAGCACTGACCTGGCGGTGGAGCGGGCGGCTACAGGTCCGGCTCGAAGTCGATCTCGCCGCCCTTGGTGGTGATCGACGTGGCCTCCGCCTCGGAGCGCTCCTTGGAACCGCCGCCCTCCTTGCGGATCCCGCGCATCACCACCTTCTCCAGGACGAAGGCCATGATCGACATCATGAAGCCGACGAACATGCGCTCCAGCTTGCGGAACAGGTTCTTGGGCTTGGGGGTGGTGCGCGGCGAAGACATCAGGCGTTCACCAGCCGCAGGGCCGGGACCCGGCCGCTCACCGTGGTGCCGCCGCCCGGTGACGAGGTCACGTCGACGCGACCGTCGAGCGCCGCCAGGCGATCCGCCATCCCCTGGAGCCCGGTCCCGTAACCCGTGGTGCCGGGGTCGAAGCCTCGGCCGTCGTCGCGAACCTCGAACGTCAACATGGCATCATCTTGGCCCAAGCGGACCCCCGTGTGGGAGGCATGCGCATACTTCGCGACGTTCTGCAGCGCCTCGAGCACCGAGAAGTACACCGCGGCCTCGACCTCCTGGGGATAGCGGCCGATCCCGTCCGACACCACGTCGACGGGCACGGTCGACTTGCGTGCCTGGGCCGTGAGGGCGTCGGCGAGTCCCTTGTCGGCGAGCAACGGCGGATAGATCCCGCGCGCGAGATCGCGGAGGTCCTCCAGGGCCTGCTGGGTCTCGGTCTCCATCTGGGTGAGCATCTCCGTGGCCTTCGCGGGGTCGCGTTGCGTGAACTGGCGCGCCAGGCGGGCCTTCACCGCCAGGGCAACCAGCTGCTGCTGCGCGCCGTCGTGGATGTTGCGCTCCAGCCTGCGGCGTTCCTCGTCCTGTGCCGCCACCAGTCGCTTCTGCGCGGCCTTCAGATCGTCGAGGCGCAGCCTCAGCTCCTCGGTGAGGCGAACGTTGCGCAGGACGAGCCCGGCCTGCGAGGCCAGCCCCGCGATGAGCTTCTCATCGGCGGGAGAGATCGGATCGCTCGCCGGCTTGCGCACCGCCAACGCGCCGAGCATGTCCCCGGCCTGCTCCACCGCATACACGCGATCCATCTCGGGGATGGCGGCGGGTGTGCCGTTCGGTAGGGGAACCGGGCGGGCCACCGCGGCACCGTCGGGCCAGACCGCGACCTGGCGCAGTTCCTGGCCCACGGTGAGCCAGACGTCGCTCCGTTCGGCCCCGATGCCCTCGCCCAGCACCCGCGCCATCCGCGGCAGGACGTCGACCTCCGCGTAGGCGTCCCCCACGCGTTCGGAGAAGTCCGTGAGGATCTCATACGGCGTCGCACGCCCTCCGTAGACCACGCGGTTCGCGAACCGGCTGAGGCGATCGCGGACGGGTTGGAACGTGACGGCCACGATGACGGCGGCGAGCATCGTGAGGAACGAGCTCCCCCTCCCCAACCAGGTCCCGAGCCCGACCACCAGCCCCAGGTAGACCGCCGTGGCGAACAGTGCCAGCGCTGCGTAGACCACGGCCTTCTTGACCACGACGTCCAGGTCGTAGAGGTGGAACCGCAGCACGGCGATCCCGATCGAGAGCGGGAACGCCATGAAGGCGATCCCGCCGATCAGGTTTTCGAGGGCGGGATCCGTGATCGGCATGCTCACGACGAGGAGTACGAGCGCGGCGAGGAAACCGAACGCCGCCCACTTGATCTGCTGGCGTTCGACCCCACGCGAACGGCGGAACCGCCCGAACAAGGAGTACAGCGTCAGGGCGAGGAGCCCCGGGAAGCTGATGCCGATCACCGGGTCGAGCGAGGGCAGGTCTCCCACCGCCCGGAGGTAGAAGGGGTTCGCGATCCCGATCGTGTCGCTCGAGCCCGTCAGGGTCTCCTGCCCGAAGACCAACGTCACCAGCAGCATCGCGACCAACACGAACACGCCCCAGACGTAGACACGCCAACGCGGCGAGGGCAGCTTGCCGTCGGGGAAGAACAGGGGAAGGAAGTACACGACCGGCAAGAGGCCGAGCGCCCAGCCGAATCCGTTCAGCATTCCGATGACGGCTACGAACGGTCCCGTATGCCCACCGGCCACGAGCCACGTCATCAGTTCCCCGCTGGCGAAGGCGAGCCCCGTGATCACGGCGCACCACAGGAGCATGAGGCCGATCACGTTGCGGCGGTCGCGGCTCACGATCAGGGCACCGACGACCGCGAACATGCAGAACGCAACGAGGTACGCGATCTGCCCGATCACGGGCTCACCGTTCGCGACGACGAGGATCGTCCCCGAGGTGGCGATGACGCCGAACAGGACGACCAGGACCCAGGGCCAGCGCGCCGGCCGGGCCACGACCTGCTCAGCCGATGCTGACGTGGACACGGAACACCTCGACGGGCTCCTCGCGGCCCTTCACCTGACGAGGGCCGATGGACTCACAGGCGACGCTCGGAGCGGCGGCGACGGTGCTGGCGGCCGCCACGATCTCGCCACCCTCGGCCTCGGACTGCAGACGCGAGGCCACGTTCACGGCGTCGCCCACCACCGTGTACTCCAGGCGCCCCCCGCCGCCCACGGTGCCGGCGATCACGTTGCCGGTGTTCACGCCGATGCCCACGCCCAGCTCGGGGAGGTCCGCGACGCCCCACCCTTCGATGTTGAGCTCGCCCTGCCGCCGCTGCATCGCGATCGCGCATAGCAGGGCCCGCTCGGCGTGGTCCTCCTGCGGGTTGGGCGCGCCGAAGATCGCCATCACCGCGTCGCCCTGGAACTTGTCGATCGTGCCACCGTGACCGGCCACGACCTCGGCCATCGCCGACAGGTGCTTGCCCACCACGACGGATACATCGCGGGCGCCGAGACGTTCGGCGAGCGTGGAGAACCCTCGGATGTCGGAGAACAGGACCGTCACCGTGCACTCCTGTGGCTCGATGGGCTCGTCGGGCTGCGCTGCGAGCCGGTCGGCCAGCTGGCTCGGCACGAAGGATGCGAGGGTCTTTCGGGAAGCGGTCTGCTCCACCACGGCCGAGTGCAGCCGCTTGAATTCGTCCACGAGCCCCGAGGCGCCGTCCCCGCCGGCCATCCGGCTGAACAGTTCGGTCACCTGACGGTCCACCGACTCCTGCGTGGTGTCGAGCGCGGCCGCGATCTCCGCGTAGCCCAGGCCCTTGGCCATCATGTCCAGCAGGGCCCGGTCGGCACTGCCTGTGTCCTCCCGGCCGGAGAGGCGCTCGGCGATCAGGGGATCGACCGTGGAGCCGCCCGCATGCACCTCGCGTATCGCCCGAACGAGCTCGTCTCCCTGGGCGATCCGGTCCTTGAGGAGGTAGGCCAGGCCGCTACGCCCCTTGCCGAGCAGGGCCAGCGCGTACTCCTCGTCGTCGTGGGCGGAGAGCACCACCACGCCGGTATCGGGATGGCGGTCCCGGATCGAGTGCGCGCAGTCGATCCCCTCGAGCTGGAAGGAGGGCGGCATCTTGATGTCGGTCACCACCACGTCGGGGACGTGCTCGGCCGCGGTGGCCAGGAGCGAAGGCGCATCCTCGGCCACGCCCACCACGTCGATGTCGTCGTAGGAGTCCAACAGCGCTCGCACGCCCTCGCGCACGAGGACGTTGTCCTCGCCCAGGACGACCCGGATAGCGCTCACGCCGCGTGCTCCTTCCGCGCGATGGGCCCGTGTACCATCCGCGCATGATCAGAGTGGTGTTCGCCGAGGATAACTACCTGGTGCGCGAGGGGACCGCCGCCCTGCTGGCCACCAGCGACGAGGTCGAGCTGGTGGGCACCGCCGAAGACCGCGACGGGCTCCTGGCGGAGGTCGAATCGCTCAAGCCCGACGCCGTCCTCACGGATATCCGGATGCCGCCCACGAACAGCAACGAGGGCATCGAGGCGGCCAAGAGGATCCGCGCCGAGCACCCCACGATCGGCGTCGTGGTCCTGTCGCAGTTCGCGGAGGAGGAGTACGCGTACGAGCTGCTGAAGGACGGCGCGGCCGGACTTGGCTACCTGCTGAAGGAGCGCGTGGCCGACATCGACGAGCTGGTGCGTGCCCTGGGCGAGGTGAGCCGGGGCGGGAGCGTGCTCGACCCCAAGGTAGTCGAGGCGCTGGTGGCCGCCAAGGACCGCATGGCGCACTCCCCGCTGGCGTCGCTCACCGATCGCGAGCGCGAGGTACTCCAGCACATGGCGCAGGGCCAGAACAATGGGGCGATCGCGAAGGCCCTGTTCCTCACGGAGCGGGCGGTGGAGAAGCACATCAACTCGCTCTTCCACAAGCTCGACCTCACGGAGGAGCCGGACGTCCACCGGAGGGTTATGGCCGTCCTGGCGTTCCTCCGCGAGACCGAACAGGCCTGAGGCGGCTGAGGGTCCGAACCCGGGCACGGCGTGGCTCACTACTGGGCCCTCCGCGTGTCCACCACGTAGACGCTGCACGGCGAGTGACGAAGGACCAGGTTGGGGATGCTGTCGCGCACGCGCCACCAGTTGCCGTGCGAGCCTCGGTTCCCAACGACGATGGTGTCGGCGCGCTCGTCGGCCGCAACGCGGCAGATCTGCTCCGCCGGATCGCCGTGCTCCGTGCGCGTGCTGGTGATGACGCCGTCGAATCGGGTCGAGAGCGATGCGAGGTAGGTCTGCGGGTTGGCCGCCTTGCCGGGATCGACCACGGCCCGCAGGTCACCGTCGGGCTGGACGTAGAGGACGAGGAGCTCGGCGCCGCGGGCCCGGGCGAGGTCCGCCGCGTCCGCCACGGCCAGATCGGCCGAGGCGGTGGTGTCGGTTCCTACGATGATCTTCTTCATGATGGTCCCCCTTCTCGGAGATGCACGCTCACCGTAGGCTCCCTGAGCTGCGCGAACGACCCGGCCGACACCACGGTTGTGGGGGGGTGCCTGCACCCTTCATCGGGGGTGGTTCCCGACCCGAGAACCGGGGGGACGCTTCCTTACTGGGCCGGGTCGGACGGGGCCAGAATGGCCCATGGCCAGTAGCCGGCTCAGCCCACGAACGGCGCTCCGCCTCGCATACGTGTGCGACGCGGTGATCGCGGCGTTCCTTGTCGCGGCGATCGTACTGATGATCGCGAACTGGGCGATGGCGCCTGACGGCAACGCGCTGTCGCTCTTGGTGATATTCGGCCTCACCGCGATCGCGTACGCCGCGGTGGGCACGGCCATCGTCAAGCGGACACCGTCCAACGCGATCGGATGGATCTGCTTCCTGATCGCTTTCTTCCTGATCTCCGGGACGGCCGGCACCGAGTACGTGGTGCGCGCGGTGTTCACGGCGCCGGGCTCGCTGCCCGGCGCCGGGCTCGTGCTCGCGCTCTCCGAGCCGACGCCGTACCTCGAGCTCGGCGCCACCGTGCTGCTGCTCTTCCTGTTCCCGAGCGGGCGGCCGCTGAACCGGGTCTTCCGTGTCATCACCTGGGGGTTCGCTTGCGTCATCGCGCTGGGCCTGGTCGCCGACCTCCTCACCCCGAAGGTGATCGCGGATGTCTGGGCGGACCGACTGCATCGGTACGGCATCCGGCTCGAAAGCCCGACCGGGATCCCCGGGTTCGCCGCCGTCGGTCATGCGCTAAAGACGACCGCGGGCGTCACGCTCGCGATCGGGTTCCTCGTCTCGATCGTGGGCCTGTTCCTCCGACGCCGCAGGGCCGACGCGGAGACCAGGGCCCAACTCCGCTGGCTCGGATACGTCGCCGGTGCCGTGCTCGGGTTGATCGTGGTGATGGGACCGCTCATGGTCGCCCTGCCCGAAGACTCGCCCGTGGGCGGTCTGTTCTGGTGGGTGATCACCCCGTTGATCGCGTTCGGGGTTCCCGCGGCGATCGGCATCGCGATCGTGAAGTACCGCCTGTACGACATCGACGTTGTGATCCGTAAAACGGTGATCGTGGCGGTCGTCGCCGTCGCGGTGATCGCCGTATACCTCCTGGTCGTCGCGCTCGCACTGTCGGGCGTGGGCTCGCGGCTCGTGCTGGGCGTCGCGATCCTTCTACTGACGTTCCGGCCTGTGCACCGAACGGCCCGGTCGATCGCGGACCGGGTCGCGTACGGCAAGCGAGCCTCGTCGTACGAGGTGCTCACCGAGTTCACGTCGCGTGTTGGCGAGACCTACGCGGCCGACGATGTCCTGTCCCGCATGGCCCGGATCCTCGCGGAGGGGACCGGGGCGGAGGCGTCCAGGATCTTCGTCCGCATCGGTGGCGAGATGCGCGAGGCGGCCATGGTCGGCACGCCCGGCCCCGGTGAGGTGTCGGTGTCCGTGCTCGACGCCGGTGAGGAGCTGGGAGCCCTGGCCGTCACGATGCCGGCGAGCGACCCGATGAACCCGGCGAAGCAGCGGCTCGTGGACGACCTCGCGCGGCAGGCGGGCCTCGTCCTGCGCAACGTTCGCTTGATCGAGGAGCTCAAGGCTTCGCGCCAGCGGCTCGTCGCTGCCCAGGACGAGGAGCGGCGCAAGCTGGAGCGCAACATCCACGACGGCGCGCAGCAGCAGTTGGTGGCGCTCGCGATCAAACAACGCCTGCTCGGGAACCTGATCGGGCGCGACGATGAGAAGGCCGTCGCGATGGTGGCCCAACTCGCGGAGGACACGAACGACGCACTCGAGAACCTGCGGGACCTCGCGCGCGGCATCTACCCGCCACTGCTGGCGGACCAGGGGTTGGTGGCGGCGCTCGAGGCACAGGCCCGCAAGGCCGCCGTGCCGACGACCGTGGAGGGCGAAGGCGTCGGCCGCTTCGGCCAGAATGTCGAGGCCGCCGTCTACTTCTCCTGCCTCGAGGCCCTGCAGAACGTCGCGAAGTATGCGAACGCTTCGCGAGCCACCATCGCCTTGTCGAACGGCGACGGGTCGTTGACGTTCACCGTCACCGACGACGGTGCGGGATTCGACACGTCCGAGACCTCCTACGGGACCGGGCTCCAGGGCATCGCGGACCGCCTGGCGGCGCTCGGCGGTGACCTCGACGTGCGGAGTCGATTGGGGGCGGGCACGACGGTTGCGGGGCGGGTCCCGGCTCTAGAGGCCACCGAGGGAGTCCGATGAGCGACCGGGCCGCCGGGCGGCTGGCGTGGGGGCTCGCGTCCGTGGCCATCGCGTTCACGCTCGCGAGCGCCGTCCTCTTGGCCTTCAACGGCTTGGCGATGCTGGGGAGCTTCCGGCCTCATGAGATCATCGTGGGGACGGTGTATGCCGCGACCGGCGCACTCATCGCGGCGCGCAACCCTCGCAACGCCGTGGGATGGGTGCTGATCGCCGGGAGCCTCTTTTGGACGACATCGCTCTTCGGCGAGCAGTACGGATGGTTCGCGGGGATCTTGCACCCAGGCGCGCTCCCCGGCGCGGGGTTCGCCGCGTGGCTCCAGAGCTGGGTGTGGCAGCCCGGCACCGCGCTGATGCTCGTCTACCTTCCCCTGCTGTTCCCCGACGGGCGGTTCAGATCCCGGCGCTGGCGGGCATTCGGGATCGTGGTCGCCGTGGCGACGATGCTTGCGGTGAGCGGGGCGGGCGGAGCGTACTGGCCGCTCCGAGGAGACATCCGCCTGATGGTGGTTGGCAACACGGATGCGACGACCATGGGCGGGATGTTCGCCGTCCTCGCCAACGCCACGATCGTGGTGATGCTCGGGCCACTCGTGGCGGCCGCCGGGTCGATCCTGCGGTTCCGGGATTCTCGCGGGGACGAACGGCAACAGATGAAGTGGTTCGCGCTCGCCTTCGCGGTCATGGCGGTGTCGATCGTCGTCGACCAGTTCGTCCCGCCGCGTATCCAGGGGCTGCCGAGCCTGGTGGGCATCATCGTGCTGCCGATCGCGGTGGCGGTCGCGATCTTGAAGTACCGCCTTTACGAGATCGATGTCGTGATCAACAAGACGGTCGTGTACGCAGGCCTGGCGGCGTTCATCACGATCGTCTACGTAGCGATCGTGGTGGGGGTCGGGGCGCTGCTCGGAAGCGGCGACCGCACGAACGTCCCCCTCTCGATCGCGGCCACGGCGATCGTGGCGCTGGCGTTCCAGCCTGTCCGCGAGCGCGTGCAGCGGCTCGCGAACCGGCTCGTCTACGGCGAACGGGCCACTCCGTACGAGGTGCTCAGCCGGTTCTCCGAGCGCCTCTCCGGGACCTTCGCCACTGAGGATCTCCTGCCGCGGATGGCCCACATCCTGGCAGAAGGCACCGGAGCTGAGCGCGCCGACGTGTGGCTGCTCGTGGGTGACACCCTTCGGGTCGATGCCTCCTGGCCGCCGGGGATGGAGCCACGGCCGCCGATCGACGCAGCGAAGATTCCCGACGAATTGGTTCCCGTGCACCATCAGGACCGTCTTCTGGGGGCACTCTCGATCGACAAGGGATCGAGCGAACGCCTCACCCCCGCGGAGACGAAGCTCGTGAACGACCTCGCATCGCAGGTTGGCCTGGTCCTTCGCAACGCCGCGCTGACCGAGGAGCTGCGTGCCCGGCTGGAGGATCTCCGCGCTTCCCGACAGCGGATCGTGGCCGCCCAGGACCAGGAACGCCGCAGACTCGAGCGGGACATCCACGACGGCGCGCAACAGCAGATCGTCGCCCTGAGCGTGAAACTCCGGTTGGCCGAGCGGTTCGCGCCGCGCGACACGACGAAGGCCCACGAACTGCTTGCGGAGCTCCAGACCGATGCGGGGGAGGCGCTGGAGAACCTGCGGGACCTCGCCCGGGGCGTTTATCCCCCACTCCTTGCCGACCGGGGCCTAGTTGCGGCGCTCGAATCGCAGGCTCGCAGATCGCCCGTCTCGGTCAACGTCAGCGGCAACGGCGTCGGACGCTACCGCGCAGAGTCCGAAGCCGCCGTGTACTTCTGTTGTCTGGAGGCGCTGCAGAACGTGGCGAAGCATGCGAACGCCTCGCACGCGGAGATCGGCCTCAGCGACGGGGACGGTCGCCTCACGTTCACCGTGTCCGACGACGGGGGCGGGTTCGACCCCGAGCGAACCGGACACGGGACAGGCCTGCAAGGGATGGCCGATCGCCTGGCCGCCCTCGGCGGAGCACTCCAGATCGCGAGCTCGCCCGGCGAGGGAACGAGCGTAGGCGGGGATCTGCCGATAGCGGCGATGGGAGCCGTCTCGTGAGGGCTCGCACCACGCGCCGTCTCGCGTGGGGCCTCTGGGTCCTGTCGATCGGTTCGCTCCTCACCGTGTCGGCCTACGGGCTAGCCGGTCGCCCGACGGCCGCGCTGGTGGACGACGCCGGGGGGGTCGCCGACTGGATCGCGACCGCCATGTTCATCGTCACGTTCGCGACGGTCGGAGCGCTCGTTGCCTCGAGGCGACCCGGCAACCCGATCGGGTGGCTCTTGAGCGTGTCGGCACTCTGCTACGCGCTCGCGACGGCCAGCATCTTCATCGCCGCTCAACCGTGGGGAGAGCGACTCGCGACGTGGATGGGCAACTGGATCTGGGGATTGGGACTGGCATTGCCCATCTCGTTCGTTCTGCTGCTCTTCCCGGACGGACACCTGACGAGCCCACGCTGGCGGCCGGTCGCCTGGCTCGCCGGCATCACGATCGGTGCGTTCGTCGTCGGGAGCGTCTTCGCGCCTGGCCTCCTGGCCGACAGCGAACCCCCTACGATCAACCCGATCGGGTTCGGAGGCGCCATCGGACATGCCGTCTTCGGATCGATGCGGACATTCGGACTGGTGCTGCTCCCGCTGTTGGTGCCCTTCGCGATAGCGTCACTCGTCTTCCGTTACCGGCGAGCGGACGGGTCGGAGCGGGAGCAGCTGCGATGGCTCATCTTCGCTTGCGTGATCGTTGGTGTAGGGAGCCTCGCGAATGGATTCGTCGGGCGATTTGTGAGCGACCCGAACACTGCCAACGACATCAGCAACGCGATCATCTCGATAGCGGCCGCCGCCCTCCCCATCGCGATCGGGATCGCCATCCTTCGGAATGGGCTCTACGACATCGATGTCGTCCTCAACAAGACGGTGGTGTACGGCGCCTTAGCGGCCTTCATCACCCTCGTCTACGTGGCGATCGTCGTCGGCCTCGGTTCCCTGGTCGGTCGCGGCGGCGAGCCGAACGTCCCGCTCTCGATCCTCGCGACCGCCCTGGTAGCGATCGCGTTCCAGCCTGTCCGCGAACGCGTGCAGCGGTTCGCCAACCGGCTGGTCTACGGAAAGCGCGCGACCCCTTACGAGGTGCTCAGCACCTTCTCTGGACAGATGGGTGACACCTACGCCAGCGACGACCTTCTCCCGAAGATGGCGCAGATCCTGGCCGAGGGCACGGGGGCGAAGCAAGCCGACGTGTGGCTCAATGTCGATGGGGAGCTCCGGGTCGAGGCGGCCTGGCCCCCGCGTGAGCTGGTCCCGCCACCCATCAGCGCGGACCGAACACCTGAGGACATGGTGACCGTACGACATCAGGGCGAGATGTTGGGGGCCTTCATCGTCGAGAAGCAGCCCGGTGAGACGCTCACGCACAACGAGCGCGCGCTCGTCGAGGACCTCGCTTCGCAGGCGGGGCTCGTGCTGAGGAACGTCGGCCTCACGGAACAGCTGCGCGCGCGCCTGGAAGAGCTGCGGGCCTCACGGGAACGCATCGTCACGGCCCAGGACGCGGAACGGCGCAGGTTGGAGCGCAACATCCACGATGGCGCCCAGCAGCAACTCGTCGCGCTTGCGGTGAAGCTGAAGTTGGCGGACGCCACCTTGGATCGGGACGCGGCCAAAGCGAGTCAGATGCTGGCCGATCTGCAGGCCGACACCGCCGATGCCCTGGAGAACCTGCGGGACCTGGCACGCGGGATCTACCCCCCACTGCTCGCGGACCAGGGCCTGGTCGCCGCCCTCGAGGCCCAGGCCCGCAAGGCTGCGGTGCCGACCACCGTCGAGGGCAACGGCCTCGGCCGGTTCGACCAGGACGTGGAGGCCGCCGTGTACTTCTCGTGCCTCGAAGCCCTGCAGAACACCGCGAAGTACGCGGACGCGTCGCGAGCGACGATCGCGCTGTCGAACGGCGACGGCTCGTTGACGTTCACCGTCAGCGACGACGGCGCGGGATTCGACACGTCCGAGACCTCGTACGGGACCGGGTTACAGGGGATCGCGGACCGCCTGGCAGCGCTCGGAGGGACCCTCGACGTCCGCAGCGAACCGGGGGCGGGCACGACCGTTGCGGGGCATCTTCCGGCCGAGGCTCAGTCATGAGCAACCCGAACTGGTCGCGATCCATCGTCGCTTGGACCGTGTTCGCGATGGCGATGGTGATGGCGATCATCGCCGGGGGTCTCTGGGCGGTGAACGCGAGTTCGGCAGCCGGCGTATTCCCTCCCCAGATCTTCGTCGTGCCCGGCTTCGGCTTGGTGGGAGCGATCGTCACGTCGCGTAGTCGCAACAACATCGGTCCGCTCTTCCTCGCGCTCGCCGTCGTCGGCGCCGGGACGGCCCTCACGTTCGAGTACGCCGTGCGCGCCGTCGGCACCGCGCCCGGCTCGCTGCCCATGGGCGCATACGCAGCTGCCTTCTCCAGCGCCGGCTTCCCCTTCACCTTCCTGGCGCTCGGCTTGACGCTGGTGCTGTTCCCGGACGGGCGCCTGCCCTCGCCGCGTTGGCGGGTGCCGACGTGGTGCTTCACGCTGGTTTGGAGCCTCTTAACGTTCCTGAGCCTGTTGATTCCCACGCTCGTACTCGGCCCATTCTCGATCCATAACCCGATCGGGGTGGGCGGGATCACGATCCTGGTAGATCCTGAGAGCAACCCGATCGCCTCAGCAGCCTTCGGCGTCCTGGGGTTCCTCCTGCTCGCCGTGATGGCGACGGCACCGATCTTCCGACGGCGGCACGCGCAGGCGGAGCTTCGCCAGCAGCTCCATTGGTTCGCGCTCGTCCTCGAAGCGATCCTGGTGCTTGTGCTCATCGTCAGCGCGCTCGCCGTCCCCTTCCACGCGGATACGGGTGTTGCAGTGGTGAGCGTCGCGATCCTCGGTTTGGTCGCCCTCGGGATCCCGGCCGCGATAGGCATCGCGGTCATGAAGTACCGGCTCTACGACCTCGATGTCGTGATCTCGAAGACGATCGTCTACGGACTCCTCGCGGTGTTCATCGGAGCCGTCTACGTCGCCATCGTGGTGGGCGTGAGCGCCGTGATCCCGGTGGGCAGCGACAGCGCCCTGCTGTCGATCGCCGCGACCGGCCTGGTGGCCCTCACGTTCCAGCCGGTGCGCGAGCGTGTGGAGCGATTCGCGAACCGCCTCGTCTACGGCGAGCGCTCCACGCCGTACGAGGTGCTGACCCGGTTCAGCGACCGGGTGGCGAACACGTACGCCTCCGAGGATGTGCTGCCCCGCACGGCACGCGTGATCGCCGAGGGCGTGAACGCGGCGCGGGCGACGATCTGGCTCCACCTGGCGGACCAGCTTCAGCCCGCCGCCGGGTGGCCCGACATCGCGCCGGGCACGGCGCCGGTACCGCTGCGGACGGGCCTCGAAGAGGAACTCCCACCGCTGCCAGGTGCCCACGTAGCCGGCGTGCGTTACCAGGGGCAGCTGCTCGGCGCGATCGCCATCGAGAAAAGGCAGAGCGAACCGCTGACACCTGAAGAAGTCAAGTTAGTTGACGATCTAGCGGCCCAGGCTGGGTTGGTCGTGTCCAACGCGCGCCTCACCGCGGACCTGGAGGCGCGGCTGAGCGTCATCGCGCGGCAGGCAGCCGAACTCCGTGCGGCACGCCAGCGCATCGTGGCCGCCCAAGACGCCGAGCGGCGGCGCTTGGAGCGCAACATCCACGACGGAGCCCAGCAGCATCTGGTGGCGCTCGCGGTCAAGCTCCGGCTGTCGAGGGGACTCTTCGGCAAGGACCCGGCGAAGGCGGGGGCGTTGCTGGTCGAGATCCGGGAGGAAACCGGCGAAGCGATCGACACCCTGAAGGATCTCTCGCGAGGGATCTACCCCGCGCTTCTGGAGGAGCGAGGTATCGCGGCGGCGCTGGCCGCCCAGTACGCGCGCTCGGAGATCCCGGTACGCCTGTCGAGCGGCGCCGACCGTCGGTATCCGATCGAGATCGAGGCGGCCATCTATTTCAGCTGCCTCGAGGCGCTGCAGAACGCTTCAAAATACGCCCGGGCGACGTCCGTCGAGATCCAGCTCGACGAGGGCGACTCCTCGGTCGGATTCGAGGTTCGCGACGACGGCGTGGGCTTCGATCCCGCGGCGACGCCGCGCGGCACCGGCCTCAACAGCATCGCCGACCGGCTCGCCGTCTTGGGCGGCGACGTCGAGATCGGGTCGGCGCCCGGCGGAGGAACGACCGTCCGTGGACGGCTGCCGCTCGGCGCGGCGGAGGCGCTCTCATGAGCCGACGGGGCGCCTCGGTGCTCGCCTGGTCGCTGTGGGGACTCTTCGTCGCCATGCTTGTTTCGGCCATCGGCCTGGGAGCAGTGAACGGCGAGCCGATCGTCCTGGCCAACATCACGAACAGCCTCGCGTTCCTCGCTCTCGCGACGGTCGGTGCCGTCGTGGCATCTCGGAGCCCGAGCAACCCCTTGGGGTGGATCTACTGCGCGGCAGCGATCCTGACGACGATGCAGGAAGGGCTCACACAGTACTCCCGTTACGTGTCGTACACGAAGCCCGGGGTCCTCCCGGGTGGGGTGCTCGCCATGTGGGCCGCGAACTGGGTCTGGGTTCCGGGGTTCTCGCTCGTCCTCGTCTTCTCGTTCCTGCTGTTCCCGGACGGCCGTCTCCCGACTCCGCGCTGGCGCCCCGCGGCCTGGTGCGCCGCCGCGATCGTGGCGTTCCTGACCGTCACCTCGGCGTTGTACACGGCGGACTACACCGACAGCATCGGACGGCCCGTGCCCAATCCCTTCGCGATCCCGGCGCTCTCCGGCTTCTTCGACGCGGCACTCGGCGTCGCCCAGATCCTCTTCGTGCTGCCCGTCATGCTGGCTCTGGCGTCGCTCGTCGTTCGGTTCCGCCGCTCGCGTGGCGAGGAACGGGAACAGATCAAGTGGCTGCTGTGGGCGGCGGCGCTGATCGCGATCTTCATGGCCCTCCCGCTCCACCAGGGCGAGAGCGACGTCACCAACGCGATCAGCGGGTTGCTCATCACCCTGATACCGATCTCGGCGGGGATCGCGATCTTGAAGTACCACCTGTACGACATCGACGTCGTCATCAACAAGACGGTCGTGTACGGCGCGCTCGCCGCGTTCATCACCGTGGTGTACGTGGCGATCGTCGTCGGCCTCGGCCGGGTGATCGACAGCAGCAGCGACCTCGCGCTCTCGATCGCCGCAACCGCGGTCGTCGCGATCGCCTTCCAGCCGGTGAGGGAGCGCGTGCAGCGCTACGTGAACCGGTTGATCTACGGGAAGCGCGCGACCCCGTACGAGGTGATGGCCGGATTCGCGCATCGCGTCTCGGGATCGCTTTCGGTGGAGCAGATCTTGCCCGAGATGGCCGAGGTGGCGGCCCGCGGCGTGGCCGCGCGCGCGGTTCGGGTAAGCGTGACACTCCCCCACGGCGGACGGCGGGCAGAGACCTGGCCTTCCGGCGAGGAGGGCCCCTTCGACCGCTCCCTCGATGTCGCCTACAAGGGCGAGGTCATCGGCATGATCGAGGTGGCCTGGCCGGCCGACCGATCGGTCAGGCCGGGTGAGGAGCGGCTGCTCACCGACCTCGCCGCCCATTCGGGGCTGGCGCTGCACAACGTGCGGCTCACCGAGGAACTGGTCAGCCGGGCACGCGAGTTGGCGGTTCAGTCCGAGGGACTCCGCGTCTCCCGCGAGCGGCTGGTGACGGCACGTGACGCACAGCGCCGAGGGCTCGAGCGGGATATCCGCGAGGGGCCACAACGCCAGCTCCAGGAGATCCGCCGCGAGCTCGAGGCCGTGGAAGCCAGCGATGCGGCCGAGGTCGAGGAACGGCTCGACGCGCTCACGGCCCGGGCGAACGACACCCTGGATGGCCTGCGCGATCTCGCACGAGGCATCTTCCCGCCGCTGTTGGCGGACAAGGGAATCGTGCCCGCGCTGGAGGCACACATCCGCAAGGTTGGGGCCCACGCGACGGTCGACGCGACGCCTGGCTTCGAGTTGCTGCGGTTCGACGACGACACCGAGGCCTGTGTCTACTTCTGCTGCCTCCAGGCGATCCAGAACATCACCCGCCACGCGGCCCGTGCGCTCGGCACGATCCACCTCGACCACGGACCTAACGGCCTCGCGGTCACGGTGTCCGACGACGGACCCGGTTTCGATCCCGCGGCGGCCACCCGCGGGATGGGGCTGGAGATCATGCAGGACCGGGTGGACGCGCTGGACGGCGATCTCGTACTCGCGAGCACGCCGGGTGGCGGCACCACGGTGCGGATCGAACTTCCGGCGCGAGCCCTGGATAGGGTCACCGCATGACCACACGCACGGCGAAGATCGTCTCGCGCGCCCTCATCGTGGTCTCGGTCGTCGCGTCCGTAACGGGCCTCGCGCTATCGGTCTCCTTGGCGGGCCGCCAGGAGCCCGGGCGGATCGTGGTGGTGGGAGTACCGTCGGCCCCCGACGGGCCGACGGTACTCGCGGATCTGCGTGTCCAGGCAGCCGAGGGGCAGGATCTCTTCGGCGACTCCACGATCACGCTCGATCTCATCACCCTGGTGATCAGCCTCGTGTGGCTCACCACCGGAAGCCTCATCGTGTCTCGACAACCGGGGAACACGTCGGGTTGGATCTTCGTCGCCGTCGGCGTGGTCGTGGGGCTGTCCGCTCTGCCGCAGGCGCTCGTGATCAAAGGGGTCGAGGTGGATCCCGGCTCCGTCCCCTTCGTCGGGGCGTGGGCGGTACTCGGCGACAACGCCGCGTTCGTGATCGGCCTCCTCCCCTTGCTCTTCCTCCTGTTCCCCGACGGACGTCCACCGACACCGCGATGGCGGATCGCGGAGTACGCCCTGTTCGCCGGTCTCGCGGTGGGGATCGCGGGCTATGTCGTGACGCCGGGCCCGCTGAACAACTACGTGAACGCGGGCATCCTCTACGAGAACCCACTGGGCATCGCCTCACTCAGTGGGCTCGCTCCCGCCGTGGCGGGGATCGCCGGCTTCGTCGCCATCTTCGCGGCGTTCTCCACGATCCCCGCCGTGCGTGGCCGCTTCAAGCGCTCCACCGGTGAAGAACGCCAGCAACTCCGGTGGCTCGTACTCGTCGCGACCATCGTCGGCATCCTGTTCGTGCTGCTGGTCCTGGGAACCGTCCTCGAGTTCTCGAGCATCGTGTTCCCGGTCTTCACGATCGGGCTCACCCTGATGGCGCTCACGGTCGCGCTCGGCATCCCCGCCGCCTACCTCATCGCGATCTTCCGTTACGGGCTGTACGACCTCGACCTCGTCGTGAAGAAGGCCGTGGTGTTCGCAGTGATGGTCGGCGCGGTGATCGCGCTGTACCTGTTCGTGGTGCTGCTCGTGCCGCTCGTCCTCGTGGGGGGCGGGGGATCGTCCTTGCCGCTCGGCGCCGTGGCGGTCGGGATCGCGATCGGGTTGCTGGTCTTCCCCGTGCGCACCCGGGCGAAGCGGTTCGCCGATCGCGTCGTGTACGGCCGTCGCGCAACGCCGTACGAGGTCCTGACGTCGTTCTCCGGTCGGGTCGGCGAGACGTACGCCACCGACGACGTCCTGCCGCGCATGGCGCAGATCCTGGCGGAGGGCGTGGGGGCCGACAGCGCCCGGGTCTGGCTTCACGTGGGCGGGACGCTGCGGCCCGACGCCGCCTGGCCGACCGACGCCGCCGGGACAGGGGTTATCGCCATGCACGGAGACGAGCTCCCCCCGATCCCCGGCGAGGATGCCGCGGCCGTGCGCCACCAAGGCGAGGTCCTGGGCGCGCTCAGCGTTCGGATGCCGGCCAGCGATCCCATGACGCCCGCCAAAGAACGCCTGGTACAGGACCTCGCGGAGCAGGCCGGGCTGGTGCTGAAGAACGTGCGGCTCATCGAAGATCTCCGTGCGTCGCGGCAACGACTGGTCGCCGCACAGGACGAGGAGCGCCGCAAGCTCGAGCGCAACATCCACGACGGGGCACAGCAGCAACTGGTGGCCCAGGCGGTGAAGCTGCGGCTCACCGAGGGCCTCGTCGAACGCGACCCCGCGAAGGCGAGGGAGATGCTCGCGCAGCTGCAGGAGGACTCTCACCAGACCCTGGAGGACCTGCGGGACCTCGCGCGCGGCATCTACCCGCCGCTGCTCGCTGACAAGGGTCTCGCGTCGGCGCTCGAAGCGCAGGCGCGCAAGGCGACGATCCCCGTCACCGTGCACGCCGAGGGGCTCGGCCGTTTCTCCCAGGACATCGAAGCCGCGATCTACTTCTCGTGCCTCGAAGCGATGCAGAACATCGCGAAGTACGCGGAGGCCTCCCGGGCGGACATCGAACTCACCCACGCCGACGGGACGGTGCGGTTCCGCGTGATCGATGACGGCCATGGCTTCGACCCGTATGCCACCGGGTACGGCACCGGCCTGCAGGGGATCGCCGATCGGCTGGCAGCCCTCGGAGGGGTCCTGGACGTGCTGAGCGCACCGGGGTCGGGCACGACCATCGGAGGGCACCTGCCGTCGGGAGCGACCGCTCCCCCGTAGGGGGTGGCCTCAGGCGGCCTTGAGGGCCCGTGTCTCGCGGGCCATCCCTCCCGTGGAGGTCGTCGGAAGCGGTGTTAGCGTCCATGAGGTAGGTCGATGGGTCGATGGGTAGATGGGAGGGTCTTCCGCGATGAGCGCCCGCTGGCGCCGAGGTCGTTCCTTGGTCGCGCTCGCTGCGGCCGGAGCGCTCTTGGCCGCGCTGTGCTCCGCCACCGTGGCCGGCGCATCCCCATCGACAGCTGTCGCCCCGCGGCGGCTCCCCTCCGGCGCGCTCCCCGCGCCTTCGGTGACCCAGGCCCGGGCACAGATGGCCTCGGAGATCGGGGCGGGGGCCATCGTGCAGACGGACCCCTACCTGGGCGCGATCCGCTGGGTGGCGAACGTTGATGGCGTCCTCGCCGGGCCGAGCGCCCTCGCGCCCCGGGACGTGGCGCTCGGGTTCGTGCACGACCACCGCAAGGCGTTCGGGATCACGCTTCGCGATCTGGGCTTGCTGCGGTTCCGCAGGGACTACGTCGACGTCGGGGGAACCCATCACCTGTTCTGGGAGCAGGTCTTGGGGAACCGCCCCCTGTTCGGGGCGGGCCTGAAGGCCGCCGTGGCCGTCGACGGTTCGTTGCTAACCCTGGTGGGACCCATCAACCATGTGGTTCGGTTCGAGGATCCTCCCAAGCCGACGCTGTCGGCTCGCGATGCGCTCGCGGTGGCTCGCCGCGCTGGCGGCATCTCGGGCGCCCGCCTCTCGGCCCCCCTACGGACGGGCGAGCGAGCGGAGCGGGTCCGGTTCCCCACCGCCGCCGGGGTGCCCGCGGAAGCCTGGGAAACGATCACCGCCATCTCGCCGCGGCGCATCGACCGCTCGGTGATCGACGCGCGCACCGGTCGGGTGCTGTGGCGGGAGAACCTCGTGCGCGCGGACCAGGTGGGCTCCGGACTCGCTTGGAGGCACGCGCCCGGGCCGTTCCCCAACGGCGGCGGCGTCCAGAAGCCCGTCACGTTTCCCGTCGCCGGCCCCGACGCCCTCTCGGGGAACAACGCGCACGTGTTCAGCGCCGTCGACGGCGACGACAGCAGCATCGACCCCGCCGACGAGATCGGGGCGCTCGACCCGATCTCGCTCTCGTGGGCCGAGGCCACGACCCTCGACACCACAACCGCGTCGCAGAACTGCAGTCCCACGTTCCCGTGCACCTGGGATCCGCGCACTCCGTTCAGCTGGCGGGCCAATCGGCGCCAGGAGGCGGTGCAGGCGTACTACCTGCTGAACGTCTTCCACGACCGCCTGGAGGCCCCGCCGATCGGATTCACGGAACCCGCCGGGAACTTCCAGATGACGAACCACGACGGGCTGGGCGGCAAGGGCCGCGACCCCATCCGCGCGGCCACGCTGGTTGGGGCCGACCTGCGCGGCAACGGCAGGCCGGCGCTCCTGAACAACAGCACGATGTACACCCCGCCCGACGGCCGTCCCGGCCTGATGTCGTTGTACCTGTTCCGCAAGACCCCGAGGGACCGAGCCGTGCCGGCCGCCGACGGGGCGGGCGATGCGTCCGTCGTGTTCCACGAGTACGCGCACGGGCTCTCGGCGCGCCTCGTCACGATGCCGGACGGGAGCGAGGCGCTGTTCGGGCCTCAGTCGGGGGCCCTCTCCGAGGGATGGAGCGACTGGTACGCCCTCGATGCGCTCGTGGCTGACGGCTACCAAGCCGACACCGGTGCCGTGGACGTCCCCATGGGTGCGTGGGTGAGCGGGGGCGCTGGCGTACGGTTCCAGTTCGCCGACTGCCGCGTAGGCGAACCCGCCGACGGCTGCCCCGATACGCCCGGAGGTGCCGGTCCCGGCGGCCTGACCTACGCCGACTTCGGTGACGTGTATTCGCGGCCCGAGGTCCATTCCGACGGCGAGATCTGGCTCCAGACGCTGTGGGAGCTCCGGGACCGGCTCGGCTCCCATGTGATGGAGACCCTGGTGACGCGCGCGATGGAGTTCTCGCCGCAGGCCCCCACGTTCCTGGACATGCGCAACGCGATCCTGGTGGCCGACGCGTCCATCTACGGCGGCATCCACCACACCGATCTGTGGGACGTCTTCGCCGCTCGCGGGATGGGGTTCCGCGCCACGACCGCCGACACGTTCGACGTCAAGCCGAAGGCCGACTTCCGTCGTCCACCCGCCTGCCCCGGCGCCGCGTGCGGCACGCTCACGGGTCGCATCGTCGATCCCAGCGCCGGGGGTGACCCGGTATCCGGTGCCGTCGTGCGGATCGCGGCCGGCCAACAGGGCATGCCCGTGGATCGTTTCGCCGTTTCGGGACCCGACGGGAGGTTCCGCATCCCGGACGTCCCCGACGCCACCTACCGCAACGTCGAGGTGGCGCTCGATGGCTACGCGACCCGGGTCCTGGCGATCAAGATCGCGGGCGCGACGCGGCGAGCGATCGCGTTCCGCCGAGACTGGGCCTCGTTGTCGGGCGGGGCGAGGATCCTCGGATTCACCGGACCCGATCGTTCGGGGGTCTCCGGGGAATGCGGACCGCGCGGCGCGGTGGACGGCTCGCTCGCCACCAGCTGGCTCACCTCGGCCGCCGAACCTCGGTCCCTCACGATCAGGCTCCCGCAGGTCGTGGGGATCACGGCCTTCGGCATCGACCCTTCGGCGCGGTGCGCAGGGGCGTACGCGGACACCAAGGCATTCGATATCTTGACGCGCACCGGGCGCGGGGCCTGGGTCCTGGCCTTCCGCACGGTTGCGGGGCTCCCGGGCGACCGCGTCACGCTCGTGCGTCCACAGGCGGGTCGGCATAACGTCCGCGAGATCCGGCTGGTCCTTCGCTCGCCGCGGGCCGCGACCAACCAGATGGAATTCACCGAGCTGATCGTTCGGGGTCGCCCGGCGGGCTCAGGCGGCGCCTGAAGCGCCGGAGGCCGTGGCCCACGCGGCTTCCAACCGATCGGGGCCGAAGACCGACTTGGGGATGTACGCCGCGGCACCGCATTCGGCCGCACGCGGCGCGTACTCCTCTTCCTCATACGTGGAGAGCAGCAGCACCACCACGGCATCGCCCGCGCCGGTGAGGATCTGCCGGGTGGCGTCGAGCCCGTTGATGCCCGGCAGGTTCACGTCCATCAGCACCAGATGCGGCTGGAGTTCGGCGGCCATCGTGACCGAGTCCTCGCCGGTCTCGGCTTCGCCAACCACCTCGAACCCGTCGGTGGCGTCCACGACCATGCGCGCCGCCATCCTGAAGGGCGCCTGGTCGTCCACGATCAGCACTCGTACAGACATTTCGAGACCAAGCGTCCCAAACCCCGGGGCGCTCCGCAGTAGTGCCAGCACCACTATCCGGAAGCGAGAGATACCGCACGTGGAGTAGGACCGACGGCCCCTCAGGCTGCGATCTCGGCCAATTGCAGGAAGGCCCGCTCGAGGACCAGCCGCGTGTTGAGGTTCAGATCCTCCGCGAGCTCGGCGCGGGCTTCCTCCACCCCGGCCAGGCCGCGCGCGGCCCGGGCCACGCTCAACCGGTCGTCGGGCGGCAGATCCGGGTTCATCAGGAGGTCTGAGCCCCCACCCACGGCCACCGCGATCCGATCGCGCAGGAGCGCGGAGACCGCCAGGAGGACCCAGTCCACGTAGTCCCGCTCGGCCCGACGCTCCTTGCGCTGGAACCGGGTCTCGATGCGCTTGATGGCCCCGCGATACGCGTCCTCGGGGCGGCCCCGGTCGTCCAGGAACGGGGCGAGCTCGGCGTCGAGTTCGCCCTTGAGGTTCTTCTTGTACTCCGCCGCCGCGACCAGCACGATGCTCGCCGCCTCCAGGGCTCCGGGCGGACCCTCGGCCGCGTGGATCAGGGCCTCGCGGGCGGCGTCGCGGAACGCCAGACCGTCGTCGTTCACGGCGAGGCGGCGCGCGCGGCCAAGGTTCCCCCCGGCCAGGCGGGCCGCCAGGTACGCCCGGACCTCGGGCACGCCCTCGGCCACCAGCACCCCGACCACGAACGGCTCCGAGAGCGCCGTGAACGTCACCAGGTGGCAGCGCGACAAGATGGTGTCGGGGAGCTCGTGCGCTCGGGCGGACATCAGCAGGAACACCGCGTCGGCGGGCGGCTCCTCGAGGACCTTCAACAAGGTGTCGGCCGCCGCCGGGCTCAAGCGATCCGCCTCGCGGATCACGAAGACCTTGCGACCGGGCTCGGGGGCCGTGCGCGACGCGGGCGTCCACACCTCCTCGCGGATCGTGTCCACGTGGATGTCGCGACCCTCCGGCTCGATCAGGAAGACGTTCGGGTGATGCCCCTGCATCGCCAGGCGACACGCTCGGCAGGTCCCACACCCGCCCTGCGGACACAGGAGCGAGGCGGTGAACGCCACGGCTGCGAGGGACTTGCCCGAGCCCTCCGGACCGCCCAGCACATAGGCGTGATGCGGACGCTCCACGGCGGCCATCAGGAAGGCCATGGCGGCTTCCTGCCCGGGGACGCCTTCCAACACCGCGCTCATGCCGGCGATGCTACCGCCCGCCGACGACGAGGCTCAGGGCCCGCCGGGGCCGGGGCCGTCGTCGCGGTCGCCCATGACCCGGTCCAGCGCGTCGCGCACCCCCGCGAACACCGTCTCGGGCGGGGCATCGCCCTCGACCACCACGAACCGCTCTGGGTGCTCCTCGGCGATCTTCAGGTAGGCGTCGGCCACCTTGGTGTGGAACTCCTGGCCTTCGAGCTCCATCCTGTCGGGGGCCTCGGTCGAGCGCAGGAGTCCGCGCTCGGGTTCCACATGGAGCAGGATCACGAGGTCCGGGAAGAGCCCCTGCGTGGCCCAGACGTTCAGGGTGAGAACGTCCTGTTCGCCGAGTCCTCGAGCCCACCCCTGGTAGGCGAGCGACGAATCCACGTAGCGATCGCAGATCACGACCTTGCCGTCGGCGAGGGCGGGGCGGATCACCGACGTGACGGTCTGTGCCCGCGCCGCCGCGAACAGCAGGGTCTCGCTGCGAGCGTCGAGTTTCCCGGTCTTCGGATCCAGGAGCACTTCGCGGATCTTCTCCCCGAGCTCCGTCCCTCCGGGCTCGCGCGTGACCAGCACGTCGTGACCCTGCTCACGCAGGTACGCCTCGGCCAGTTTGATCTGCGTGCCCTTGCCTGCGCCCTCCACGCCCTCGAAGGCGATGAACAGCCCGTCGCCAACCGCCCGCTTCAGCTTCGGCACGAGGGTGAGCGGTTGAGGTCGGGTGAGCCGGTGTCGGTGCAGGAGCCGCCGCGTGTTGAGCCCGCCAGCCAGCGCGAGAGCGCCCGCGGTCCAAAGGGCCACCCGGGTGCTGGCGTTCCCGAACCCGAGTCGCTTCTCATAGACACCGGACAGGATAGGGAAGATGGAGAGCGACAGGAAGAGACCGAGCCGCGAGAGCACCGTGAGCGCAGCGAACGTCCGGCCCCGATACTCATCCTCCACGTTCTCCTGGAGAAGCGTGTAGCCGCTCACCCAAGCCAGGCCGCAGAAGGCCCCGAGCCACACGGCCACCAACGCGGCCCAGGCCAGGCTCGGCATCGCCGCGAGCACGAAGAGCGTGCAGGCCGCTGCCACCATCGCCCAGACGAACGTCACGTCGCGCTCGAAGAACTTCGTGACTTCGTTCGTGCCCGCCATGCCGATCGCCATGCCCACGCCGAAGGCCGTCACCATGACACCCCATCCAGCGGCATTGGCGTCGAGGGCGTACGTGACGAACGGCGACCCGAGCGCCAGGACCGCACCCACGGAGGCGAAGGCGATCACGATGCCCGCCGTCATCGCGGAGGCGATGGAGTCCTCGCGCAGGAAGCGCACCCCGTCGCCGATGTCGTGCCATACGCGCGAGAGATCGAATCGACCGCGCCCCGCGCCGGTGGGTGCCGGGATGGCGATCCCGCTCACCATGACGGCCGAGAAGATGAAGGTACCGGCGTCCAGGAGCAGCGGGAGCGATTGCGGATGCGCTCCGATGTCGAGCGCCGTGCTGAGCCCCGCCAGCACCGCGAACACGGCCCCGCCCAGCGGCAGGGTCACGTACGTGCTCACGAGCCCGATCGAGTTCGCGTTCGCGAGCTGACGCCGGGGCACGATGTTGGGCAGGGACGCGTCGCGCGCCGGCGACCAGAGCAGCGACAAGCACTCGATCGCGAACGACAACAGGTAGATCGCCCAGATCGCGTGCACGAAGGCCATCGATGCGTACATCGCGCCGCGCCCGAGGTCCGCGATGATCATCGCGTGTTTGCGGTTCACGCGGTCGATCAACGCGCCCGCGACGGGTCCGAACAAGATCGCGGGGAGCATGCGCGCGATCATCACGCCGCCGATCGCGAACCCGGCCGCCGATCCGGAGACGCTGGCCACCAGCGACGTCACGGCCACGAACCCCACCCAGTCCCCCAGGGAAGAGATCGCCATGGCAGCGAGGAGCCGAGAGAACGCGGGGTGGGTCAGCAGGTCCTTCAGGGTGGCCGGCTTGGTCCCGCGGAGGGCGGCGACCTCATCGGCGAAGGTGGACACGGGCGACTAGCCCTCCGCCGGTGCCTCGGCTCGTGCCGCGACCTCGGTCTCCAGGAGAGCCGTGGGCTCAGCCGGGGCCGGCGGCTCGGATGCCGCCGGCGCTTTCGCGCGCACCGCAGGCTTCTTCTTGGTCGCGGTTTTCTTGCGGGCGGTCGGCTTCTTCTTCGCAGTGGTCTTCTTCTTCGCGGCCGCCCGCGCAGCCTTCGCCACGGCCTTCGCCTCGCGCGCGGCGGTCTCCGCCTCCACGTCGCCCGACTTCATCACGGTGAAGTCCAGGTCGAGCTCGGCACCGCAGCCCCAGCACCGCAGGGACTTGGGACGCCGTAGCAGGAGCGCCCCGCACTCGGGACACGGGTGATCCTTCTCGGGCGGGTTGCCCACCGCGCAGTCGCAGTCGGGGTAGCGGTCGCAGCTGTAGAAGGTGGTGCCGAACCGGCTCCGCTTCTCGATCAGCTCTCCCTGCTTGCACTGGGGGCAGATCACACCCGTGCTCTTGGCGGGGTCCTTCTTGATGTAGCGGCAATCCGGGTAGCCGCTGCACCCTACGAACGGACCGAACCGTCCCACGCGCTTCTGGAGCTGCTTGCCGCACTCCGGGCAGAGCTCGTCCAGCATCTCGGGCTCGGCACGTTCGCTGCCGTCCATGTTGCGGATGTAGCGGCACTCCGGGTAGTTCGGGCAGCCGATGAACTTGCCGTAGCGCCCGAGCTTCATCTGGAGCTTGGCGGGCTCGCGGCCTTCCTTCGGGCACAGCGGGCAGTCCTCGTCCAGGGACTCCTCGTACCGCTCGAAGGAATGCTCCGCCTTCTCCAAGGCGCGCTCGAACGGACCGTTGAACTCCTCCAGCATCTGGAGTTTCCGCAGATCGCCCTCGGCGATGTCGTCGAGCTCCTTCTCCATGTACGCCGTGAAGTTCACGTCCACCACGTCGGGGAAATGCTCGATCAGCTTGTCGGTGACGACCTCCCCAACGTCGGTAGGCCGGAACCGCTTCTCCTCCAGCGTGACGTACTCGCGACGCTGGATCGTGTCGATGATCGACGCGTAGGTGGATGGCCGCCCGATCCCGAGTTCCTCCAGGGTCTTCACGAGCGAGGCCTCCGAGAACCGCGGGGGTGGCTGCGTGAAGTGCTGCTCGGGCAAGACCTCGAGCATCCGCAGGAGCTGGTCCTCGGTGAGCTCGGGGAGCGTCTTCTCCGCGTCCTCGTCCGGCCCCTCGTCGCGCCCTTCCTTATACACGCGGATGAATCCGTCGAAGACCATCGTCTGCCCGGTGGCGCGCAGCCCGTAGGCGACGTTGTCCCCACCCACTTCCGTGTCAGTGGCGGTGGCGACGACGTCCACACCCACCTGGTTGAAGCGGGCCTCGGCCATCTGGGTGGCCATGGTGCGCTGCCAGATCAAGGTGTACAGGCGCAGCTGATCACGCTCGAGCACGGTCCCGAGCCGCGCGGGCGACCGGAGCACGCTCGTGGGACGGATCGCCTCGTGAGCCTCCTGCGCGTTGCGGCTCTTCGTCTTGTAACGCCGCGGCTCGTCCAGTGCGTAGGCCTTCCCGAACTCGGTGGTGATCAGCTCCGTGACCTCTTGGAGCGCGGAGTCCGCGATGTTCACCGAGTCGGTCCGCATGTAGGTGATCAGGCCGACGGACCCCTCACCGGGCAGATCGATGCCCTCGTAGAGGCGTTGGGCGAGCGTCATGGTCTTGCGCGCGCTGAAGCCGAGCTTGCGGGCGGCCTCCTGCTGCATCGTTGAGGTGGTGAACGGCGGCGCCGGAGAACGCTTGCGCTCCTTGCGCTCGATCCGCGCAACCTGATAGCCGGCGCGCCCGAGCCGCTCGGCATGCACCGCCGCATCGGGCTCGGCCGCCAGCAGCACGCCCTTCTTGTCGGGCGACGTGGCGAGGCGACCGTCGGGGATCTCGGTGAGCCGCGCGGTGAACGGCTGCTCCGGATCCTCGGGGGTGAGACGTACGTCCACGCTCCAGTACTCGACCGGGTTGAAGGCTCGGATCTCACGCTCTCGCTCCACGATCAGGCGGACCGCCACCGACTGCACGCGCCCGGCCGACAGGCCCGGACGGACCCGGCGCCAAAGGATGGGAGAGATGCGATAGCCGACCAGGCGATCCAGGATGCGCCGGGCCTCCTGGGCGTCGAACAGTTTCAGGTCGATCGCCCGGGGCTGCGCGAACGCTTCGAGGATCGCGTCGCGCGTGATCTCTGTGAACGTCACCCGCTTCGCCTGAGTGGGATCCACGCCGAGCAGCGTGGCCACATGGAAGGCGATCGCCTCGCCCTCGCGGTCGTAGTCCGTCGCCAGGATCACGTCATCGGAGCGCTTCATGATGGATCTCAGCTCGCTGACGTGGCGCTTCGAGTCCTCCGGGACCACATAGTCCGGGGTGAACTCGTGCTCCACGTCGACCCCCAGACCGCCGAACCCCTTGCCAAGATCCCGGATGTGCCCATAGGAAGCCCGGACGGCGAAATCGCCGCCCAGGTACTTCTCGATGGTCTTCGCCTTGGCGGGCGACTCGACCACGACCAGGGTCTTGGGCATGGGATGGGCCTCTCTCGGGCCTGCAGAGCCCGTGGCATCGATCATCTACGGGGTTCTCGACCGGTCCCTTGGGCGGGGACGGTACCACCGACTTGCGCCTGGACCGTGCAGGCGCAACCTCCATGAGACCCGCACAGACCCCGCAGAACGCGCTGGTACGGTTCTCCTATTCCCTGAGCCGATCGGAACCCGTGCACGCCGTCGCCGTCCTCACCGACCAGATCACGAACCTGCTCAGCCAGTACGGCTATGCGGCGATCTTCGTGCTGATGCTCCTGGAATCGGCCTGCATCCCGATCCCCAGCGAGGTGACGATGCTTTTCGGTGGTGCCCTCACCAGCGCCGCGTTCGCGGGCGCCGGCAACGAGCTCAGCCTGTTCTGGGTCATCGTGGCGGGGGTGAGCGGGAACCTCGTGGGGTCTTGGCTGGCGTATGGGGCGGGCGTCTCGGGTGGACGTCCCATGATCGACCGCTACGGGCGCTACCTACTGATGCGGCCTCACGAGGTCGACCGCGCGCACTCCTTCTTCGAACGCCGAGGCGACGCCACCGTGTTCGTGGCGCGGTTGCTCCCAGTGGTACGCACCTTCATCAGCCTGCCGGCCGGCATCGCGGAGATGCCGTTGGGGAAGTTCACCCTGTTCACGACGCTCGGCTGTATCCCGTT
>Ga0315278_10000164_pt1 | contig 60072 bp, 21 predicted proteins | sample YL17G06_0_MG_FD_203880 | JGI IMG/M metagenome (GOLD analysis project Ga0315278, IMG submission 203880) | Sediment microbial communities from Yellowstone Lake, YNP, Wyoming, USA - YL17G06_0 | ecosystem: Environmental > Aquatic > Freshwater > Lake > Sediment | place: USA: Wyoming | collected... | reverse complement strand
AAAACAAATATATTTTTTTTTTATTTTTTTTTTATAATTAAAAATTTTTTTACATAAAAATAAAACTTTTTTACAATGGGTCGCCCCCCCGCCGGAGGCATTTCAAAAATTAAATTCCACATCCTTATCCGGCGTGTTTATAACCGGTTGGAAATCGGCTGTGATTGTAATGTCTTGAATTTTTTGTTCTAAATTTTGCACCGCCCGGATCAGGATAGCGGTAAAATGTTCCAGGATATTTTCTGCCGTTCCCGGTTTAAACAGGGAGGTGGCGTATTCCAGCGAAATATGTATTGTGTCGGCATCTTCATAAGCCCTCATCAGCAAATCATATTTCGCGGCGTTATATTCGAATTCATAGGGTAGGATATCCAGGTGGTCATCCATTTGCCAGGCGTTTTTTTCTTGTTCGATGTTCACCATATTCAGGACAGTATCGAATAGCGGGCTCCGGCCCGGGGCCGCTTTTATACCTCCTGCGGCGACCAGTTCATCGAATTGATAATCCTGGTTTTCGTAGGCTTTAAGGGCGTTTTCTTTGACTTCCTTTAAGAAATCGCCAAAGGTTTTATGTTCCACCGGGAAGTTTCGCATGGCCAGCATATTGGCAAACGTACCGATTATATTGTGCAAATCCGCATGTTCCCTCCCGACTACCGGGCTCCCCACGATGATATCTTCCTGGAGCGTGTACCTGGCCAGTAAGATATTGTATACCGCTAATAACACAATATATAAGGTGGTTTCGGTTTCCAGGTTCAGTTTCCTGATTTTAGCCGTCAGTGTACCGGGTAATTGGGAGAAGATCATTTTCCCTTTGGTGGCCCGCGTCGCCGGTCGTGGGTAATCGGTGGGGAAATTCAAAACCGGTATTTCATCTTTGAAGCGATTTAACCAGTATGCTTTTTGTTTTTCTATGTTTTCGGCGGACGACCGCCGGTTCTGCCATTGGGCAAAATCTTTGTACTGTATTTTTAGGGGCGGTAGGGTTTCGCCCCGGTACAGTGCGGTAAATTCTTTTACCAGTATTGAGAATGCTGTACCGTCGCCAATGATATGATGCATATCGAAAATCGCCACATGGCTGTCTTCGCCTGTTTTCAGCAGCGCCATTCTCAGCAGCGGCGCCCGGCTTAAATCGAAAGGTTCGATAAAACCGTTCACCCGTTCGTTGACCTGTCCCGGGCCGCATTGGGTATAAACTATTTTAAACCGGGCTTTGGGGTGGACCACCTGCACCGGTTCATTTTCCATTATCGTAAATGATGTCCGGAGGGACTCGTGCCGTTGGATTAGCCGTTTAAAGGCCAGTTCCACGCGGGATTTATCCAGCGGGCCCTTTATGGAAAATGCATGGGGCATGTTGTAATTGGTGGCATGTGCGCCGTCCATGATGTGTAACACGAATAACCGTTTCTGGGCGGATGACACGGGGTAGTATCCTTTTTTTTCGGCTGATTCGACGGCTGAATATTTATCTTCGGCTTTTGTCCCGATGACAGCGGCTAATTTCCGGATGGTCGGCAGCGAGAATATATCGGTCAGGGGTATTTTGACGTTAAATTCTTTGTGAATCCTGGCCGCCAGTATTGTGGCCCGCAGTGAGTGGCCGCCCGAGTCGAAAAAGTTTGCATCGACGCCGATGTTTTCTTTTTTAATTCCCAGTATTTCCGACCAGGTTTGGGTCAATCGTTCTTCGATGTCGTTACGGGGGGCGGTATAGCTACCCTGCGGTTTTATTACCGGTTCCGGTAATGCTTTCCGGTCGATTTTTCCATTGGAGGTGAGGGGTAATTTTTCCAGTTCGACGAAATAGGCGGGTATCATATACGCCGGTAAGGTCTGGGCCAGGTATTCTCGCAGTGCAGCGGTCCCGGTCTCCCGGGTGGAGTTCATGGTTACAATGTAGGCGCATAAGTAGGGTTCGCCATGATCAGCGGTTCGAACCATGACGGCGGCTTCTTTTATTTGTTCATGATTCAACAGGTGGGTTTCGATTTCGCCGGGTTCGATTCGGAACCCCCTGATCTTGACCTGCCGGTCGATCCTGCCCAGGAACTCGATATTGCCGTCAGCGAGCCACCGGGCTAAGTCGCCGGTCTTGTAGAAAATATAGGTCCTATAGGACTTATAAGACCTATTAAACTTAAATTTCTCCGCGGTTAGTTCAGGGTTGTTGAGATAACCCCTGGCGACCCCGTCTCCGCCAACCCACAACTCACCGGGCTCACCCATCGGCTGCAAATGATTGTTTTTATCGATAATATATGCTGTAGAATTGGCGATGGGTTTTCCTATCGGGATATTTTCTTTATAGTCTCCATCGATCTCAAATGTGGTTGAGAATGCGGTGTTTTCAGTGGGACCATACCCGTTAATCACTCTTAAACCTTTGTTCTTATGCCGGACCTCTGTAATATACCTGGGCGATAATACATCCCCCCCCACCAGCAGGTACTTTAACGGTGAAAATATAGCGCTGTTTTGCTGCATTAACCGGTCAAACAGCGCGGAAGTAAGCCATAACGTGTTAATAAAGTAACGTTTCAATGCCGCACCCAATTCATTTGCATCCAGGATTACTTCGTTGCCTGCCGGATAAAGCCTTCCCCCATTCAACAAACACCCCCATATCTCGAAAGTGACGACATCGAATACCGGGTTGCTGGCCAGGAGTATCCGCGTCTCTTCCGATAACGGCGCATAATTGGAATTCTTCACCAGCCGAACCACATTGCGATGCGTTACCATCACACCCTTGGGCTTGCCCGTGGAGCCCGAAGTGTAGATTAAATAAGAAAGATTTGAATGATTAATGATGAATGATGAATGATGAAGCCCCCGGCGGGGGCCCCCTTTTAAAACATTTAAATCCGAAGTTATCAATAAAATTTCAGCATTACTATCTTTTAACATATAATCGATTCGTTCTTGCGGGTAATTGGGATCGATGGGCAAATACGCCCCGCCGGATTTTAATATGCCCAATATACCGATAATCAATTCGATAGACCGTTCCATCATGATACCCACGATGCTGTCCACCAGGACGCCTTTTTCTGTCAACCACCCGGCCAGGCAATCGGATTGCTCATTTAATTCACGATAAGTCAGACTGACAGGTCTGACAAGTCCGACAGAAATAAGGGCAATATGATCCGGCCTCATGGCCGCCTGCTCTTCAAATAACCAGTGAATCGTTTTATCCCGCGGATATTCCACTTCGGTATTATTAAAATCATATAATATCTCTTTTTTTTCTCCCGGGGATATAATCTCGATATCCCCTATCCTGGCTGCCGGATTCTCCTTCACAAACGATATAATCGCCCGGAAAAAACCGCTAAACCTTAAAATGGTCTCCTTTTTAAAGAGCCTGGTACAATATTCAAAATAAAAATGCAGCGCCTCTTCCTGTTCAATGCCGATCAAGGTTAAATCAAATTTCGCCCTGCCGGTTTCAATGCCGTCAAGCATTTCTTCCTGCGTACCCGGCTGGTCAACTAAGTTCTGAAGCGCAAATACCACATCGAATAACGGGTTCCGGCTCTTATCCCTTTCTTTTACAACATTTTCCACCAGGTCCTCGAACGGGTAGTCCTGGTTCTCAAAGGCAGCCAGCGAGCGTTCTCTTATCTCCCTGAGAAAAGTTGAAAACACTTTTTCCATGACCGGATAATTACGCAGCGCCAGGGTATTGACAAACATCCCGATGATTGGTTCTAAATCGGCGTACTTACGACCAGCCGCCGGAACCCCTACCACGATATCTTCCCGGCCCGCCAGTTTAGCTAAAAATACGTTATATACAGCCAGTAGTATCATGAATAATGTGGCGCCCTCAGCCTGGGCAATTTCTTTTAAACGCTTCGTTTCCTCACCGCTTAACGTAAAAGAGACAACCCCACCCTCGAAATTCTGCGCCGCCGGCCGCGGATAATCCCCTGGTAAATCCAACGGCGAAACCGCCTCTTCAAATTCCCGGAGCCAATATCGTTCCTGTTTTTTAAACCCATCCCCTTGCTTCCACGAATTCTGCTGCCCTGAGAAATCCCTGTACTGCACCTTCAACACGGGCAGGTCCTCGCCTCTATATAAGCGCATAAAATCTCTTTTAAATATCTCCATGGAAACGCCGTCCGCTATAATATGATGCATGTCGAATAAGAGGATATGGTTTGTTTCTTCTTTTTTTATCAGACATACCCGCAGCAGCGGCGCACACGATAAATCGAAAGGACGAATAAATTCCTTGAACCCACCTTTTTGAAAAAAGGTGGGGCCAAAAACTTTTGTATCATGAATCCGCTGCACCGGTTCATTACCAATTATCAGAAACGAGGTTCGCAAACTCTCATGCCGCTGGATTAATTTTTTAATGGTAACTTCCAACCTCTCTTGATCCGGTTCCCCTTCCAGTAATATCATATTCGGTTGATTATAGGCGACGCCGTCAGGTTCCATTTGCTGCAAAATATAAAGACGCTTCTGTGCAGACGAGACGGGATAATATTGCTTTTTCTCAACCGGTTCGATCACCCCCACTACCGCTTCCCCTTTATTCGCATCGATATAAACCGCCAACGCTTCAATGGTAGGGTTATTAAAAAATTCCGCGATGGGAACCTTTACCCCTAACCCCTTATGAATTTTCGCAATCGCCGCCATGGCCAATAACGAATCCCCACCCAACCGAAAGAAATCATCATAAATCCCTATCCGCTCATACCCGAAAAGCGCCGACCAGGAAGCAGCCAGGAAATGTTCGCTGCCGGTCCGGGGAGGGTCATATGGGGTTTCCAGTTCCGGGCGCTGCGCCGCGTTTCCCCCGCCGGTCATCTCTTCAAGCCCTTCCATATCCATTTCCGAAGGGGCCTGAAACTCCCCGGCTTGTTTTATTACCATCTCCAGATCATAAGACGATACCGCCACCTGGGGGAACGGGTTTCCCAGGATGCGTCCGAAAACCTCGATGCCTTCTTCAACCGTGAGCCCGCCTTCGAGCGCTTCCCCGGTTAATTTTTTATGCAGTTTTTCGGCGGAAACGGCCATGCCCGTATTTTGCCAGCGGTCCCAATCGATGGCTATGGTAAGCGGGAAGCCCCCGGCCGCCCTGCTTAAGGCAAAAGCATCTACAAAATTATTGGCCGCGCAGTAACCAACCTGCCCCACGGCCGGCGCTAGCGAAGTAAGCGATGAACAAATGATAAAAAAATCCGGCTTTAAAGACGCCGAAGTTTTTATAATCTTATCCAACACCAATGTGCCTTTGATTTTCGGGGCCAGGACCTGTTCCGAGGTTTCCCGTGTTCTCAACCGGATGACCTTGCCGTCCGGGAGACCCGCGGCGTGGATAATGCCGTTAATTACCCCGAATCGCTCCACCGCCCGATCAACTACCTCCCGCATCCGGTTCTCATCCGTCACATCCGCGCTTAAAACCAGGACTTCGGTCCCTGACTCTTCCATGGCTTTTACTTGCGATTCCCATTTATCTTTTGCCTGGAAAGGCGAGCGGCCAATCAATATAAGTTTAGTTCGCGGCGTCTTCGCCAGGTATTGGGCCAATGCCAGGCCCATCCCGCCCAGGCCGCCGGTTATTAGATAGACGCCCCCCGGTTTTAAAGGCGCCGGTTTTTTTATTTTGATGGGGTCAAATCCCTGCACCCAGTGGTAATTACCGCTGTAAGATCTCACGTCGGACCAGTCTGACCAGTCTGACCAGTCTGACCTCTCTGACCAGTCCGACAGGTCATCGATTAACCTGTCCAGGAATCGCTCGCCCGGCTCCGCCCCCGGTTGCAACAGCGGCGGCGTCACATCGATTACCCGGCAGCGGATATTAGGGTACTCCAGGGGGATGACTTTCACCGGCCCCAGCACTGCGGCCTTTAGCGGACAGATGGTCTCTTCATGCAGGCCGGTGGTAATCACCGCTAGGCGAATTTTTTTCGCGATATTTTTCCTTTCCACGGCCCGGGCAATGTTGAGTAAACTATAGTAACCCAGGTCCAGGGTTTCTTCGATCCTGTCGCCGGCGGGTTCATCGCCTTCATGCGGCATGAGATTCCAACAATGAACAATGAAATCCGGGACCCGGCCATCCCGCACCAGCTCGGCAAATAAAGCGTCATACCCGTCTTCATGATTTTTACCGGGGTTAAGGGTAAACCGCTGGGCGCTTTCTTTTTGAAAAGCGGTTCCGTGTGTGACAGTGACGACGTCCTGCCCGGTATGACGCAGTTTTTCTTCCAGGCCGGACCCGGCGGCGTCCCCTTCCCCTGTAAATACCAACCAACAGGCCGGGGATAACGGGATTCCCGGCAAAATGTCGGCAGCGCCGAGCGGGAAACGTTTCCAGGTGGGAACATAAAAATAATCGTCGATATCCCGGTTCTTCCGAACCCGGGTAAAGGGGTCCCCTTCGATCCAATAACGTTGCCCCTCAAAGGGATATGTGGGTAAAGGAACGCGGTATCTCTTTTCATCGCCGTGAAATGCCGACCAATCGACGCTTACCCCGTGGAGCCACAACTGCCCGATCTTTTCCTGTAAGAAAAGAGTATCGGGTATTGCTTCCCGGCGCTGCCGCACCAGGTCGATTACCGCCAGGTCCGGTTGTTTCACCAATGTACTTAAAGTTTTGCCCGGCCCTACTTCGATGAAAAGGGGCCGACCGGTTTTTATTTTTAACAATTCGTCGATGCCGTCGGCAAAGCGTACCGTATATCTTAACTGTTTGACCCAGTACTGTGGGTCGGTCGCTTCGGCGGGGGTTATCCACCGCCCGCTAACATTGGATATATAGGGAATACGGGGGGCGTTAAATCGGACTTCTTTTACTTTTTCTTCGAAACGGGGTAATATGGGGTCCATCTGTTCCGAATGAAACGCATGAGAGGTATGAAGCCGGCGGGTTTCGATTCCTTTTTCCTTTAACAGGTTTTCAAAATCAGCGATGTCCTGGGCCGGTCCTGAAACCACGCACCGCGATGTCCCATTGACGGCGGCCAATGTCAGTTGGTTTTGTTCCAGCAGTGGTTTTAGTTCTTTTTCCGGCAGTGGGACGCTCATCATGGCTCCGGGGGGTGTTTGCTGCATGAGTCGCCCTCGCCATACGACTATTTTTAAGGCGTCTTCCGGCGAAAACACCCCGGCCAGGCAGGCGGCGGTATATTCGCCGATGCTGTGCCCGATGAAAGCGCTGGGTGTTATGCCCCATTTCATCAGTAATTTGGCCAGCGCATATTCAAAAATAAATAAAACCGGTTGGGTGATTTCGGTTTGATGGATAATATTGGTCTTATAGGACCTATTGGACCTATTGTTTTTTAAAGAGGGATAAATAATTTCTTTGACATCGTAATCCATTAAGGGTTTGAGGATTTCGAAGCAGTGGTCCATTTCTTGCCGGAACACGGGTTCGTTTTGGTACAGGTCGAGGCCCATATCGACATACTGGGAGCCTTGCCCGGTAAACATAAATATCACCTGGGGTTCGTCTTCTTTTAAGCGATTGGTTTTCATTTTAGTTCGTAGGGCGGTTACGGCGTCATTGGTATTGCTGCAAACGGTCATGCACCGGTATTGAAAAGCCTTTCTGCCGGTTTGCAGGGTATAGGCGATATCGGCCAGGTCAACCCCCGAGTTTTCTTGTAAGTAATGGGCCAGGTTCTCCGTCATTTTATTTAAGGTGGAGGTCGTCCTGGCAGACAATAAAAGCAGTTTCTCTTTTCTTTCTTCGCGTTCTTCGCGTTCTTCGCGGCTCCTTTCGTTTTTACGCCATTCTTCCAGGACAACATGTACATTAGTGCCGCCGATGCCCAGGGAACTGACCCCGGCCCGCAAGGGATACGGCTCGTTTTCCCATTCCGTTAGGGTGGTATTGACATAAAAGGGGCTGTTTTCGAAATCGATTTTCGGGTTTGCGGTTTCGAAATGCAGGCTAGGAGGGATGGATTTATTTTTCAGGACCAGTACGGTTTTAATAAACCCGGCGATCCCGGCGGCGGCGTCCAGGTGCCCGATATTGGTTTTAACCGAGCCTACTGCGCAGAACTTTTTCTTAGTCGTATTAAAGGCTGATTTTAAGCCTTCGATTTCCACCGGGTCGCCCAGGGTGGTGCCTGTTCCATGGGCTTCGATATAGCCGATGCTTTCCGGTTCCACCTGGGCGACCTGCAGGGCGGCGCGGATGACTTCCGCCTGGCCTTCCACGCCCGGGGCCGTGTACCCGATTTTCCGAATCCCGTCGTTATTGACCGCTGTTCCTTTTACTACCGCATAGATATAATCGCCATCTTCAAGTGCCGCCGCCAGCGGTTTCAACAAAACCAGTCCTACCCCTTCGCCTGAAACGGTTCCGTTGGCTTTGGCATCGAATGCCCGGCAGTGGCCGTCAGGCGAATGGATCATGCCTTCCTGGTAAAGATAACCGGTGCTTTGTTTTGCCGATACTTTCACGCCACCGGCCAGGGCCATATGGCATTCGCCGTCCAGCAGTCCCCGGCAGGCCAGGTGAATGGCCGCCAGGGACGTGGAACAGGCTGTTTGTACGGCAAAATTGGGACCCCTTAGATTTAATTTATACGCGATCCGCGTCATGATAAAATCTTTGTCGCTTAAAAGAACCGAAGCGTCCCACCCCAGCGCCCCGGCTTTCCCGGATAGGAAAACCAGGCTCTCCCAATAACTACTGGAAGATGCCCCGGCGTAAAAACCGATGGAACCTTTATATGCAAAAGGATCGTAGCCGGCGTTTTCCAGGGTTTCCCAGGCGCATTCATGAAGGAGTCGCGCCTGGGGGTTCATTATTTCCGCTTCTTTGGGGGTGTAATCGAAAAATGCGGCGTCGAATTGTTCTTTATTTTCCAGTAATGCGCCTTTTACTTTGACATAATGGGGGTCCTGTAATAGACCGGGATCGACTCCCAGTGTTTCCAGTTCCTCCTGGGAAAAAAAACGAACCGATTCGACGCCGTTCTTTAAATTTTTCCAGAACTCAGCGATGTTTTTCGCCCCGGGGAACCTGCCGGCCATGCCGATAACGGCTACTGCCGAAACGTTTCGCTGCTTGACTTCTACCGGGGCCGCGGCTTGTTCCGTTTCCCCGTTTAAGTACCGGGCCAACGAACGAATGGTGGGATACCTGAACATCTGTAGGGTGATATCATCGATATTAAAGACCAGTTTTAGTTTTGTATTTATTTTAACCAGGTCCAGGGAGTTTCCGCCCAGGTCGAAGAAGTTAGCATGTACTCCTACTTTATCCAATGCCAGTACATCCCTCCATATCCCGGCGATTTTTTTTTCGGTTTCATCTTGTGGGGAGATAAATTCGACGCCGGTTTCCAATTCGGTTCCAAGGGTTTCCAGGGCTTTCCGGTCTACTTTGCCGTTGGGGGTCAGGGGAATCTTTTCTACCAGGTTAAATGTCGTGGGAATCATATACGCAGGTAATTCCGCGGCTAAATATTCTTTTAACCGGGAGAGTTGCGGTTCTTTTTCAGCGACGATATATGCGGCCAGGTGGCCGGTGGATTCTTTGAGCAGAACCACTGCTTCTTTTATGTGTTCATAATGGGTCAAGCGGGTTTCGATTTCACCGGGTTCGATTCGTTGGCCCCGGATTTTGACCTGGTGATCGATGCGGCCCAGGAATTCGATGTTGCCGTCAGGCAACCATTTACAAAGGTCGCCTGTCTTGTAATTAATATAGGTCTTATAGGACCTATAGGACCTATTAAATCTCTCCGCGGTTAACTCGGGGTTGTTTAAGTATCCCCTGGCAATTCCTGGCCCGGATACACATAATTCACCGGGAACACCAACCGGCGACAATAACCCGTCCTTATCCAGGATGAAGCACTTTACATTGGTAATGGGCTTTCCTATCAGGATACCTGTCCTATCGGGCCGGAATTCATACACTGTACTGCATACGCTGTTCTCCGCAGGTCCATACTCATTATATAATCCCACATGATTTAACTTTTCAAAATGTCGTTTTACCAACTCTTCGGTGAAATTTTCACCGGCTATCGTAACGCTTCTTAGCCCGGTTAAACTGTCGGGGATTTCATCCAGATAGGTTTTGTACAACGCCGGTACGATTAAAAAATGCGTTACCCCGACCATTTTTATAAGCTTTTTTAAATAACCGGCGTCGAAACGCTGCCGCGACAGGATCATTACAAGCCGCGAACCGCTGATCAACGGGGTAAATATGTCCTCCACGGAACTGTCGAATGAAAATGAAGGTAATTGCAGCACCACATCCCGGCAATTAAAATCATAATAGTTCTTCCTCCAACACAATGTATTGACAATCGAGCGGTGCTCGATCATCACTCCTTTAGGTTTGCCGGTGGAACCGGAAGTGTATATTATATATGCAAGATTCGCTTCGCCAGGGGGGCTTTTTTGTAAAACCGCCCCCCTGGACCCCCCGAAAAACTTTTCATTAACCAAAAATTTGGTTGAGCTGTCTTTCAACATGAAATCGATTCGTTCTTGGGGGTATTCCGGGTCGATGGGCAAATATGCGCCGCCGGATTTTAAGATGCCCAATATACCGATAATCAAATCGATAGACCGCTCCATCATGATACCCACAATACTGTCCGGCAGGACGCCTTTTTCTTGTAACAACCCGGCCAGGCGACCGGATTGCTCATCTAATTGGCGGTAGGTTAAACAATTAGGGCAGACACGGGGGCGCCGGTTCGCCCCTACGAGTGCTATGCAATCGGGCGCCTTTGCCGCCTGCTCTGCAAACAATTGCTGAATCGTCTTATCCCGCGGGTATTCCATCGCGGTATTATTAAAATCATATAATATCTCTTCCTTTTCTGTTGACGGTATGATGTCGATTCCTGAAATTTTCCCGGTCGGGTCTTCCAGTACATGGGCTGCCGTCTTGATAAAATAACCGGCAAATCGTCGAATGGTTTCTTCTTTAAAGAGTGTTGTCCGATATTCAAAAGAACACGTCAGGCCCCCACCACCCTCAACCGCACTTAACGTCAAATCGAATTTGGATACGCCTGTTTCATGCTCAAGTTGTTTTATTCTCAAACCCGGGATTTCGACTTCCGGCCGGCCTGCATTTTGCAGGACCAACATAACATCAAATAAAGGATTACGCCCCGCGTCCCTCTTAAAACCCAGGTTTTTTACCAGGTCTTCATAAGGATAGTCCTGGTGGGCAAAGACTTCCAATACCTGGGCTTTTACGTCCCCCAGGAACCGGTTAAAGGGGATGTCTCCTGCCGGGAAATTCCGCAGCGCCAGGGTATTGATAAACATTCCGATCACCTGTTCCAATTCCGGGTGATTGCGCCCGGCCGCCGGGGTTCCTACCACAATATCTTCCTGGCCGCTGAGTTTGGCTAAAAATACCGTATATATGGCCAGTAATAATATGTATAATGTGACTTCTTGTTCGGCTGCGTATTTTTTTAGCGCAGCGGCCTCACTGCCGGTAAGCTCAAAGGAAAACCCATTGCCTTTATGATCAGGGACCAACGGCCTGGAATAATCGCATGGCATATTCAGTACCGGTATATCTCCTTCATATTGTTTACGCCAGAAGTTTTCCTGCTGCTTTAAAATTTCTTTATACCGGCTTCCGTGCTGCCATTCTGAGAAATCTTTATAGGTAATAAGCGGCCCGTTGTTGGTTAAACAGCCTTCTTTATAAAGGGCTAAAAAATCCCGGATCAATATCCCGGTAGAAGTTCCATCCGATATGATATGATGGATATCTATTATAAGGATGTGTTTTTTCTCCCCTTCCTTTATCAATCCGACCCGCAGTAACGGCGCATGGGACAAATCGAAAGGGCGAATAAAGGGCGACCACGGGGGGGCGCCCCTACCAAATTCGATTTCAAACAGTACTTCATCGTGAATCCGCTGCACCACCTGCCCGTCGATCATTCCGAACGAGGACCTGAAACTTTCATGCCTCTCTATCAACCGCTTAAATACCTTTTCCAGGCGATCTTTTTCCAGCTCCCCCGTTAGTTCAAGTATGGCCGGTATGTTATAGACAAGCGAATTCTTTTCAAGCTGTGTGGCTGTATATATCCGTTCCTGCGCATAGGAGAGTCTGTAGTACTCCTTTTTCTCCGCCGGGATAATAGTTGTATAGCTATCTTGCGCCGCTTCTTTTAAATATTCGCATATCTTCCGGATCGTGGGACGTTTAAACAGTTCCGGCAGCGGCATTCGAACATTAAAAGCTTTGTGTATTTTAGAAGTTAAAATGGCTGCTTTTAAAGAGTGCCCACCTACCTGGAAAAAATGATCATCGATACCGATGGATTTACCTAAAACCTCCGCCCACAACCGGACCAATTTCTTTTCAATCTCATTCCGCGGTGCAGTATAACTTTCACCAACATTTAACCCCGGTTGCGGCAACGCCCCCCGGTTTATCTTGCCATTGGGGGTTAACGGGATTTTCTCTATTTGCATAAAATAAGACGGGATCATATAACCCGGTAAATCCTTAGCCAGGTGTTCCCTTAACCCGGGTATTTCCAATTGCCCCCCGGATATAATATAAGCGCATAAATAGTTGTCCCCGGTTCCATCTGTTTTGGCCGTTACCACTGCCTCTTTTATATCCGGATGGTTAACCAATCGATTTTCGATTTCACCCAATTCGATGCGAAAGCCCCTTATCTTTACCTGGCGATCGATCCTGCCCAGGAACTCGATGTTGCCGTTTGATAACCAGCGGGCCAGGTCACCGGTTCTAAAGCAAATATAGGTCTTATAGGACCTATAGGTCCTATTAAATTTATCTGCTGTAAGTTCAGGTCTGTTTAAATAACCCCTGGCTACCCCGGCCCCGCCGATATATATTTCCCCGGCTGCGCCCCGCGGAACCGGGTTCAGCCACCTGTCAAGCAAATAAATAGCGGTATTGCCCACCGGCTTCCCGACAGGGACCTGCGAAAACCGGTCATCACTGCTTTCATATTTCTTTTCGATGGATGTTATTGTCGCCTCTGTCGGACCATATTTATTGTAAAAATCACAGTACCGGCTCCACCAATTCGCCAACGAAACCGGACAAACATCCCCGCCGGAAACAACCCTCTTCAACGCAACTGCTCCTCCCGGTTTAATGTTACTCAAAAACGAAGGTACAGCATGAAGATGCGTTATCGCTTGACTGACAATAAATGCTTCACAAACACTCTTTTCCAGCAGGGTCTCTTTATCCGCCAAAACTAAAACCGCGCCGCTTAACAATGCAATAAAAACCTGCTCCACCGAGGCATCGAAACATATGGTCGAAAATTGCAATACCCGGTCTTTTTCATTTATCCCAAAGAACTTCACCTGGCCAAGAATATAATTGACTAGCGAAGCATGCTCCACCATCACTCCTTTGGGTTTGCCGGTTGAACCGGAAGTGTAGATAATATATGCAAGCTGGCTTGAATGATGAATGATGAATGATGAATGATGAAAATTAAAAACGCATCCCGATGCGGTTAATAGGGTTTTGGCTGCGCTGTCTTTTAACATGTAATCGATTCTCTCCTGCGGGTACTCGGGATCTATTGGCAAATGTGCGCCGCCGGATTTTAATATGCCCAGGATACCGATTATCATTTCGATAGACCGCTCCATCATGATAGCTACAATACTGTCCGCCATGACGCCTTTTTCGATGAGCTGCCCGGCCAGGCGATCGGATTGCTCGTTTAATTGGCGGTAGCTCAGGCTGACGGGTCTGACATGTCCGACAAGTCCGACAGGTCGGACAGATTCGCCGATAACCGCAATATGATCCGGCGTCCTTGCGGCCTGCTCGGTAAATAATTGGTGAATCGTCTTATCCCGCGGGTATTCCGTCGCGGTATTATTAAAATCAACCAATATCTCTTCCTTTTCTTCCTGGGAAATGATTTCGATGTCCGACAGCCGAATACCGGGACAGGCCAAAATCCCGGAAACCACCCTCTTGAAATACCCGCTAAACCGCTCCACGGTTTCTTCCTTGAACAACTCCGTGCAATACTCAAAACAAAGCAGCAGTTTTTCGCCTGTCTCCAGGGCCCTTAATGTCAGGTCAAATTTCGCCGCCCCCGTTTCATAGTCATAGGGTTTTAAACGCAGCCCCGGGATTTCCAGGTCCGGCGCGCCCTTATTTTGCAGTACCAACATCGTATCGAATAACGGGTTGCGGCCCGTATTCCCGCCAGCCCCCACTGCTTCCACTAACTCTTCATAAGGGTAATCCTGGTGGGCAAATGCCGCCAATGTGCTGTCTTTTATTTCCCGTAAAAACTCACCGAAAGGTTTCTCGCCGCAAGGAAAATTCTTCAAAACCAGGGTATTGACAAACATACCCACCACTTTTTCCAGGGCGGCATGCGGTCTGCCCTCTCCCGGCGCGCCCACGACAATCACCTCCCGGCCGCCTAATTTCGCCAATAAAATATTATAACTTGCCAATAGCGCCATAAAAAGCGTTGCGTTTTTTTCTAACGCCAGGGCATTTAACGCTGCGGTCTCTTCGCTTCCAATTTCAAACTCCAGGGTTTTCCCGGCGAAACGTTGTACACCGGGCCGCGGAAAATCAAAGGGCAGTTCTAAAACCGGTACTTCCCCGGCGAATTCCTTTAACCAATACTCTTTCTGCCGCTTGAAAAAGTCGCTTTCCCTTTGATGCCCCTGCCACTCTGTAAAATCCCGGTACCGTATCCCGGTCGCCGCTAAATTTTGTCCTTCATAAAGGACCGTAAACTCTTTTACCAATACTTCCAACGAAGCCCCATCCACGATAATATGATGCATAACTACCATCAGGAGATGTTTTTTGTCTCCTCTTTCCAGCAGCACTACGCGCAGTAACGGCGCACACGACAAATCGAAAGGACGAAGGAAAGATTTGATAATAGCCTCCGGTGGGTCGCTTTTTGAAAAAAGCTCCGCAAAAACTTTTGTTGACTCTATCCTCTGAACCGGATGATCTGCCACGATATGAAACGACGTCCGCAAACTTTCATGCCTGTTTATCAACCCGACAAACGCTTGCTCCAACCGGTCTTTATCGATATCCCCTTCTACCTCCATTGCCGATACCAAATGATACGCAGTACTGTCGGGCGCCATCCGCTGCATGAAATATATCCGTTTCTGCGCCGGCGTCAACGCATAGTATTCTTTCTCTTCCGCCGGTTCTATCGCTAAATACTGCCCCCCCGGCTGCCCGGCAATATATTTTGCCAACCCCCGTACCGTGGGTGATTTGAAAATCGCTTCCAGGGGTATTGTTACATCGAACTCCCGCTGAATACCGGCGCTTAACCGGACAGCCTTCAACGAGTGTCCGCCCAATTTGAAAAAATTACGCCCGGCGCCGATCAGGCGCTTCTCAATACCCAACACCTCGGCCCAGACCGCAGCCAACCGCTCTTCCAATAAAGAAGCGGGGGGGATATATTCGGCCCCATTGTCGGTAATAACCGGTTCGGGTAACGCCCGCCGGTCGATGTTCCCGCTGGCGGTTACCGGGATTTTATCCAGTTGCACGATGGTAGTGGGGATCATATAGTCGGGTAGATCGGCGGCCAATTTATTTTTGAGTATCGCTGCATCGATTTTCTCTTTGGCTACCACGTAAGCGCAAAGAAATTTTTCCCCGTCGCCACTGTCCCATGAAGTCGCCACGGCTTCGTCGATCTCTTTATATGATAATAACCGACCCTCTATCTCGCCGGTTTCAACCCGGAACCCCCTGATTTTCACCTGGTGATCGATGCGCCCCAGGAACTCGATGTTACCGTCGGATAACCAGCGCGCCAGGTCGCCGGTTTTGTAGTTAATATAGGTCTTATAGGACCTATAGGACCTATTAAATTTTTCCGCGGTTAATTCCGGGTTGTTTAAATACCCACGGGCCAGGCCCCTCCCGGCAATGCATAACTCACCGTAAACGCCCACAGGTTGAAGACCGCCGAACCGGTCCAGTATATAAATACAAACATTGGCCATGGGCTTACCGATAGGTATCGTATCCTCATAACTGTCGCCGATTACCGAACAATCGAAATAGGTCGCATCCACCGTGCTTTCCGTTGGCCCATAAGCATCGATTAACCGTGTCTTATTAGCCTTATGAAGCGTTTTGTTGAAGCGTTTCACAAGGTTCAAACCCACGATCTCTACCCCGGTAAAAACCCACCGGAGACTGGATAATTCTTTATATGATTCCCCGGCAACCGCCCGGTCCAGTATCAGGCTTAACATCCCCGGCGCAAAATCCGCTGTGGTTACCCCATATCTTGCAATGGCGTTGATGATTTGCCCCGGATCTTTCTCAGCCCCAGGCGGCAGAAAACATAACTTCCCACCGGGCAAAATCCACCGGAACAGCTCACATACCGATACATCGAAAATAAATGACGTCGCCTGTAATACCACATCCCGCTCATTTAATTCATATCTCTGCTGCACCCAGTACAAACGGTTCACTACCGGCGCATGAGCAACCGCAACACCCTTGGGTTTGCCGGTGGAGCCGGAGGTGTATATGATATAAGCGAGATTACCGTCGCCAGGGGGGCTTTTTTGTAAAACCGCCCCCCTTAACCCCCCAAAAAACTTTTCATTAATCAAGATTTTTGCACCGCTGTCTTTCAACATATAATCGATCCGTTCTTGCGGGTAATTGGGATCGATGGGCAAATACGCGCCGCCGGATTTTAAGATGCCCAGGATTCCGATTATCATTTCGACGCACCGCTCCATCATGATGCCTACGATATTGTCCGGAAGGACGCCTTTTTCGATTAGCAGGCCGGCCAGGCGATCGGATTGCTCGTTTAATTGGCTGTAGGACAGGCTGACGTGTCCGACGGCTATGCGGTCCGGCGTCCTTGTGGCCTGCTCTTCAAATAATTGGTGAATTGTCTTATCTTGCGGGTATTGGGCCCGGGTATCATTGAAACCGTATAATAAAGTGTTCTTTTCCTCTTCGGTTAATATTTCCAGGAAACGAAGCGCTTTCGCGGGATGCGCGACCATAGCCGCCGTAATATTCATAAAATGCGAAGCCAACCTCTCAATACTTGACCGGTCCAATAACGCTTCCTTGAAACTAAAATCCACGCCGATCCCATCAAACAATGTGATGCCCACCGTCAAATCATAGTGGGTCGATTCTTCCATTGAATAAGAAGCGATCGTTAAAGGCCCGCTGCCGCCTTTTTCCAGTAATACTTTTTCCAGCGGATAATTCTCGATAACCACTATCGTGTCAAAAACCTCTGCCTGGACATCCATTCCTGCATCGCCTTCGCCTTCCCTTTCCTGTATTTCTTGATTTAACCGGTATAAAAAATCAACCGTTTTTTCATTGCCCTGGGATTGAATTCGCAGCGGTATCGTATTAATAAAGAGCCCCACCATATCTTCTATGTTTTTTATGGGCGCCGTCCTGCCCGACACAGTGACGCCGAAAATAACATCGTCGCAATCGTTATACCTTTGCAGAAGTATACCCCAGGCCCCGTAAAGCAAACTTGCCGTTGTTATTTTATGGGTACGGGCAAATATTTCCAGGCCGGCCACCGCCTCACTGGAAAAGGTAACTTGATAATGACCGTCTCCCGCGGCATTGTTCCTCTTTTTTCTTTTGATCGAAAGCCCGGTCCCGGCGTCGAAACCATTGAGATAACTCTCCCAGGCTTTCTTTAACTTTTCTCTGTCCCGGTCACGGAGCCAGGCAATATACTCCCGGTATTTATGTTTGACGGGTTTTAGCGGGGTGCGCCGCCGGGCAATCTCGTTGTATGCTGAAAAAAATTCCTTTAAAATAATACCGTTACTCCAACCGTCATACAAAATATGATGATTGCTTATGATCATTTCCCAGCGGTTCTCATTCATTTTACACAGGGTAACCCTGTGGGGCACCGAACTCAAATCGAATTTCTCTTCCCGGTCAGCCGCTTTAACCTTTTCCAGCATGCTCACGGACTCATTCGCCGGGTTGCCTGAAAAATCATAAAAAATGAAACGGGGTTCATGTTGTTTTAGGATAACCTGCACCGGTTTTTTTAACCTTTCCCACTGGAAATAGGAGCGCAGCATCTCATTGGTATCCACCACAAAACGCCAGGCCCGCTTAAAATAATCCATATCCACCGGGCCGGTCAGGGCTAAACACAACTGCTCGATATAAAAATCCCCCCCGGGGTCTTTCAAATAATGAAAAAGCAGCCCCTCCTGCGCCGGGGACAATGCCATCACATCTTCTATATCTCTCTTATCGATTTTATTCATTAATTTTTCCTTTTCAAACGGCCTTCTAACGGCAAATTTTGCGGTTCATACGTGGTGGGCACGTCGTTTTCATTGGTGGGAAGATCGATTTCACCGGTGGGCACATCGTTTTCATTGGTGGGAAGATCATTTTCATTGGTGGGCAGATCGTTTTTAGTGGTGGGAAGATCGTTTTCATTGGTGGGCACATCGTTTTCATTGGTGGGAAGATCGTTTTCCGAACCAATAATGTATATTTCGTTGAAAAAAATGGGGTAGGGGTTTGATTCATCAAACCCCAAAGATGAACATCGGTGAAGGGCTTGATAAATCAAGCCCTTCACTATTTTATTTGCCAGAGGTAACTGATTTTAAAAAATAACCCGTTTTTCATATTGATAAGGTGACCCTGGCCCGGGACCCACCGGTCGATTTGCCATTCTTTGTTTTCATACAACGACCCGTAACCCAGGTGCAAAACTGTCCCGGGGATGAGCGTAAAGGAAGCCAGGAAATCGGTCAATAACTTATCCTGGTAATTATCGTAACGGACGGCGGCGCGAATAAAGAAGTATTTATTAAACTGGTAAGTGGCTTGCGCGTTGTATATATCCACCGTATAAAATTTCTTATCATCCGCTTTCCGGTAAAGCTCGCCGTGAACCATATCGAACTCCAGGTTTAATTTAATACTCGGCTGAAATGTGAATCCGAATCCTATTTGATGCCCGGCGCCCAGGAACGGTTCTTCCAGGTCGTAATAAATTTGATCGCCATACCTGTAGTTAGCGTTGATGGTTAACCATTTGGCCACTTGCACGGTCCCTAACGAATAAAGATACTTTTGATCGAACAGTTGCCCTTGCCAGGCTTCTTTTTCATTGCGATATTCGATCCTGGCAAACCCGGTCCGGGTAAAATACATATTGGCGCCAAACCTCCACGAGGTATCATCCATACGGGTACCGAGATCATGGACCTTCACATATTGAACATAGGGCTGGATTCTACGGAACCATTCCGCCCCTTTTATTTTCAGGTACAGGTTCGGTCCTACAAAAACCTGGCCCCGGCTTATGTCGATACGGTTCATAAACGCCGAAGCCATATTAAAGTTTTTGTCATACCGTTCGTAAGTGGCCCAGGCAGTAAGTTTGGGAACGAGGTACTGGAGAACGGTATTAAAACCGCTGCCATTTTTTACCGGGAACCCAGGGGCGTCTTTCGTACCGGTATAAAGATAAGCGGCGCTTATCCTGGCGTTTTCAAGAAACCGGAACTGGAAGTCCACACCGAAGGCATTGTTCCGGGTCCCGGCAAAATAACGGCCGCTGTAAAGAACCCCCAGGGCATTGTCGCTGCCTAAATTGTATTTGCCCCTGAAGATACCCCAGGTGGCTTTTTTCCCCGGGTTGGGGTTCACACCGCCATCCCAGTCTTGACCCGGGGTTTTGTCATTGGTGGTTAATAGGGCAAAATTCATTTTCCCCAGGGAACCGCTCAACTTGGCGGCCCAACCGGGCTCGCCGATCTGCCGCGTATCGACCGAATCGATCATCATGCCCTGGTTGATGATACCGAAATCGAATACATCCATCCCTTCCATAAAAAACGGCCGCTTCTCACTGTAAAATATGGGGTAACGCTGGTTAACTTCCACCTGGAATGCGTCGCTTTCAACCTGGCTGAAATCCGGGTTTACAGTGGCTTCGGCGGTTATCGATGAGGTAATACCGTATTTAAGCGACGCCCCGAAATTTTTGGAAACAACGGGGTCCCCCCACGTATCTTTACTCTCCCTTTCCACATCCCCGCTGTAAGTAAAATTCGGGAGTAGTTCCAGTTTCAACCTGTATGCCAGGTCTTTGTAAACGAGGGTGGCCATGAAATTAAAGTCGGTCTGTCCCGGTTGGGTTTGCGGCCAGGTGGCCCCAACGCCCAACCGGCTGATATTGCGCAGCAGCAAAAGCCCCATCTTTACTTCCCGGCCACTTTTAAACCGGATGCTTTCCAATGGGATACGGATTTCCACCTGGTAGCCCTCTTTTGTTACTTTCCCTGCGCTTTCCCAGACAAAATCCGGGGCGTTGTCCGTACCGGTAACCGCCGAATTTAAATTATCGCCCTGGATGCCGTTGGGGTTCACGTAAAATTCATAGCTGGTCTGGCTGTTGCCCATGGCATCCAGCAGCACCGCCACCCAATCGTCGCGGAACATTTTATCCCGCTGGGCAATAGAGGTTTTGATCTTGTCCGGCTCATTATCCAGGCATTTAAACGCGAAATAAAGGCTCCCATGGTCATACGCCATCCATACCAGGGTAGCCTGGTTCAATTTCTCGCCGTAGACCGGTAGATAGGTATGAAAATCCTCGGACAACGGTGTATTACTCCATACGCTTTCATTTAAATTGCCGTCGATTTTTATCGTTTCCGTGGTCCTGTCCGGCAGGATTATTTTCCCGTCCTGCTGCATCTCCAGCGCCCGGACAAAACCATTTGTTAAAAATAAAAAGACGCTAATAAAAAATATGATTTCTCGTTTGTTTATCATTCGGTTCTCCTGGAAACTGTATTGTATAATTTTTTGAAGTTATAGGCAATACTTTTACAACATCCTCATCAAGTTGGTGTCGTGGAATTCGAGAAAATCATAGCCGGAGATATCGTTCCTGAGGCAGGCCGGCAGGGGTAATGTACCGAATGAACCCAGGGTACTCTCCAGGTAATACACCCGGTCGTCGATCATTTCGATAATGCCTTCTTTATTGTCCACCAGCCCGCCGTGCGGCAGTAAGAGTATTTCCGGGGCCAATTCTTTTAGTCGTCCCAGGCTGGCGATGTGTTCCTGGAAATTCCCGTGGTCCGCGATGAAAGGAAGCGACGCTTTCTTATCCTTGGTCATCATGATTAAATCCCCGGGGTGGATGATCTTATCCGTAATGCGGGTAATCAGGCTATCATTGCTGTGACCCGGTGCGTGGATAAATTCCAGGTTGAAATGACCGAAAGTCAAGTGGTCGCCGCCCCTGAGCAGATGCCCGGGGCGAATAAAGTCATACTGGGGTTCCCAGATACGGCAATTGTTGTAATTGAGCTCGTAGAACTCGTTGGCGTATATTTCACACTGGGAGAAAACCGCTCCGCCGGCCGCATGATCCGCATGATAATGCGAGAAAATAACGATTTTGGGCTCAATTCCCTGCGTTTCCAGGTTTTGTTTCACCCGTTCCGCGTATTCGGGAAAAGCCGTATCGATTACCAATGCCCGGCCATCTTGCACGATGACGGTTATGGCGTCCTGGTGTTTGGCATCCTTATCTGTAAATATATACAGGTAAACATTTTCGATTACGTTTACTTTATTTAACTCTGCATCGGTTCTAGCCATACAAATCACCTACTTCCTGGTATAAATAACCTCCATGACCAGGGACTCTTTGCCTTTGTCATCGACCACATAGAAATCGTAGCGGTACGTGTTCTTGTCCAGCAGTGTAGTTACTGCTTTGACGTTGATCTTCCCGGCGGCGGGATCCTCCACCACGGCGGTATCGGTCCGGATTTTACCGGTCTTATCCAGGAACCCGGTGGATAAATAATAACCGGTGCCCATGGTGCTCAACTGGATGGCAAAGAATTCTTTCTTATAATTATTGTAACCGGTATAGACGTATACATCGTAAGGGATTCCCATAAAATTCCCTTTCAACTGGGCGTAGGTAAAACGGCCGCCCAGGATCCATTGAACCGTGACCTGCTCTTTGTAAGTGAAAGGTTCAGCCCCGGGTTCGGTATAATATTTAACCTGGCTGTCCCAATCGCCAACAAAATAATCGAGGAATTTATGGTTTTCCCCGGGGGTGGAATATTGAGCCATGAGTTCCATGGCTTTTTGGTCCGCTTCCGATATTTCCGGCTTCTTTTCCTGCGCGCATACCGCCGAACCAAATACCACTAAAAAAAACGATATAACCAATACACGAATCATGACTTGTTTCATCTTTTTCATTTTTATCTCCTTTATTTTATTCTCCATAAATAACTGGCTTTAAAGAATAAACCTTGCCGCATTTTCAAGTAATCTCCCTGACCGGGGAGCCATTGACCATCCTGCCACTGGTTTTTTAAGTACAGGGAACCGTAACCGAGATGCACCACCGTACCGGGTATCAGCGTAAAGGAAGCCAATAAATCGGTTAATAACTTTTGCTGTAGATCGTCGAAACGCAGGATTCCCCTCAAGAAAAAGTACTTGTTGAACTGGTACGTGGCCTGGAAATTGTAAATGTTAACAGAATAAATCGCCTGGTGGGTTTGCTTATTTTTAAAATCCGAATGGATATAGTTAATATCCATTTTTAGTTTGATACTGGGTTCTACCGTGACGCCGATGTCGATATTGCGGTCATTGCCCAGGAGGGGATCTTCCGCGTCGTAGTATATCTGTCCGCCCAGGTACAGCCACGCATTTAAAGACAGCCAGTTGGTTGGTTGAATCTGGCCCAGGATAATGAAGTATTTTTTATCGAAAAGTTTACCTTTCCAGGCTTCATCTTCGACGCGGTATTCGAGGTAGAGTAACCCCATGGGGGCAAAACTCATGTACATCCCGAATACCCGGCTGATATCGTTCATTTTTGTGCCCAGGTCATGCAAGTTCGCGTAGTGAATATACGGGATAACCCGCTTAAGCCATGGGAATGGTTTTATTTTCACATTAAAATTCGGCCCGAACCCGAACCAGAAACGGCTGATCCCCACCCGGTTCTGGAAAGCCGTGGCCATAAAAAAGTTATTGTCATACCGTTCATAGGCGCCCATGGCAATCATCTGGGGGCTGAGATATTGCATGACGGCATTCCATGCATTCCCATTTTCCAGCGGACGGTCTTTGCCTGTCCGGGTGACGCTGTGAAGATAGGATAGGCTGGCCCTGAGGTTTCCCGAAAGCCGGTACTTGAGGTCTATACCGGCCACATCATTGCCCTCGCCGGCGTTGGCTAAATGACGACCGGTGTACAGGACTCCCAGGGAATTGTCCTCCCCGATATTGTATTTGGCCCTGAAAATGCCGAACAGGGCGCTGCCGCTGCCGTTAATGTCCACGGACCGATCGTTGGCCGCCAACAAGGCGAAGTTCATCTTCCCGGAGGAACCGCTTAATTTACCCGCCCAACCGGGATCGACAATGTTGCGGGTATGGATGGGCGAGATCATCATGCCCCGCTCCAAAACGGAAGCCATGGTGTCATGGACAATGGTGAAATCCAATACGTCCTGGCTCTCCATGAAAAAGGGGCGCTTCTCACTGTAAAATAACGAGTATCGCTGGTTGATTTCCACCTGGAAAACGTCGCTCTCTACCTGGCTGAAATCGGGATTCACCGTGGCCTCGGCAGTAATGGAAGAAGTAATGCCGTACTTAAGCGAAACCCCGACATCGGCGTCGGTGCTTTTGTCCCATTTGTCGGCCGTTAGTCTCTGGGAATTACCGCTGTAGGTAAAATTGGGGAGTATCTCCATTTTGATGCCACTTTTCTTGATCCCCCGGTAAACCAGGGACGTCATACAGTTGAAATCGGTTAGGCCGGGTTTCGATTCCGGCCAGCTAGCCATGACGCCCAACCGCGGAATTCTCCGGTAAAACATAACCCGCATTTTTATTTCTTTGTTTTTATCCACCTGGTAACGGATGCTCTCCAACGGGATACGAATTTCCACACAATAACCTCCGGCATCGATCTTACCGGCGCTCTCCCAGACAAAATCCGGGGTAAAGTCACCCCGGCTGACCGATGAGTTGATGCCATCCATCTGGATGCCGTTGGGATTGATGTAAAATTCATAACTGGACTGCTGGGTGCCTACGGTGTCCAACCAAACAGCTACCTGGTCGTCATTTTCTATTTTGTCCCGCTGTGCTATCGACGTATTTATCGTCCCGGGCTGCGTATCGTAACACCTGAAAGCAAAATAGAGGTTGTTATCGTCATAGGCGGTCCATACTTCCGTGGCTTCATCCAGTTTCTTTCCCATAGTCGGGGCCATGGTTATGAAGACCTCTTTTATGGATGGCTGCCGCCATATCGCCTCCTCCAGGTTGCCATCGATCACTACCTTTTCGGAAGCGGCAACCCTATCCGCAATGATTTCTTTGCCTTCTCCCGATAATTCCGCCGACAGCAGCGGTTGAGCCATTGAAACCATAAGTAATGCAGCACTAATTGCATACAACAATCGTTTAAACATTGGTTAACCTCCTTCATTTTTATTTTCCTGTAATCCTGTAATAATTTCCGCCAGGTGCGCAATCGTGGGTTGCTCATAAAAACCATTCATGGGAATTTCAATGTCGTACTCCTGCATCAACCGTGCGATTATCTGCGTGGCCACCAATGAGCTGCCATTCAACCGGAAAAAATCATCATGTATACCCACGCTGTCCAACCCCATCAACTCTTGCCACAACCGGGCAATCATATGCTCCAATTCGCTGCGGGGGGCCGCTGTTTCATCATGGGATTGTAACCCTTCACCATTGGCCCTTTCCTCTATTTGCACCGCTCCCGGTAAGCCGCCGCCGAAAGTTAAACCCTTTGGATCGATCCAGAACCGCTTCCCCTCAAACGGATACCCGGGCAATGAAACCCGGTTCCTTTTTTCCCCGCCGTAAAAACCCACCCAATCGATGACCTGGCCCTGCTGCCACAACTGACCCAGTTTCTCCAATAAGAAATAATCATCCGCGGCGTTCTCCTGGGGGTGCTTAACTGTATTGAAAATCAAATGCCCGGGCTTTTTCCCGACATGAACCCGGATCATCATGCCCAGTATCCGGCCGGGCCCAATCTCGATAAATATGGCGTTTTCCTGTTTTAATAGTTCCGTAAGGCCGTCCGAAAACCGCACCGTGGAACATAAATGTTCGCCCCAATAGCCCGGCGATGTTACCTCCGCAGCCGTAATCCATTGGGCAGTCACATTGGAGATAAACGGGATTTGAGGTTTGTTTAATCGGAACCCACTTATTTTCTGTTCAAAAGCCCCCCGAATGGGGTTCATCACCGCCGAATGCACGGCATGCGACATGTTCAACGGTACACAAATCAGCCGCTTTTGCTTCATTTCTTTCTCAAATGCTTCGACATCTTCCTTCTTACCGGATACGATACAGGTGGGGCCATTGACAATGGCTATGGACACTCCTGCTGTTAACAGGGGTTTGAGTTCGCGCTCCGGCAGGGTAACGCTGGTCATTTTACCAACGGGTGTTTGCTGAACCAGTCGCCCGCGGGCAACGATCATCTCCAGCGCCTCCGCCGGGGAAAACACGCCGGCCAAACAAGCGGCCACATACTCGCCGAAACTGTACCCGATCATGGCCGTGGGCCGGATACCCCAGCTCATTAACAATTTTGCCAGCGCATACTCGAATGCAAATAATACCGGTTGGGCAACTTCGGTTTGATCGATAGTATTGGTCCTATAGGACCCATTGGACCTATTACCCCCGGAAGAAGGATAAAGAATTTCTTTGACATCGTACTCCGCCAGTGGTTTGAGGATTTCAAAACATTGGTCCAGTTCTTGCCGGAAAACCGGCTCGGTGCGGTACAGGTCGATGCCCATGCCGGCATATTGGGAACCCTGGCCGCAAAACATAAAGATAATGGGCCGGTTTTCCTCTTTTGCCTGGGCAATAGGTGTCCGCTGCGCCGCCTGGGCCAATAGCCCGGGGTCCTGGCCCGGGTGCAGGTCGGCGGAAACCATCATGCGCCGGTAAGGAAAGTGTTTTCGCCCTACCTGCAGTGTATAAGCGACATCGGCCAAGTTCACCGCGGTGTTTTCCTGTAAATATTGGACCAGGTTCTCCGTCATTTTATTCAAAGCGGAAGGCGTCCTGGCGGACAATAAAAGCAATTTCAATTTTCTTTCTTCGCGAACTTCGCGTTCTTCGCGGCCCCTGTTTTTGTCCCATTCTTCCAGCACCACGTGGGCGTTGGTTCCACCGATGCCGAAGGCGCTCACCCCGGCCCGCAGGGGATATCGTTCAGTGTTCCATTCCTTCAGCGTGGTATTGACATAGAAGGGGCTGTCCTGGAAATCAATTTGGGGATTAGGTATCTGGAAATGAAGGCTCGGGGGTATTAAACGGTGGTTTAAAGCCAGTACGGTTTTTATGAAACCTGCCGCGCCGGCGGCTGAATAGAGGTGCCCCATATTGCTTTTTAATGCCCCTACCGCGCAGAATCTTTTTTTGTCTGTATGAAATGCCTGTTCCAGGGCTTCGATTTCCACGGTATCGCCCAGTGGAGTAGCGGTGCCGTGGGCTTCGATATAAGTAATACTTTCCGGTTCCACTTCCGCCATGGATATTGCAGCGCGGATGACTTCCGCCTGGCCCTGGATGCTGGGGGCGGTGTAACCGACTTTGCGCAGCCCGTCATTGTTAATGGCCGAGCCTTTGATGACGGCGTAAATATGATCTCTATCGGCAATGGCGTCTTCCAGCGACTTTAAAACCACGACGCCCACGCCGTCTCCAAATATGGAGCCGTCGGCGCGGGCGTCGAAGGAACGGTTGTGGCCGTCCGAGGAAAAGATCATGCCCGGCTGGTAGATATACCCGCGTTTATTCGGGTAAGCGATGGAGACCCCGCCGGCCAGGGCCATTTCACATTCACCGTGCAGCAGTCCCTGGACCGCATTATGAATGGCCACAAGGGAAGTGGAACAGGCGGTCTGGAGCGACACTGAGGGGCCTTTTAAATTGAGTTTATAGGAGGTATGGGTGCACATGAAATCTTTGTCTGCCAATTGGGCGGCCATGAACCCGCTCACATTCCTACCCATGCCGGCAAATAAGGTCAACCCGACCCAGTAATAATTGGGAGAAGCCCCGGCGTATAACCCGATGCGTCGGTTATAGGAAAAGGGATCGTATCCGGCATCTTCCAGGGCGTGCCAGGCTGTCTGCTGGAATATGCGAATCTGGGGGTCCATGATCCGGGCTTCCAGGGGAGTATAGCCAAAAAAGGAAGCGTCGAAATATTCGATTCCCGCGATTATTCCCCTGGCTTTGATGTAATTGGGATTTTCAAGGGCCGCAGGTTCTACGCCGTCTTCCAGCAGCTCTTCATCGCTGAAAAAGTGGATGGACTCGGCGCCGTTTTTTAGGTTTTCCCAGAATTCAGGGAGGTTTCGGGCGCCGGGGAAAATGCCGGCCATGCCTATCACTGCGATCTCAAGCCCGGTTCTACCGGCTTCGACCCGGCGTTCGAGGCGTCCTTTGAATTTAGCCTGTCCCTTTTTGATGGCTTCGAGTATTTCGATTTCCGCTTGTTTTTCCGGTTCCTCCTCGGCGATGAATTGGGTCAATGTACGGATGGTGGTGTATTGGAAGAGTGAGACGACGGGGATTTTTTTGTTAAATTCTTCTTTTATCCGGGTATTTAGTTTTATGATATCGAGTGAGGTTCCGCCGAGATCGAAAAAGTTGTCGTCGATGCCGATGCGGTCTTTTTCCAGGATTTGCCGCCATATCCCGGCCAGTCTTTTTTCTGTTTCGCTGCCCGGGGCAATGAAAGATTGCCGGGAATCATCCGCGGCCTGGGGGCGCGGCAGGCGTTTGCGGTCTACCTTGCCGATACCGGTCCAGGGGATTTGTTCTACTTTGATAATATAAGTGGGGATCATGTAATCGGGTAATTGCCGGGCCAGGCGGCTTTTTATTTCCCCGGGGTCAAAGGTTCCCGGGCAAACCACATAGGCGGCCAGGTATTTGTCGCCGGATTTCCTGGCTTCGTCGATGACCACGGCTTCTTTGATATTTGCTAAAGTAGTCAGTCGGGTTTCTATTTCCGCCAGTTCGATGCGGTAGCCCCTTATTTTGACCTGGCGGTCGATGCGGCCCAGGAATTCGATGTTGCCGTTATTTAACCACCGAGCTAAATCACCGGTTTTGTAATTAATATAGGTCTTATAGGACCTATAGGACCTATATTTTATAAATTTTTCACAGGTCAATTCCGGTTGGTTCATGTAACCGCGGGTTACCCCCGGCCCACCCACGCATAATTCACCCCCTACCCCAATGGGCGCCGGGTTGCCGTACTTATCTTCGATATATATCTTATATTTGGCAAGAGGTTTTCCGATCGGCACATCACCCGATAAACCGGGCGATTCCGAACATTTGTAATACGTGGCGCAAACCGTGCTCTCCGTAGGTCCGTAAGTATTATAAGCCTCTGCCTGCTCCATGAACTTATCGATATAATCCGCCTTTACCACGTCCCCCCCGACCAGGACGATGCGCATGGAAGCCAAAAGTTCCCGGGCGTTTAACGGGGCCGGCAACCCATCCCTCAAGGCCTTGTTCAACTCGTTAACCATCTGCGGCGCACTGGATATCATACTGACGCGATGCCTGGCAATGAATTGACATAAAGCAGGGATATCCCTGGTCAACATTTTCCCCGGTACTGCCACTTTACCACCTATCACCAGGAGGGGATAGAATTCTTCCACAAATGCATCAAACACAAGGGAACCCTGCTGAAGAACCGTATCATCCGGCCTTAGCCCGATTTCATTGGTTACAGCCACTATATAATTGGCCAGGTTCCGATGCTCTACCATGACGCCCTTCGGATGGCCGGAAGTCCCGGAAGTGTAGATTAAATAAGAGAGATTTGAATGATGAATGCGTGGAAGATCGAATGATGAATGATGAAAATTAAAAACGCATCCCGCTGCAAGAGACGCAATTTCATTTGCGGTTAATAGGATTTTTGCCGCGCTGTCTTTTAACATATAATCGATGCGTTCTGCCGGCGCACCGGGTTCGATGGGCAAATAAGCCCCCCCGGCTTTCAAGATTCCCCATATACCGACGGCCATCTCTAGCGACGATTCCATCATAATTGCCACGATGGTTTCCGGTTGAACGCCTTTTGCTATCAATTCATCCGCCAGACCATCGGCGCTTTCATTCAAGCCCCGGTAAGTTAAAAAAACCATATCGTTTACAACCTGCCCCAGACCGATAATCGCAATACGGTCCGGGGTTTTAGCCGCCTGGTCCTGGAAACGGTTAAGTACCATCCCGGGTATTTCTACACTGCTTTTGTGAGATGTATCGTTAAAAGTTTCCAATAATTGTTTTCTTTCCGCTTCATCGATCACTTTTATGGCAGTCAATGGAACGGAGGGGTTTGCCGCGACCTCGCCGATGATGTTGAGGAAATGCCGCGCAAACCGCTCCATGGTCTCCCGTTTATACAACCGGGTACAATATTCCAGGGTAAAATGGATTTCTTCGCTGTCGAAGACTTCTATGGTGAAATCCACCTTCGATGTCTTATGGAGGTCTGCTTCCGCGGGACGGTACAATGAGAATTTCAAACCTGGCAATTGGAATTCCGCCGATTCAGCATTTTGAACGATCAACATGGCATCGAATACCGGGTTCCGGCTGACTTCATTGTCGGCCCCCACCAACCGGATGATCTCCCGGAAAGGAAACGCCTGGTTTTCATGGATTTCCAACGTCTCCTGCTTTACCATTTCCAGGAACATTTTAAACTCCAGGCGACCCATGGGATAATTTCGCTGCACCAGGGTTTCGATTAACAACCCGATGATGCCCTGGAGGTCTGCATGATGCCTCCCGGCAATGGTAGTCCCGATAACGATATCTTCCTGGCCGGTGTACCTGGCCAATAATATGTTATATACCGCCAATAAGGCCATGTATAAAGTGAGCCCCGCCTCTTTCATTATATTTTTGAGGGCGGCGGTTACGGATTTTTCAAGTTTAAATTCAAATTTATCTCCCTCGAAACTTTGTATGGCCGGCCTGGGAAAATCCGTGGGCATATTTAAAACCGGCAGTTCCCCTGCAAATCGCTTTAACCAGTATTCCCGCTGCATTTCCAGCTTCCCTGTTACCAATCGGTCATGCTGCCATTGGGCAAAGTCTTTATATTGCAGCGGCAGCGAAGGAAGCTTACCGCCGGAATAAAGGGTCATAAATTCTTTTAAGAAAATGGTCATCGAAGTCCCATCGCTTATGATATGATGCATATCGAACAGGAGAATACGCCGGTCTTGCGATATTTCCACCAATGATACACGCAGTAACGGCGCTTTCGATAACTCAAAAGCCCGGATGAAATTAAGTAAAAAACTCCGTGTTTGTCCGGAACAGCGTTCATCCGCAGCGAAATTATGATATTTGATCTCAAATTCCACTTCATCATGTACTCTCTGGACCGGTTTGCCGTTGATGGTTTGAAAGGATGTTCTTAAAATGGCATGCCTATTTATCAATTTGCGCAGAGATGTTTCGAATTTTTCTTTAGCGAAAAGGCCCGCCACCTCGAAAGCGGCAGTCATATTGTAAGCAGTGCTTTCCGGCGTCACCTCTTGAAGAATATAAAACCGTCCCTGCGCCGACGAGAGCGGGTAATATTCTTTCTTTTCCGCAGGTTCGACTGCAATGTAAGTCCCTTTCGCTGCAACCCGGATATACCGGGCCAATTCTTTAATGGTGGGACTTTTAAACAGTTCCGCCAACGGTACATTAACATCCCATTCTTTCTGTATCCTGGATGTCAGTACCGTGGCCCGCAGCGAGTGCCCACCCACTTCGAAGAAATTATCAGTGATGCCGATTAAGCGATCTTTACCTAAAATTTCGAGCCATAAGGTTAGTAACTTATTCTCGATTTCATCCCTTGGGGCGGTATAATTATCGGTTTTTTCCGGTTCCGGTTGCGGAAGCGCTTTCCGGTCTATCTTGCCATTGGGGGTTAAAGGTATTTTCTCAAGGAACACAAAATGGGACGGAATCATATAGTTGGGTAAGCCCCCGGCCAGGTATTCCTTTAATTCGGCTACTTCCAATTCCCTTGCGGATACGATATAGGCGCATAAGTATTTATCCCCGCATTCATCGGTTTTAGCCGTTACTAATGCTTCTTTTATATCCGTGTGGTTTACCAGTCGATTTTCGATTTCTCCCAATTCGATGCGGAACCCCCGGATTTTGACCTGCTGATCGATACGGCCCAGGAATTCGATGTTGCCGCCAGGCAGCCAACGGGCCAGGTCGCCGGTACGATAAAACTTTGAATGATGAATGATGAACGATGAATGATGAAAACAGATAAATTTTTCCGCTGTTAATTCGGGGTTATTTAAATACCCGCGGGCCAGGCCATGCCCCGCAATGTAAAGCTCACCGGGCGCACCCAAGGGCCGCAAACAATAATACTCATCCAATATATAAAGCTGCGTGTTTCGGATGGGCTTCCCAATCTTAATAACCATATCCCGTTCCTGGCGACGGTAAATCGTAGACATCACCGAACCCTCGGTAACTCCATATTCATTAACGATTTCCAGGATGCCGATTTTAGCGGCGGCGCTCTCCACTACACTCCTCTTCAACCTCTCACCGGCAAGAGTTACCACCTTTAACGACCATAGGTCCCGCGCCGGGACCGATTCCACCAGGGCCGAAAACAACGACGGGACAATGATAAAATGAGTCACCCCATACCTCTTCACCTCAACCCGGATTTTTTCAATATCCCCCAGTTTTTCCCTTTCCAACATCACCAATCTTGCACCGGAAATCAAAGGAGTAAAAAAACCAGTCACAAATCCATCGAAACCATACGAAAACAACTGAAGCGCAACAACCCACGGGTTCATTTCATATGCGTCCCTCCTGGACAACAGCATATTTACCACACCCCGATGCTCCACTTCGACTCCTTTCGGTTTTCCCGTGGTCCCGGACGTATAGATAATATAAGCCAGGCTGCCGGGAGAAATAGCCGAATAAAGCGCGAAAGAATGAATATTAATACGATCCACACACACACTGCGTTGAAATCCCCGGCATTTACTTTGTAAACGATTTAATAGTTTAATATACTTTTCTTCAGATATCACCACGGCAATATCCGCGTCGTCGATCATATACTTCATCCTTTCTTCAGGCAGCAGCGGATCAAGGGGTACATAGGCGGCCCCGGCTTTCAATATTCCCAGGACAGCCGCCGCCAGTTCAATGGAACTGTTCAACAAGATACCCACCCGGTCATCGGCTTGAATTTTTTGCGCATCCAGGAGATATCGGGCCAGCCGGTTGGCTTTTAGCTCTAATGCACCGTAACTAAAATACCCCGCCCCCGTGACCACAACGGCAACCCTATCGCAACCTTTCTGCACCTGTTCTTCAAATAACCCGTGAATCGTCATATCCCCGGGGTACTCCGCGGCGGTATTGTTGAAATCGTAAAGAACCTGCCGCTTTTCCTCCCCAGGAATAATATCGATATCTTTTAATTTCAAGGAAGGATCAGCAACAACCGCTTCGATAATATTTTTACAATGCCTGGCCAGTCGTTTGACCGTTTCCTCTTTAAAAATGCCGGTATAGTATTCAATATTTATAACGACATCCTCCCCAACATCATCGATAAAAAATGTCATATCGAATTTGGCGGTAGAATTTTTATATTCTTCGGGCGAAAAACTCTCATCGACAAGCGGAAGTAAGATTCCTTTTCCCATAGGCTTGAAATTTTGAACCAGCATAGAGATATCGAACAACGGGTTCCTGGATGGATTCCTCTCCACGCCCAGCTTTTCCACCAATTCCTCGAACTGGACATCCTGGTTTTCAAAAGCGGTAATGCTGTTTTGCACGACTTCTTTTAAAAAAAGGTCATAAGTCTTTTCACCATGGGGGTAGTTCCTCATGCCCAGCATATTGACAAACATACCTATAATGCGGTGGAGGTCGGCGTGCGGGCGTCCGGCAACTCCGCTGCCGATAATAATATCCGTTTGACCGGTATATTTATAAAAAAGCGCATTTAAAGCGGTCAGTATATTCATATACAGCGTACCGCCGTTCCGGGCTGTTATCGCTTTGAACCCCGCTGCAATTTCGTTACCCAACATGAATTCATAATTACTTCCTGCAAAAGTAAATACCACCGGGCGGTTATAGTCGGTAGGCAAGTTCAAACGCGGTATCGCCGCGGCGTCCGCATACAACCGAAGCCAGTAATCTTCCTGGGCTTTGAATTTACCGCTTTCAAGCACCCGGTTCTGCCACTGTGAATAATCTTTATACTGCAATTTCAGCGGTTGCAATCCTTTGCCGTTATGGTTATAAAATGCCATAAAATCCTCGGCCAGGATCATATGGGATGTTCCATCGGATATGATATGGTGAATATCCACTATCCAGGTAGGTTTGTTCCCCGGACTTTCAATAATAGCCGCCCGGATTAACGGCGCCCATGATAAATCGAAAGGCCGAATAAATGCTTTGGGGCCAAGAATTTTTGTTATTTCAAATTCCACTGTGTCATGTATCCGCTGCACCGGTTCCCCGGCAATCATTTCAAAAGAGGTTCTTAAACTTTCATGCCGGGCGATCAGCCGTTTTAATGTCGATTCCAGGGCATCTTTACCGGTATCGCTGCCGACATGCAGGGCCAGGGGCATGTTGTAAGCAGTGCTTTGGGGGTCCATTTGCTGGAGAAAATAGAGTCGCTTCTGCGCCGAAGACAGGGGATAGTACTCCCGCTTTTCCACGGGTTCTATCCCGTAGTATTTTTTATAACTTGCCTGCCGAATATATTCTGCCATTTCCCCGGCAGTGGGGCGTATGAACGCTTCGGAAAGCGGCATTTCCACGTTGAACATCTTGTGTATGCGACTTACCAGGATAGTGGCGTTTAACGAATGACCGCCCACCTGGAAAAAGTCGTCATCGATACTTATAGAAGTATGTGGGACGCCTAAAATTTCAGACCATAAACCTACCAATTTTATTTCGATTTCGTCCCGTGGGGCCGTATATTCTCTCCCCGGGCATGCCGCCGGTCCAGGTAAGGCTTTCATATCCACTTTACCGTTGGGGGTTAAGGGCATTTTCTCCAGCAGGACAATATGACCGGGCGTCATATAACCCGGTAATTCCCCGGCCAGGCGTTCTCTTAAGGAAGAGATATAAGCAGCGTGAGATTCGGATGATGGTGGGCCGCCGACAACATAAGCGCAAAGATATTTTTCCCCGTTTGTATACTCCCTGGCCATGACCACAGCTTCTTTTACTTCCGGGCAGCGTAATAAGCGATTTGCGATTTCCTCCGGTTCGATGCGAAAGCCCCTGATTTTTACTTGTTGATCGATGCGTCCCAGGAATTCGATGTTGCCGTCAGGCAGCCAGCGGGCCAGGTCGCCGGTTTTGTAAAGAATATAGGTCCTATAGGACCTATCGGACCTATAAAACCTAATAAATTTTTCCGCGGTTAATTCCGGGTTATTCATGTATCCCCGGGCAACCCCGGCCCCTCCAATGTATATTTCACCGGGTACTCCAATGGGAACCGGATTTAAATATTTATCAAAAATGTAAACGGTGGTATTGGATATAGGTTTCCCGATAGGAATGTTTCCCGACGTCGCATCAATGGAATCGATAAAATAATAAGTGGCATAAACCGTGGTCTCGGTGGGACCATAAACATGAATAATTCTACCTTTCCCCAGGTACGCCAACGCCTTCCCGGCATGTTCCACCGATACTCGCTCACCTCCAAAAAGAACCTTCCGTACCCCATCGAAACAACCGATTTCCATTTCTACCAACGTGTTAAACAATGCAGTGGTTACAAAAAAAACGGTTATTCCCTCCCGCTTAATCACCCCCGAAAAACGTCTCACTTCCAATATATCATCCTTGCTTATCATTACCAATTCAGCCCCATTAAGCAGGGCGCCATATATATCGAAAACCGAACCGTCGAAAGCATAATTAGACAATTGCAATAAGCGGTCTCCAGGCTCTATATCGATATAATTGGTGTTCCTCACCACCCGCGTAACATTGGCATGCGTGGTAAGAACTCCTTTGGGCTTACCCGTGGATCCTGATGTGTAAATAATGTAAGCAAGATGACTTGAATGATGAATGATGAATGATGAATGATGAAAATTAAAAACGCATTCCACTGCGGTTAATAGGATTTTAGCGGCGCTGTCTTTCAACATAAAATCGATCCGTTCTTGCGGAGTATCCGGATCGACGGGCAAATAGGCGCCCCCGGCCTTTAATATTGCCAGGATGCCTATTATCATTTCAACGCATCGTTCCATCATGATACCCACAATATTGTCCGCCAGGACACCTTTTCCGATTAACACCCCGGCCAACCGGTTGGCTTGGTCATCCAATTGGCGGTAGGACAGGCTGACAGGTTGGCCCAAAACCGCAATACGATCCGGCGACTTTTCTACTTGTTCTTCGAACAACTGATGAATCGTTTTATCTTTCGGATAAATGGTTTCCGGATCATTAAGATTGTTCAATATCCAACTCTTTTCTTCTGCAGATAGGATTTCTATTTCCGCTAGCCTTTGCCCGGGGTCTTTGATTACCGACGATATGATCTTCTTGAAATATTGAATAAATCTCAAAATATTTTCTTCTTTAAACAGCTTTGTACAATATTCCATTGAAAAATACAATTTCTCACTTTCTTCGTTTGCGGCGAGAGTCAAATCAAATTTCGCTATCTCCTGCTCAAAACCTTCTATTCGCTCTCCAGATATGCTGCCAATTCCCGATGCGTCATAGAAATTCTGCAGCACAAACATGACATCAAACAAAGGATTACGGCCGGCATCCCTGGTTATATTAACTTTATCCACCAGCTCTTCAAACGGGTATTCCTGGTTTTCAAAGGCTTCCAATGTGGCCTCTTTTATTTCTTTTAAAAAAACCTGGAATGTTTTTTCACCCGCCGGATAATTCCTCATGGCCAGGGTATTGACAAACATACCGATTATTCCTTCCAGGTCCACGTGGCGACGCGCAGCAATGGGGGCGCCTACAATTATATCCTCCTGGCCGCTTAATTTGGATAAAAGGATGGTGTAAATTGTCAACAACATAATATATAACGTAACGCCCGTATTGGCCGAAAACGCATTTAATTCCCGGTTTTGTTCTTCCGATAGTTCAAAATGCAGCGCGTTTCCTTCGAAACCCTGGACGGCAGGTCTGATATAATCGGTAGGTAAATCCAGGACCGGGATTTCATCTCCAAACCGGTTTAACCAGTATTTTTCCTGCTTCCTGACCGCTTCCTTTTGCATTTCACTGCGCTGCCATTCGGAATAATCTTTATATTGAAGTCTTAATGGGGACAATTTTTTTCCTGCGGAAAGGTCCTTAATTTCTTTCAAAAGCAATTTCATCGATGTCCCGTCGGTGATGATATGATGCATGTCTACCATCAGCATATGCGGTTTTTCTTTCTCTTTGATTATCCCGACCCTCACCAACGGCGCTTGCGCTAAATCGAAAGGTCGAATGAAATTCCTTGCCCAATCAATTCCTTCTCCTCCCGGGGTCTCATAATATTCGATTTTGAATGCCGGGGCAGGCCATATTTTTTGAACCGGCGCATTGTTTACCTGGATAAATGATGTCCTCATACTCTCATGACGATTAATCAATTGTCCCATAATCGCTTCCAGTCTCCCCGTTTCCAACTCCCTATCCAATACCAATCCAAAGGTCACATTGTAAGCAGTACCGCCCGGGTTCATTTGCTGCAAAAAATATAGCCTTTTTTGCGCTGAGGATAATTCATAATACTCTTTTTCCTCGACCTTTTCTATGGCCAAATGCTTTTGCGCTGCCGTTTCTTTTATATACGTCGATAATTCTCTAATAGTGGGTTTCTTAAATATTTCCGCCAGGGGAATTTTGACATTAAATTCTTTATGTATCCTGGCGGTGAGAAGGGTTGCTTTTAGTGAATGACCACCCAACTGGAAAAAATCGGTATCGATACCGATGACCTCTTTTCCCAGCCCCAGCACCTCCGACCAGGTCGAAACCATGCTTCTTTCAATATGATCCCTGGGCGCCGCATAATTTCCCTCGGCTTGCAACACGGGTTCAGGCAATAATTTCCTCTCGACTTTCCCGTTTGGGTTCAGGGGTATCCTGTCCACCTGGATAAAATATGACGGGACCATGTACTCGGGCATTCTTCCCGATAATAGGTTCTTCAATTCCACGAAATCCAACGGCCGGTTCCCCTCGGATACGACATAGGCGCACAGGTATTTTTCTCTACCGGTATCTTTGTGTACCAACACGGCTTCGGCAATATTATCCAGCCGTGTAAGCTGGTTCTCGATTTCCCCCGGTTCGATCCGGTACCCCCTTATCTTGACCTGCTGATCGATCCTGCCCAGGAACTCGATATTACCATTGACCAACCACCGCGCCAGGTCGCCGGTTTTGTAATTAATATAGGTCCTATAGGACCTATAGGACCTATAAAACTTTTCCGCGGTTAGTTCCGGGTTGTTTAAATATCCCCTGGACAGACCGTCTCCCCCGACACAGAGTTCCCCGAACATCCCGATGGGAACCGGGCGATTTTGTTGATCTAAAATATAGGCCGTCGAATTGGCTATGGGCTTGCCAATAGGGATATTCGCCTTGTATTCCCGGTCGATCAAATGAGTAACGGAAAATGTGGTGTTTTCCGTCGGCCCGTACCCATTGATTATCTTTAACGCCGGGAAGATATTTCTTACCCGGTTGATATGGGCGGGTGAAAGAACATCGCCGCCCACAAGAAGGCTCTTAAGCCCACGGAAAATCTCGATATCTTCATCCACCAACTGGTTAAACAGCGGCGACGTCATCCAGATAGTGGTAATTTGGTTTTTCCGCAACGCCGATTTTATCATCCCGGGCGTTAATACCACTTCTTTACTCACAAGATACAATTGTAGGCCATTGAGTAAAGCCCCCCAGATCTCAAATGTGGAGGCGTCAAAATCCAATGCCCCGGTTTGCAGTATCCTGTCTTCCTCCTTCAATTCCACGAAATTGGTATTCTTTACAAGCCTTATCACACTCCTATGTTCGATCATTACCCCTTTGGGATTACCGGTGGACCCGGACGTATACATGATATAGGCCAGGCTGCCGGGGGAATTTTTTTTTTGCGGGTCTCCCCCGGTTAAGTAGATAACGGGATCATCCATATAAATCACGTCCACACCCTGGTAACTATCGCCATGGGTAAGGGTCAGTAATTTCGAGGCGCCGACGTCCTTAAGCAGGTATTTTCTTCTTTCTGCCGGGTATTCAGAGTTTAAGGGTAAATACCCACCCCCGGCCTTCAATATTCCCAGGATACCGGTAATCATGCCGGAAGAATTTTCCGCCATTATCCCCACCGCTTCCCCTGTCAGCAGCCCTTTCGACTGGAGATAAACGGCAAGTCGATGGGAACGTTCATGCGCCATTTTATAGGTCAGACAGCCTTGTTCATCGCTTACCGCGATCTTATCGGGATTCCTTGCGGCTTGCTCCTCGAATAACCGGCCGATGGTCTTTTCGAAGGGATATTCCCTTTGGGTGCGGTTGAAATCATATAACAATTGTTCCTTTTCTTCTTTCGATAAAATGTCGATCGACAATACGGGCAAATCGATATTGAAAATCGCTTCTTCCAAAAAACGGGTGAAATAGTCAATGATCCTTTGTATGGTCTCTTTATGATATAGGAGCGAATGATATTCCACTGTTCCTTCTATGTGGTTGGCGTTTTTTACAAAAGAAAAAATAATATTGGGGCGGGTGTGCGCAATATCTTTCTTTTGGTGTATATTCTCCAGTAATACAACGATATCGAATAATGGGAAATCATCGCCGCCGGAGAAACTCATATCCAGGTGGTATAATAATGTCTCAACCGGGTAATTCTGATTTTTGTCGGCTTCGATAATGGTCTGCCGCACCTGGAGCAGCAATTCCTTGAAACTCATATCGTCGCCCGGTTGATTTCTTAAAACCAGCGCGGTATTTAAGAGTTCACCTTCGATTTCCCTCTTATAAACAGGCATTCCCATGATAATATCTTTACTGCATGTGTACTTACCAAGCAGGACCGCCACCCCGGCAACCAAAATCATATGCAGCATGTAATCGGAGTCTTTAGCGATCTTCACTATTTTTTCCACCAGCTTATCGTTAAAGTGAATATTGGTTATGCCCAATTTATAGGCAATATTCGTTTCGTTACCCTGGATATCGATGCTTGCGCTGGTCTTACTCTGGTCATAGGGGAAACTACTTTTTGCCCATTCCCCGGACAATTTGTTCAACCAATAATCTTTCTCTTTTCCATACCTACTGGCAGCCAGGGCCATTTTCCCGGAAAATTCTCTCATGGTTGTATGCCCTCCCTATTTTTTATCCTGTTTTAAAAATCAAAAACCTCGGTTTCCAGGTTTTTCTCAGATGCAATTACAAATTGCTTCACATGCTTACTTTCATCGATGTAGACATCCTCATTTTTAAGGTCTATTACCGGGGGAACGGCGTTTTTATGCAATCCCTTCCACCGTTCATCGGCTTTAAAAACATCATTTAACGAATAAGGATTGGGGATACCCAGTCTATCACAGTGCGCGATAAACCGGTTGAGCCGTTGGTATGAAACTTCTCTTGAGGGTTCGCAATCCAATATCCAGGTCTGGGTAATCAACATATCTCTTGCCCATTGGGGGTATAGAAGAACTCCTTTGTTATTTTTAATCCACTCATCGGAATTTACCTGGCCGGTTAGATAATAATTGAAAGCATTGCAGTCTGCTTCATAAATATTATCTTTGCACTTTTCAATAAAGTCCAGGGTCATGCGGAAGTCTTCTTCGGTTTCACCGGGAAAGCCGAACAGCCAGAATGTCGTGGTTTTAATACCTGCCAATGCCAGGCTTGCCAATGATATTTCACTTTGCTCGACGGTGATTCGCTTATCCATCAGGTCCAGTACTCTCTGGGAGCCGCTTTCCAGGCCCAACTTGGCCCGGTAAAATCCACCCCGCCTCCACAACAACGTATTTTCAGGGTTGCAAACATGCCTGTCCGCCCTTAAAAACCCATCCCAGTAAATGGCTGTGCCGGACTTGATAACCTCGTTGGCCAGGTCTGTGGCAATGGGGTTCAGGGTCGAATCCGTCAATAAAAACAACTGGTAAGAGTACTTTTCATATAGTTTAATGAATTCTTTAACGGTCTGAGCAACATATTTTTTCCGATATTTTCCCCAATTAACGGTCTCGGCGCAAAATTTGCATTGAAAAGGGCAACTGCGTGCGCCGTAGTGGGCAAGATGCGGATAATACCGGAGGTCAAAATCGCTAAAATTAGGGATATCCAGGGAAGAAATATCTAAAATGGCGTCGGGCGCATCCTTTAAGCCATACACTTTTCGGGACTCATCGAGTTCTCCCTTTAAATATTTCAAAAATAGCCCTTCTCCTTCTCCGATAATGATTTTATCGATATAATTTTTTGTTTTCTCGGCAAAGAAATCCAATTCCGGGGAACCGGGGGCCAATTGGTCGGCAAAGATTCCACCCCCCATTACGGTCTTAACTGTGGGGAAATGTTCTTTTACCAGCTTAAAGGCAAATAAAGAGGCCGCCAGTGTATCACCATATACGGAAAGCCCAAGCACGGTGGGTTGTTCTTTTTTCATCACTTCCAGGATATAGTCCTCCAGCAAACGATAAAAATGACTTAAGATATTATTCAACCGGTTGATCCGATCATCGCTAAAATCACAAAAGAACGTGTTTCGGATGAGAATCTTTACCAACGTGATATATGTTTCCTCATCATCCCGGTTAAAATTGAGATGCGCCGTCAAATGATTCCGTAAAACCTGGTTTCCAATATTATAAAGATTTCCCTGTTTATCCGCCGGGACCCATGAACCCAGGCTCTTAAAATAGTTATCGTGCACATCTCTAAACGCGCTGTCTATATTGGAATCCCACGTTTTGACGATATAATTGCGCTGCTGGAGAAAACTTTTTAAACAGGCAAGGCCCAGCGGTGGAATCTGGGGATCCCAGAAAGGTAATAATCCCAACAGGATTTTCTCCCGGCAGGGCGTGTTGCTCATGCAGTCATTAACGATACTTGCTTCACTCATATGTTGCCTCCAAAATCGAAATCCAATTTTTCCTTGCTAAGAGCGCCGAAGTCCATTGTCGCAAAATTATGACTTATTTCGATCTCTGCCAATGGAATCTCTTTATTAGCCACTACTTGTTCCAGGATATCGATGTAACATTTCGAAAACTCATCGATCGTCGATTTCTTAAACAACGAGCTTGAATATTCAATGGTCACCCCTATCGACTCGCTTGCTTCCGCTGTATGAAACATTAAGTCGAAATGAGATATTTTATATGGATTTCGTATCAAATTCTCTTGCCGCGGTATTTGTATCCCCGGTTTCTTTTCCTCTCTTTCTTGAAACACAAATACGGTATCGATTAACGGATGTCTGCCCGATTGGCGTTTTATTTCAAGTTTACTTACCAGTTTTTCAAAGGGATATTCCTGGTTTTCATACCCGGACACGGCATTCTCTTTTACATCTCGTAAGAATTCGTCAAATGTTTTATTTCCCAGGGGGTGGTTTCTCATTGGCAGCATGTTGACAAAGAAGCCGATTATATTTTGTAAATCGGTGTGCCGCCTGCCGGCAATAACGATGCCCACCAGGATATCCTCCTGCCCGGTGTATTTTGAGAGTAAAACATTGTATACGGCCAGTAGAAAAATATTTAAGGTCGCTCCTTTTTCAGAAATAAAACTCTTTATCCCGGCAGTTTGAATACTGTTTATTTCAAAAGCCAGGGAATCTCCTTCAAAAATCAATTCATCCGGTCGCTGGAAGTCCAGGGGCATATTCAATATAGGTATCCCGTCCTTAAACTGCCGCAGCCAGTACTCTTCTTGTTTTTCCAATGCTTTTTTTTGCCGTGGACTCTCCTGCCATTCGGAATAATCTTTGTATTGAAGTTTTAAAGGGGGTAATTCCCGCCCGTTATACAGTGCAAAAAATTCTTCCGCCAATATGCCGTGCGATATCCGATCCGATATAATATGATGCATATCGATCATCAGCGCCCATTTCATATTATTGGCGGCCGCAATCCCAATCCTCATCAGGGGCGCTTTAGCCAGTTCAAAAGGCCTGATAAAACGCTTCATGATATCTTCATCGCTTACCACTCCCCTTTCATAATATTCCAGGTTCACTTTCATGGGGGCACGTATCACCTGCACCGATTTTTGACCTACCAGCGAAAATGAAGTTCGTAACGTTTCATGCCTTTCTATCAATTTATAGAATGTTTCGGCGAAGCTTTCTTTATCGGGTGTTTCAATTGTTTCTATGAATAGCGGCATATTGTATGCCGTGCTTTCGATATCCATTTGCTGAAGTACAAACAACCGGCTTTGAGCGGAGGAAACCGCATAGTATTCCTTTTTTTCAGCAGGTTCGATAGGGGTGTATTCATCCCTGGCCAGACCATTTATATATGCGGCCAATTCTCTTACTACCGGTTTTTTAAACACCGCTGCCAACGGCACTTTAGCGTACAATTCCTTGTGTATCCTGGAGATCATGTCCGTCGCTTTTAACGAATGGCCGCCCAATGTAAAAAAATCGGAATCGACGCCGATGATACTTGCGTCAATGCCCAATATGTCGGCCCATATACGAACCAATTTTCTTTCTACTTCATTTCCCGGCGCGATATAATCTCCTTTTGCATTTATCCCGGGCGCAGGCAGTGCGTTCCTATCTACCTTGCCATTGGGCGTCAAAGGAATCCGGTCAAGGAAAATAAACCTTGACGGCATCATATATCCCGGTAATTCCTGCGACAGGTATTCTCTCAATTCAGACGCGGGCAACTCTTTATGAGATACAATATAAGCGCATAAGTATTTATCTCCGCTGCCGTCCTCTTGCGAAACAACAATCGCTTCCTTGATTCCACTGTGGGCCGCTAAGCGGGATTCGATTTCTCCCAATTCGATCCGGAATCCCCTGATTTTTACTTGATTATCGATGCGGCCCAGGAATTCGATATTACCGTCCGGCAGCCAGCGGGCCAGGTCGCCGGTTTTATAATTAATATAGGTCTTATAGGACCTATAGGACCTATTAAATTTTTCCGCGCTTAATTCGGGGTTATTCAAATAGCCGATTGCCACGCAATCTCCGGCTATATACAACTCACCCGTTACATTTATGGGGCACAGGTTTAGATACCTGTCCAACACCAGGAGGCTTGTATTGCCCACCGGACTGCCGATGGGTATACCGGTAAGATGTTCGAACCTATTATTTTCAACATCCGCGCGCCTGATTTCCAACACCGCTGAAATAATCGTACATTCGGTGGGGCCATACATATTAAATACGCGGCAACCGGCGTTTACCGATGCGAAACTGCGCCGCGCCAGGTCGTGGGTCAACTTTTCAGCGCCGATAAACAGGTATCTCAACGTCTCCAGCTTGCGCGCCGTATTAACAAAATAGCTGTACTGGGTGGGTGTCACATGCAGTACGGTGATCCCGTTTCGATTCATAAAATCGATGCATGCAGCGGGGTTCAACGGTAGTTCATCGGGAACCATGTACAATCCGCCCCCGGTGGTCAGGGTGATAAATATTTCCCACACCGACCAGTCGAAATAATAGGCCAGGTTCTGGATGACCCTGTCCCCCGGACCTATGCCCAGGCGTTTGTAGCCCCAGTGCAGCAGCGGGGATATATTGGCATGGGCGACGGGGACGCCTTTGGGATTACCCGTGGAACCGGAAGTATATATAATGTAAGCAAGATGACTTGAATGATGAACGATGAATGATGAATGATGAATTTCGGAACAGGCATGCCTGTTCCCTACGATAATTTTCGCATTACTGTCTTTCAACATATAATCGATGCGTTCAGGCGGGTTCCCGGGATTGATAGGCAAATAAGCCCCGGCGGATTTCAATATGCCCAAAATTCCGATGATCAGTTCGACAGACCGCTCCATCATGATAGCTACAATACTGTCCGGCAGGACGCCTTTTTCGATTAACAACCCGGCCAATCGTCCGGATTGCTCGTTCAATTTACTGTAGGACAGGCTGACGGGGCAGACACGCGGAACTGCCCCTACGATGGCTATGTAGTCCGGCGTCCTTGTCACCTGTCCGGCAAATAATTGCTGAATCTTTTTATCCCGCGGGTATTCGCCTTCTGCCCCGGTATTATTAAATTCGATTAATATTTCTTTTTTCTCTTCTTCGGACATTAATTCGATCTCAGATATTATTATCACGGGTTCATCGACAACATCGGATACGATTTTCTTAAAATATCCGATAAACCGTTCAATAGTGCCTTCTTTAAACAGTGACGTGGCATATTCCACTGAAAAAACCAAATTCCCTGCGAATTTTTTACAGGTAAAAGTTAAATCGAACTTAGCGGTTCCCGGGTCATACTCCAGGGGCGTCACGATTAACCCCGGCATCCGCAGGGCCGGTATATCCGGTCCCTGCAAAGCAAACATGACATCGAACAATGGATTCCTCCCCGTATCCCGGGGAATGGACAGCGTTTCTATTAATTCTTCAAAAGGATAATCCTGGTTCTCAAACGCTTCCAGGGTATCTTCCTTAACATCGCCCAGGTAAGTAACGAACGTTTTTTCACCGGTGGGGTAATACCTTAACGCCAGGGTATTGACAAACATCCCGATGATGTTTTCCAGGTCAGGATGCCTTCGCCCCGCCGTGGGGGTTCCCATGACGATATCTTCCCGGTTACTTAGTTTCGCCAGGAAAATGGACGCGAGGGCCGCTAGAACCATGTACAATGTGGCCCCTTGCCGAAACGCCAGGGTTTGTAAGGCCGCGGTTTCTTTTTTCCCTATTTCAAATGTCAACCGCTTGCCCTCAAACCGCTGAACAAGGGGACGGGTGAAATCAATGGGCAAATCCAGCGCCGGGATATCTCCGCTAAACTGCTCGATCCAATAGGTTTGTTGACCGGTTACGGCGTCTCTCCACCACGGGCCGCCTTGCCATTGGGAGAAATCTTTATATTGTATTGGCAACGGCGGCAACTCTTCTCCGGTCCACAGCGCCATAAAATCCTTTATCAGGATCCCGGTGGAAATACCGTCCGCAATGATATGGTGCATATCAACCATGAGAATATGCCGCTGCTCGCTTTCCTTTAACAACCCTACTCGCAGTAAAGGGGCTTGTGATAAATCAAACGGACGAATGAAAGATTTTATAATAGCCTCCGGCGGGTCGCTTTTTGAAAAAAGCTCCGCAAAAACTTTTGTTTCCACATTATCATGGATTCGCTGCACCACCTGCCCATCGATCATCCCGAAGGAAGTCCTGGAACTTTCATGCCTTTCGATCAACCGGTGGAATGTTTTTCTCAACCGGGCGCTGTCTATTTCCCCATCCAATTGTAATACTTGCGTCATATTGTAACCGGTATTGTCTTCATCAACCTGGTGTAAGATATACAAACGCTTCTGGGCGGGAGTGGCAATATAATAATCTTTTTTTTCTACTGCTTTTATGGAAGCATATATCTCCCGGTTTGCTCTATTCATATAGCCGGCTAACTCCCTGATGGTGGGAAACTTAAACAATTGAGCGACTGGAACGACAACATTTAAGTTTTTATGGATCCGCGAAACCAACCGGGCTGCCGATAATGAATGCCCACCCAGTTGGAAAAAATTATCATCGATCCCGATGGAGTTTTGCGTTTTCCCCAGGATTTCAGGCCATAGGCCGGTTAATTTTCTTTCTATTTCATTTCGGGGGGCTTTATAGGTTTTACTTTCCAGGGGGCCGGGCAAAGGCAATGCTTTTCGATCAACTTTTCCATTGGACGTCAGCGGGATTTTAGACAACCGCACAAAATGCGCAGGGATCATATAATTGGGCAGGGCCCGGGAGAGGAATTCTTTTAATTCCGCGGCATCCACTGTTCCCCGGGCTGTGAAATACGCGCATAGATATTTTTCTTCGTTTTGCGCGTCCCTGGCGATAACAACCGTTTCTTTTATTAATGGCTGTTCCGCTAAACGGGTTTCGATTTCAGACAATTCGATGCGAAAGCCCCTTACTTTGACCTGGTAATCAAGCCTGCCCAGGAATTCGATGTTGCCGTCGGATAACCACCGCGCCAGGTCGCCGGTTTTGTAGAAAATATAGGTCCTATAGGACTTATAGGACCTATTAAACTTAAATTTTTCCGCGGTCAGTTCCACACGGTTCAAATAACCGCGGGCCACCCCATTTCCACCAATGGTCAACTCTCCCGCGACCCCCACGGGCATAAACTCGCCATGGACCCCCTGGATGTAACAAGCAACATTGGCGATGGGTTTTCCTAACACCACGGGACCGGGAGAACATTTCGCGCTTAACGCATCCACCGTAACTTCCGTAGGGCCATAATGGTTGTACAATTCATATCCCTTTTCCAAAATGATATCTTTAACCGTCTCTTCTAATTTATCCCCACCGGAAAGAACCGCCCGTACACTCTCCAGCTTCGGGCCATTATCCAGTAGTTCTTTCAACATGATGGGCACGGAATTGATAATATGCACCCGGTTCCGGTCGATAAAGCGCCGTAATCGGTCGATGTCCGCCAACAGCTCCTTATCCGCCAGGTAAAGCGCGCCCCCATGCAGCAGGGCGCCGAAAATCTGCTCCACACTGGGATCAAACGTATAATCCGTGGTCTGCAAAACACGAACCCCTTCCCCTATATTGTATTGTCCGGCAAACCAGGTAACCGTATTAACCACATTCCGGTGCTCTACCATCACTCCCCTGGGTCGCCCAGTAGTGCCGGAAGTGTAGATGATATAAGCGAGGTGGCTTGAATGATGAATGATGAATGATGAATGATGAATTTCGGAAGAGGCATGCCTGTTCCCTACGATAATTTTTGCATTACTGTCTTTTAACATATAGTCGATGCGTTCTTGCGGGTACTCCGGATCGATAGGCAAATAAGCCCCCCCGGATTTTAATATACCCAGGATACCGATTATCATCTCGACGCACCGTTCCATCATGATACCGACGATAGTGTCCGCCAGGACGCCTTTTTCAATTAACAACCCCGCCAATCGGTTGGATTGTTCATTTAATTGGCGGTAGGACAGGCTGACATGTCCGACGTGTCCGACAGGTCCGACAGATTCGCCAAAAATCGCAATACGGTCCGGCGTCCTTAACGCCTGTTCGGCAAATAATTGGTGTATGGTTTTATCTTTGGGGTATTCCGCCCCGGTATTATTAAAATCATACAATATGCTGCTTTTTTCCTCGCCGGTAATAATTTCAATCTCTGAAATCTTAATCCCGGGTTCGTCGACAAGATCCCGGATTACTTTCTTGAAATGAAGAGACATATTTGCCATAGCCCCATTATCATACACCCCTTCATTATAATTAAATGACATTTCGATTTCTTCAAATATGGTTATACCCACAGTCAGGTCATAATGCGTTTTTTCCCACAGCGAATATGAATCGACCGATAGCCGGCCATTATCCCGTATGAACCGGTTGTCCAGGGGATAATTCTCAATAACGATGATGGAATCGAAAAACTCCTCGTTGTGGGCCAATTCGCTGTACCCTTTGATATCTACCAATGAGGCGGAAGACGCATCATTCTCTTCCCTTTGCCGAAGCGTATTGTCTATTTTGTACAGCAGTTCTTCGATTTTCTCTCCAGGATCGCATTGCACCCGCAGCGGCAGGGTATTGATAAAGAGGCCCACTATCCCTTCGACGCCCCGTACCCGCGCCGAACGGCCCGATACGGTAATCCCGAAAAGCACATCCCGGTTATTATTATACTTTTGCAATAAAATACCCCAGGCGCAGTATAATAAAGACGCCAATGTTATTTTATGGGTATTAACAAACAGCTCCAATTCCGTTTTCATATCCCTGGTAAAAGAAGTTTTGAGAGTTCTGCTATTTGCCGGTTCCAGGCGTCTCCTTTTCAGGGAAATTGCGGTCTGCGTATCGAATCCCCGTAAATAGTTTCTCCAGTATTTTTCTTGCTTACCTTTATCACAGTTTTGCCGCCATTTGACAAATTCTTCGAATTTACTTTTAACCGGTTTCAGCGGTTCTTTCACAGCGGCCAAATCCGCGTAAGCATTAAAAAATTCCTTTAAGATAATCCCGTTACTCCAGCCGTCATACAGGATATGATGATTACTAATAACCATCTCATATTTATCTTTTGCGATCTTGCACAAAGAGACCCGGAAGGGGACTTTGCCGTGTAGGTCCACTACCTTTTCCCTTTCCCCGGCTTTTACTTCTTCAACCGATTTTTCAATTTCTTCCTTGCTTTTACCTGTAAAATCGTGAAATCCCGGTTGAAGACAATGTTCTTTTAAAATGATTTGTATCGGGTTTTCAATCTTTTCCCAGCGAAACACCGTACGCAGCATCTCATTAGATTCGATGACAAAATTCCACGCTTTTTCAAAGTGTTTCAGCTCGATTTCACCCGCTATTGCCAGGCATAGTTGTTCAAGGTAGAGATCGCTTTGGGGTTCTTTTAAATAGTGAAAGAGCAGGCCTTCTTGCATGGGCGTCAGGGCAAGGATGGTCTCGATATTTTGTTTATCTAACTTTTCCATGTTTTGCAGGCCGTCGTTTCGGTTTAGATGGGCTTCCGCCATAAGGAGGTATGATAAAATGTAACTTCTATACTTAATAAATTCGATTTAGAGTTGAAGATGATCTCAACAATATTCCGTGCCCAATAATAAGCAGTATTGTTAAATATCACGGATTTAAGTATATGTAAATCCATAAAATCTTCCATTATTCTCATCCTGCTGAAACCGATAAAACCCTTTTGAGGAATTGTTTTGAAAGAAACCGGGGAAAATGTCCCGCCCTGGAACAAGAGAGAATCCAGGGGAATTCATTTTTGTGGTTTCCAGGAATCCTTATTATAATCAAAGGGGAAGAGAACTTAATGAATAGATTTTATCGAGGAGTGGAAAATTTTAATGGCCCCGCGGCGCGGGGAGCCATTAAGGATTTTTCACAAAAGCCCCTGATCGCCGAAGGTATTATTTTTAATATCAAATCAAAGTTTCAAGAACTCGTATCAACCTGTCCATTTCTTCGAGCGTATTATAATGCACCATGCTTACGCGCACGACGCCGTCTTGCGGCGCCAGGCCCAGGTCTTCGATCAACCTCCTGGCGTAAAAATCGCCGTAACGGATCCCGATCTTATGTTTATCCACTTCGGGCGGAATCGTGCTGCTCTTCACATTTTTAATTACAAACGAAACCGTCGGCATACGCACACTGCGACCGGATTCTTTTTTCCCGATGATACGAACATTGGGCCGGCTGTTCAAAAAGTCCAACAACCGGGCGGACAAACGTTCCTCGTGCTCTGCAAAACATTCATACGCCAAAGCGGCGGCGTCCCGCAGCCCTTTGACCTCGCGGCCCCCGGCTTGCGCGGCGTGAACTTTTGCCAATTGAGTGAAATAATCGTCTATTCCCGTTATACCGTAACTCAATTCGTAATTGGGACTCCCGGGTTGGAATTTATAAGGGACATCGTTCTCAGCGATAAAAAAATGATTCATGCCGGGTATTCTCAATAAATGCGCTTTTTTTCCGTAAAGCACTGAATAATGGGGTCCGTATACTTTATAAAAACTAAAAACATAGAAATCCACATCCAGTTGGCGAACATCCGGCAGCGCATGGGGCGCATAGGCCACACCGTCCACGCAAATCATGGCCCCCCGCTCATGCACAAACGATGCGATTTTCTCGATGGGATTGATGGTGCCCAGGATATTCGACGCATGAGTCAACGCCACCAGTCGCGTTTTTCTCGTCATCAGGGCGGCGAGGTCCTCCAGGTGAAGTTCCAGGGTCTCGGGGTTCAACCGCCAGGTTTTTATGACCATACCCCTTTTCTCCAGGTTCCTCCATGGGCCGATATTGGCCTCATGGTCGCAATTGGTAATAATCACTTCATCGCCGGGTTTAAACGTCTCTACCAGTGAAAGGGACAACAGTTTCATCAGCATGGTGGTGGAAGAGCCCAGGATGGCTTCGCATTCATCTCCGGCATTAACCAGTTCAGCCGCCACCCGTGCGCCTGCTTTGACCCGTTTGCCTGCCAGTTGGGAAATTTCATAAGAAGCGCCCAATTGCACGTCCGAAGTCATTAAATAGTCGTGGATCTTGTCTGCCACCTGTCTCAAAGTTTGCGAACCGCCGGCGTTATCGAGAAATACCCACTCCCCGGCCAGCGCAGGGAATTGCGCCCGAACAAAATCGATAGCTAATTTCATTTACCCTCCGTTTTCGTAATGCGTAGAGAATTTCTCTCTCAATTTTTCCAATTTGTCCTTGGGTAAGTAATGTCCCATATACCCACATTTCAGACAGACATACGAACGGCTCCTGTACCCATGAACGGTAAAAACGCCGGTGGGCACAAAGGTATTGGCCGCGGTACCGAGATAACCGAAACACAAATCCGTGCTGCCACAGGACATACAGTTAAAAGTAATATTTTTTTCACCTATCATTGTTTTTCCTCCAAAAGATATTATATCATTTTCAAGAGGAAAATTACATCGGGGGGTAACTTTCATCAACGAATGTAATATTTTTCTTTTGCTTACCCCAGTTTTTGAGGTGTTCTATATAACTTTCGATATCATGGCTCTCGATCACATAGGGGTTGAATTCGACGAATAATTCGATGAATAGGTCCCCGATCATTCTCAATAACCTGCGCTGCCCCCTGTGTTCTCCATCGGAATTGCCCCCGGTATTACAATCGTTTTCCGTATCCTTTTTATGCTGCGTGTCTCGTGTATTTCGCGAACCAATGTCCGGGGCTTCGTAATTAGGGCCGGGTTCCAGGCCAGGGAGTTCTTTGGTAAAAAAATTCTTGAAACGGAACCAGTTATCCGATTCCTCCCTGGGTGTTGAAACGACGGGTTTTAGCTCTGAAAAAAAACTGGTAAAATATTGTTTGAACGCCTGCCAATCATGGGCTATTTTTCCCTTACTGAAACCCGCCAATAAATGCTCGCTAAAATACCCGGACAAAAAATAACGCAGGGTTTTTAATTCGGATAAACACTCGATGAGTTTTAAAGCGCCTTCCCGGTCAATATATATGATATTGCCCACATCCCTGTACTCCCATATTTTTTTGATGCAAGGTGGGAGCACGGTTACGATGTCGTTGTATTTGGCAAAAAGGAAGCTCCGCCGGCGCAAGTAAGTATTGTTGAAGGCATCGGCAAAATCCCCGTCCCCTACCCGGGGTGCGCCGAAAACATAGAGACCGCTTATCATGATGCTGTGGCGCCCTTTGTATTCGTTTACAAACCGGGCCCCCGCCAATAGGGCCAGGGCGCCGCCCATGCTGTGGCCCGTCACCCACAACCGCTGCTTTTTCCCGGGCTGCATGCGGGTTTTAATTTCCCCCCAGACTGAATCCAGCGCGGAACTAAAGCCTTTATGGACGCAGCCGAAAGATGCCATGGGGATGAGCCGGGCCTTGATATCGGTTTCCAGGTTAAGCGTATTATCCAGCACGGTCCCCCGGAAACAAATAATCACATCCCGGCGCTTCCGGAGGATAAAGGCCAGGATTTTCATATCTTCGGAATACGCATATTGGAAACTTTTGAACCCCCAGGCAGAGGCTTTTTTTCGCTTTCTTTCCATGTCCTCCAGGAAATCCTCATTGGTTTTATAATCCACCGATACGGCAACCCCGAAGGGATATGCCCACTCCGCAAGTCTAGCCAGGTAAAGCGCTACGCGAAGGTCGCAGCCTTTAAATTTCGCGGGAAAGGCCATCCTGGCTTTTCGCGTCGCTATTTTGGCTCTTATTTTTTGAACGATTATTTTAAACATCTTGTTTTTACCGGCAGTTTGAGGTAGAATTATACCATGTTTAGAAAAAAATCTGAAAAAATAATTGAAGAAAAAAAAGCGAAAGAAGTCGGTACCTTCAGGGAGTACTTTGAACTGTTCGCGGAGACCTTGATATATGTCTTCTTCGTGATGACTTTCCTGCTCCAGTCCTTTGTTATTCCCACGGGATCCATGCAAAACAATATCCTCATCGGCGACCACCTGTTGGTCAATAAAGTCGCTTACTCCCGTTCCCCGGGTTCCGTCGACGATATCATATTTCCCCAGAAAAAAATCACACGGGGCTCTATCGTTACTTTCAAAGCGCCCGCGGAAATGGATAAGGAGTATGTGAAACGGGTCATCGGCCTGCCGGGGGAAACCATAAGAATTGTCGACAAAAAGGTCTATATCGACGGCAAGCTGTTGGCTGAACCCTATGCCCACTTCGATGATGCAAATATCATGGGCAGTGGTTACGGGGACAATTTTCCCTTGCAACAACCGCGGTACATCGATGTATTAGGCGAAATCTCTTTTTTGCCTTTTTATATCAATGATGAGAATGGCTTCGTGGATTCGAAAAGAACAATGGCCGTTTGCGACAAGTTCAAAGACGCAGTGCTGGATATGGATAATGAAAAAGTGTTCAGGGTCCCGAAAGACTATTATTTTTGTATGGGCGATAACAGGGACCACAGCTATGACTCGCGGTTCTGGGGACCGGTGCCGGTAGGTTATATTATCGGCAAACCATGGCGCATTTACTGGTCCTATGAGTCCACCACTGAAGAATACCTGACCCCCGGGATTCAACATAAAGCCAAAGACATCGCCATGACCTTCATCAATTTCTTTTCCAAAACCCGCTGGGAAAGAACCATTAAGAAAATTGAATGATGAATGATGAATGGTGAGTAGTGAGGGGTGAATAGGAGCAATGATGGCAAAGAAAGCATTGATTACGGGCATTACCGGGCAGGATGGTTCCTACCTGGCGGACTTTTTACTGGAAAAAGGCTATGAAGTGTACGGCATGGTCAGACGGTCCAGCATGGAAAAATTCGACCGCATCGACCATATCAAAGACCGGGTTCATATAATGCAAGCCGATCTTTTAGACCAGTTCTCCATCATCAAACTGCTGGAAGAAGTACAGCCTGATGAATTGTATAACCTGGCGGCCATGAGTTTCGTGCCCACGTCGTGGAACCAACCGGTGCTGACGGCTGAATTTACCGCCGTGGGCGTGACGCGAATACTTGAGGCCGTACGCGCCTTCAACCCCCGCATCCGTTTCTACCAGGCCTCCTCCTCGGAAATGTTCGGGAAGGTAAAAGAAATCCCCCAAACCGAAATAACCCCCTTTCACCCCCGGAGCCCCTACGGCGTGGCCAAGGTTTACGGCCATTGGATTACCGTCAATTACCGCGAAAGCTACGACATCTTCGGCGTCTCCGGTATTCTCTTTAACCATGAATCGCCCCGCAGGGGCCTGGAATTTGTGACCCGAAAGATAACTTACAATGCCGCCAGGATCAAACTGGGCCTGGTAAAGGAACTGAGATTGGGCAACCTGGAAGCCAAACGGGATTGGGGATTTGCCGGCGACTATGTAAAAGCCATGTGGCTGATGCTACAACAACAAGAGCCCGACGATTTTGTCATTGCCACGGGTGAAAACCATTCGGTAAGAGAACTGGCGGAAATAGCTTTTGCCTACCTGGACCTGGACTATAAAGATTTTGTGATGATCGATGAACGCTTTATCCGCCCGGCCGAAGTAGACATCCTCATCGGCGACTGCTCAAAAGCTAGAGAAAAGCTGGGCTGGATACCGGGAGTTAAATTCCAGGAACTGGTGAAAATGATGGTGGACGCCGATATGAAACTGCTGAAAAAAGAATATCATTTAAAATAAAAATCGTTTAATTTCCCGCGGCGTCATTATTTCCGGATTATTAACTTGATATCTCCTTTTTTTCCCAGTTGGACCATATCATCGGGGGACGCCAGGATTTCCTTGATCTTTTGCCCATTGACATAAGTGCCGTTGGTGGAACCCATATCCACGAGGAAGAATTTGTCCCCCCTGGGCAGTATTTTCAAATGGTTTTTGGATACGATACTATCCGTGATATGCACATTTACCGTCATGGGGTCTCGTCCAACGGTAATACCGGAAGAAGTGATATTAAATGTACCCTTGTCTTCCCCTTTCACCAGGACCGTGACGCTGCCGGCCACCTCCCCTTCCAGGACAGTGCCGCCGGTCTCACCCGCTTTTGTCTTATCCGGGGGCGGGGGAGCGGTAGTTACCGGCCCGCCGCCGCCGCCATGCGGCGCCGCGGCTTCCCGTCCCGGGACCGTGGGACTAAATGCGATCTTCAATACCACCAGGATCAACACAATCAACACCACCACAATAATAACAATGATCTTACTCTGACGCCATATTTTCTCCAGGAAACCCATTTCGCTGATCCGGGTCAGGATCATCTGCTGCATTTTTTCAAGGTCCGGTTCGTTTTTCATATAAGCCAACGCCGTCCCCACATAACCGCGGGCATCGAACCATTCCTCTTTCCAGACCGCATCCATTAGTTTATTGAATACGTCGGAAAACTCGGACAATTTATTGGTTTCAATGCCGGTTTCCCGGATAAATTCTTTGGCGGAATTGATGGGCACGCAGAATTTAAAGCCGTCGGCCCCCGTGGCCGCATAGGAGTGAACGCCTACTACCCGGCCTTTAATATCTACTGCCGGTCCGCCGGAGTTGCCGGGCGAGGTGGCGGCGTCATGCTGGATCACGGCCATACCATTGAAATCGGTCTTAAGGGCCGAAATGGAACCCCTGGTAATGGACGATCTTAATGTGTTTTCCTTGCCCAAAAGCGGGAACCGCTGCGGATCTACCACACCGGGGAAGCCGATGACAAATATGGACTCCTGGAGCGCCAATTGAGAAGAATCGCCCAACATGATGACCGGGCAATTTTCCCGTTCGATTTTCAATACGGCGATATCTTTGCCGCCGTCGGGAATCGAGGGGCTGAATTTTTTAACCTCGAACCGGAAGGTCTCGGAATTGGACAGCAGGACATAATTAATGGCGCCGTGTTCCGTGATCCTGGGTTGTTGGTCTTGAATGAACTGCTTGAAGGCGGCTTCCAATTCTTGCCCGGAGGGTTCCCGCCCCTTGCTTTTCTTAAACTCTACGATGATTTGCTGGATAATAGCGTCTCTTAATGTCTTCTGGGCATAACCGTCTTTATCCGCCGTATATTTTACATAGATATCCACCACATGGCCATTGGTCACCAGGTAGCCGTCGGGATTAATGAAAAACCCGCTGCCGGAACCATAATTGGGCAATTCAAAGGTTTGTCCTCCCTTCAATTGGGCTTTCACGAACATGCCGCTGTAGATCATTGCCACTGCCGGCCGTGTTCGATAGGCAGTCATCTGCTCCTCGGTCAGTCTTTCTCCCGCCGACAAAAAGCAAAAAGCGCCGATAAAAATGCTTAAAATTAAAAGAAATAGCCATTGTTTTGTTCTCATTCATTCCTCCTACTTCACATTCTTTGCCAACATAAAAATTAGGGCGCCCAGCAGCAGCACCAGCAAACCCAATAATATAAAAAGAACAATTTTTTTCTTTCTTTTCTTTAGAATTTGCGGCGGCACAGCCAGTTTTACCGTATCTTCCACCAGGGTTGGGTCGTCTTCATCGCCTTTCACCGTGGATACCGCAATAGCAGTGATATTATCCGACGCCGCCCCGAGTCTGGCTTTTTTTATCAATCCCTCCACCATGCGGCGTGTGGATGGAAGTTTAAGAAACTCTACGATTTCCACATCCGACAACTCGGTATTAAGACCATCCGAGCAGAGCAGGAATTTCTGGCCTTCCCGGACGCGAAACGGCCCCATGGCCTGGACTTCGATCTCCTCTTTCAAGCCCACCGATTGATATAATACATTCCGTTTCGGGTGGGCTTGCGCCTCTTCCGGGGAGATAAAACCGTCTTTAAGCAGTTTCCCCACCAGCGAGTGATCTTCCGTCAATTGTTCCAGCCCTTCATAAGAGTCCGAATACCGGTAAATCCTGCTGTCGCCTACATGGGCAATATAGCCCAGGCAACCTTTGATATACAGGACAGACAGTGTGGTGCCCATGCCCCGCTGGGTGTCTTCTTTTTTCCCTTCATGGATGAGTTTCTCATTGATGGAAAGGACAATTTGCCTTAACTCTTCCGGGACATTTTCGCCCACACCTTTTTTCAGGGCTTTTATAAAACCCGTAACCGCACGGTAACTGGCCACTTCGCCGGCGCTGTGCCCGCCCATGCCGTCGGCCACGATAAAAAGATAATCGCCGCTTTTCAATTTCCCGGCATAAAGAAAATCCTCGTTGTGGTCCCTGACATTGCCTACATCCGATAAAGAAGCATAATACAATTCCATGCGCTTATATTACAATATTTTAATTAAAAATTCCATATCCGCGGTTTTAAATATTGTTTCATCCGTTATTTTTTGCCTGTGGACCTGTTGGCGCTCACAGTCGATGGTTAAACCGGTCTCGCTGTCCAGGTCGGTGAGAAAAACATCCCCCCCGGCGAACCGGATACTAAAGTGAAAAGGTTCCATTTGCTTATCCGGCAGGTAGATGCCGGCGTGATGACTCGACCCCACCATGGTTTTCCCCTCGAACAAGGGGTAATCTTTTCCTTTCCACTGGCCGTTCAACACCACCAGCCATCCTTTTAGTTCCTTTTCATCCTGGAGCATTGTTTTATCAAGACTCATAACTGCCTCCGAATATCTTGGGCTGCTGGATTTTTCTCATTACCCGCTTAAATATCATGGGCTTATGGCCGATGCGGATGCGATCGCTGTCTTTCAATTCTTCTTTTATGACCACATGGCCATTTAAGAAAGTGCCGTTGGTGGAAGCCAGGTCGGAAATATAAAATACATCTTTTCCCGGGTCAAAAAAGATCAAGGTATGGAGCTTAGAGATAAAATCGTCCGTCAACCGGATATCTGCATCCGCACTCTTACCGATGATACATCTTTCTTTGGTCAACCGGTAATGATGGACCGGCAGACCGTCCTCATCCGTAAAGACCAGCCAGGCAAAAAAAGGCGGAGGCGGCGCTTTTTCCGACGGCGCCGTCTCGCTTTCAAGCTCACCCACATCCAGGCGGGTTTTATCGTCATAATCCTCCAAGACTGTTTTGCCCGGGCCGTCATCTTCCGGGACCGTAACCCCGGGGCCTGTTTCCAACACGGTCTTATCCACCGAAGGCCCCCGAACGATCTCAGTAGGAAACGCTTCCTGTCGATTGGAATTTAAAAATGATTTTCCCAGGTTTCCTGCCTGGAGGCAAAAGATGCAGGTTTTAAAGGTTTCAAACATCACATGCCCTTTATTGCATCGTTTTAACCCGATATTCCCGTCCGGGTACCCGCACCAGGGGCAGAATAACTGTTCTTCGGATTTTTTTCTCAGACAGTTCGAACATATATCCATTTTAAGTCCCCCTTAATGTATCGATAATATCTTTTACAAAGCTTCTCAGTTTCGAATCCGCGCGGCCTACCTCGATCACATATTTTTGTTTTTGTTTACCTTTGATAATCAGCGTGGGGTTGTCCTTGTTTTTCTTTTTCTTAAAAATCCCGGAAATATCGCCGATAACATCCACGTTGACCGCTTTAATTTGTGTAAGCGGGATGGAGAAGCCCAATTGGGCCAGGTCGATACGGGCCGGGAAAAAGGAGAGGGTTGATTTTGAAATAGCCAGGCTGCCGTCCACTTTGTTATTCTTTTTATACTGGTAAAACACATTGAAACTCATGGATTGGGCGACTTCCAGGGTTTTCCCGTAGAATGCCCGGGCGTTTTTCTTGTCGCCGTCGTAATAATAGGCCCGGGCCAGTTCCAGGTAAAGGTCGGCCGAGACCGCCCCGCTTTTTATCGCCTGTACACCCACGGCGACGGCCTTCGAGTACTCCCCGTTTCTTATCAACCCGGCCATTTTTGTCGATGTATTTGCGAGATCGCCGCACGTTCCCAATAGGGGTTTGGTCGTAATGGGCGCGGCGATATCGGTTGTGGCGCCGGTATTGCCCGGCTGGATAAAATTAGAAATGCCGCTGGAAGCGCCGCCCGATCCCGGTTGGGGCAATTGCCCTGAAGATCCCGTGTGGGTCGTCTGTGGGGTCTGGTGGTTCCCGATGGAATCGATTAAAAATAAAATAAGCAAGACCAGGATAATTCCCAACACCAGGGCCACGGTCAGCGCTTTCTTACGATCTACCGGGCCCGCGGCGGCAGTCATGGCTTTTATCTTTCCAGGCGCAGCAGACGGTGCAGACGCAGGCGCGGCAGTTGGCAGCGGCGCCGTAATCGCCAACCGCTTAACCGCGGTTTCAAATTCCTTTACACTTTGAAACCGGTGGTCCGGGGATTTTGCCAGGCTTTTCATAATCAGTGCATCCACTGCCGGCGGGATCGATTTTTCCAGTTCCGACGGTTTCCGGATCGTTGTATCCAGGACTTCGCGGATCACTTTATATTCCGAATCGCCGGTGGGTTTGAAGGGTGGGGTCCCGGTAATCATTTCATAGAAAGTAATGCCCAGGGAGTAGACATCCGTCCTGGCGTCGGTTTTCTTGCCCAGCAGTTGTTCCGGTGAGGAGTAGAGGGGCGAGCCCATGGTGGAGCCGCTTTTGGTCAGGCCGTCGATGCCGGAGACTTTGGCGATGCCGAAGTCACCGATTTTTACGCGCCGGTGCCGGTCCTTCGCCAGGAAGATATTGGACGGTTTGATGTCGCGGTGGACCACGCCTTTGGAGTGGGCGTAAGCGATGCCTTCCAGCACCTGGGAAAAAATGCTTATCGCCTCGGGCAGGGGAATTTTGCTTTTTTCTTTGATAATCGTTTTAAGGGTGTTGCCGTCCACGAATTCCATGACAATATAATAATGGTCCTCCGCCTGGTCAAAGGAGTGGATGACCGTGATATTCGGGTGATTCAGTTTTGCCTGGGCGATGGCTTCTACGCGGAACCGGGCCATCAATTGAGGATTTCGCGCCAGTTCAGGGGAAATAACTTTAAGGGCCACTTCCCGTTCCAGGCCCAGGTCGCGGGCGAGGTACACCGCGCCCATGCCGCCTTCGCCCAATTTTTTCAAGACACGATAGTTGCCTAAAATTTCTCCGGTCATGTTAGCTTATCCTCAGAAAGAAAATTATGTTAATCACATCGCAAGGTTGCATGGTTAAACTTTACCACCACCGCGCGTCAAAGTCAATGCGATTTTTTTTCTAAAGGGTATTGACAAAATCGCTTTTAAAATGAGATAATTATTCCGCCCTTAATTGCGGGGGTAGAAGGTGGACAAAAATGACTGAAATAGATGGAATATATGAATTGCGTGAGCCCATCAAGGGGTGGCCCGTGGAAGGCGCGGATTCTCTAGGAGAAGCTTCTGGAATGATCTTCGGCAGTCCCTATTGGGAGATACCCGAAGACAGGTATATCGTGATCGATAAAAATGACACTTACAGCCTTGTGGCTGTCTTCTCAGAAGGAAGAACCAGCCATAAAAAAAGATACCTGGTGGTTAATATGGATTTCCTGGAGAACACCATTCGAATCGCCCAGATGACAGAAACCTGAACCCGGGAGCGGGTCCCTTTCCGGCCTGTCCCGAATGTCACTAAGTTAAGGCTACATAGCAATTTTTGAATTCCCAGTTTTTCAAGTTATCGCCAATTTAAATAAAATTTTCGAAAAAAGTTTCAGAAAGGGCTGGACTCCCCA
>Ga0315278_10000163_pt1 | contig 60090 bp, 60 predicted proteins | sample YL17G06_0_MG_FD_203880 | JGI IMG/M metagenome (GOLD analysis project Ga0315278, IMG submission 203880) | Sediment microbial communities from Yellowstone Lake, YNP, Wyoming, USA - YL17G06_0 | ecosystem: Environmental > Aquatic > Freshwater > Lake > Sediment | place: USA: Wyoming | collected... | reverse complement strand
GAATAGCTTAAATCAAATTCTCATTTTTGCAAAATTCTAGTTGTCGTTGAATGGTAAATCTAATTGTCGTTAGGAGGTAAATCTAATTGTCGCTGATCAATTTGCAGACCCCAAAAACGATATAGCCTTTAAGAAAACTCTCGAAGAGTTGTCCGACGTAAAAGAGAAATGGATCTATTTCGTAAAAAATGCCGGGGACATGACCCTCATACCAAAAGAAATGGAATATCCCAGGGAAATACGGGAAGCCTTCGAGGTGGCCAATCAATTAAGCTGGACCAAAGAAGAACTCGACGCCTATGACAAAAAAGGAATATATATCCAGGACGAACGCGGCCGGGTCGAATATGCCAGGGAAGAGGGAATCGAAGAAGGAAAAGCATTAGGAATCGAAGCAGGCGAAAGATCGAAAGCATTAAAGGTCGCAAAAGAATTGTTAAACAGCGGCATATCCATCGATATTATCATCAAAGCCACCGGCTTAACGGAGACGGAAATCCGGGAATAGCCGTGGACAGGCCAGGCGCCAACCGGGCGATCTGCTGGAAAATTCAGTCAGAGAAAATATCACTATGGAGTCGCCTGTTCTGCCGGGACCTTAGCGGCTATTTTCATTTCGACCGATACCGATAGTGAAGCTGGTTACTTTTTTGTCGCCGTCTTGGTGATATTGGGGTTTACAGGAAACGCCCACAGACGTCCGGGTATCGAAAATAACCAGATACCCCTCACCTACCCCCTCGGTGGCCAAATATTTACGGGATACCTGGATAATACCTTCTCCCAGTATCATTGAAATATCATCATATCGATTCACTTTGGTTTCTATAATATATTTCTTCCCTTTATAGGATAAAAGAATATCCATTCTTCCCAGTCCGGTCGCAATTTCATAATGGAGTTCCCCTTCTCCCCCCCTGACAAATTGGTAGAGCCAAGCGGTCAAAAGAAATTGGCCCACTTTTTCATAGGGTTTATCCTCTTGATAAAATGCCCGGACACCGATCTGGGCGATATATCTGGCAAAATCCAGGAGAATGTTTTCCATATTCAGGATATTTCCCGGAAGCCCAACCGCTTGCGTTAAAATATTCTCATCGATATCCGCCTCAGTGAAAAAGGTTTCGGTAAATCTCCTTTTATAAATATTATTGGCCACTACCGCTTTGGCTTCTTTTTTCTTAATTAGCCCGTATTGCTCTAACCAACTTTGGTCTTGATTGTCTACCCTATATTTGACATTATCGAAAACTATCTCAACGAATGTCTCTTTGTAAAGCCTGGCTTTCTCATAAAGGTTGTCGAAGTGGTCATTTTTCTCATCCAGCAGGAGTTGGATGGCCTTATCTACATCATTTTCATCGATGGGTTCCGCTGTTTCCGGTTTGACATCCACGGTCAAAATGGCGCCCAACCGGTTGACCAGCCAGGTTTGGCCGCCGGTTTCTTCGTGGATATTTTTTACTGCTTCTTCCGTAAAAGGCTGGTTCGTTTCTTCCGTGTATTGTGCATAAAGGTCCCTGATATTTTTTAAAGAAAACGGCGGTATTTCCACATGGTCCGCGATATTAAAAGGCGAGACTCCTCCCACCACAAGCTTGGTAATATTTCGAATCCCAATCAACCCGATGGAATATAGGGCTTTGTGTGTGATTTTTTTATGCTTTTGATATAATTCCCTTAAGGTAGTCAGGAAACTCTCCAATTCGATTTGGGGAATCCCATCAAATTCGTCTATGAAAACGACGATCTTTTTAAATTGGAGGATGCTGTTTAATCCTTCGAACAACGCTTTGAAAGATATATTGTTGGTGAGATGGTGCCGGTTAAGAAATTGTTGAACCGCTTCGGTTTTATCGCAGTTTACTTGTTTTAGTCTTGTGATCAATTGGTCGTAGAGATATTTTTCGATTTCCGCATAAAATTCCGGTTTGTCCAGTTTTTTGTACTCCTGGAAGCTTAAAAAGATAGCTATATAGGTGGAATCCCGGTGTAATTGTTCGCATAATGCTTCGATAAATGTTGTTTTGCCGCTCTGTCGTGGGGCAAACATGGAAAAATACCGGCCCCGGTCCACCATGGTTTTAATGTCTTGCTTATCGGAGTTGACGACATTTTCTAAAGGAACATAATATGACATCTCAGGATACACCACTCCTGATTTTTCGAACATTCGTACCGGTTTTCGATACGGCTTTTCATTTATATTTCCTGGTTTTTCGTTCATGCCTTTATTTTATGGTACGGGTTAAGATTTGTCAAGGCCCGGAACCGTAACAATTTTTACTGCCGAAGGCGAACGGTGTTCTTAATGCCTGTTTTTTTCTGGATAAGAAATATTATCAAAAACACTTGACTTTCTTCTCAAAAAATGCTAATAAGAATTCATGAAAAATTTTCAGATAGTTAGGAGATGCTTGGATGGACAAAAAAAACATAAAGGTTCTTGTAGCAATTAATAATACAACAGTTCAAGAGGAAATCCTTAATATCCTGGGCAAGAAAAAAGATTTTGAAATAGAAACTGCGGTAGACAGTCTATCGGCTTTGCAGGTGATAAAGCTCCAAGAGAGATACGATGCCGCAGTCATTGATGATTCATTTGAAAAAAAAGCCAAACAGTTAAAAATACTAAAACAGATAAAAAAAGATTACCCGGATATAGAAATAATTTTAATTGTTACATCCGGCGATGAATCGGATATTGAAGCATTTAGGAAAGCCTCGATACGATGTTTTTCAATACCGCTTCGTTTCGAAGAATTATCATTAGCATTCGAGCTGTTGTGCATCCAGGTACGTTATAATCATAAAAGAAAAGTTTCGGATATCCTGCATAAAATATCCCTGGACATCGATTCCACAACAGAAATGCAGGAGATCATGGACCTTACGTGCAAGGCCGCCGTCGATATCTTGAATGTCGATCACAGCGGATTGGTTATTTTTGAAAAGGATTTATCCAAAGGCATCGTTTTTGCAGAGTATCCATCTGAGTTGCAAATAAAAGGCCAGGAAATCCCAATCCGGGGTGTGCCCCTAGAAGAGACACTTATCAATGAAAAGAAAATCATCGTTATCCAGAATGTTAACCTGGACAAATCTCTAAAATCTAAATCCTCAAGCCTTCTAAAATCGCTCCTGCAAGAGTTCGGTATCCTTTCCTGCCTTTTTATCCCGGTGGTCCTAAACGATAAAGTAATTGCTTCTTTTAGTTTAGATATGACCAGCAAAATACGCAAATTTTATGTCGATGAAATCGAATTGTGTAGGAAATTTGCGAACCTTGTGGCTGTGGCTATGGGAAAAGCTCGATATATGAAAGAGCTTTCGGTTTTAAACCAAATCGGGCAGACATTAAGCAATAGCGCTACTCTGAATATCGATGAAATACTGGAATTGATTTATGAACAAACAGGCAGATTAATGGATGTTCGGAACTTATATATTGCATTTTACGACCCGGGAGAAGATATGATCCGCTTCAATTTTGTCGTAGAAAACGGTGAGAAGATGAAACCCGGTAAAGGTGATTACGTAGATCGTAAAGCGGCAAATGGATTGACAGAAAATATCATAGCTACAAAAAAGCCTCTCATTATAAAAGAAGACATGAATAAAGAACTGAAAAATCGAGGAATAGCGAAAAAAGGGAAAAAGGCGGAATCATGGGTGGGAGCGCCATTGATTTCGGAAGCTGAAGTAATAGGAGTTATCGGAGTTCAAAATTTTGAAAGAGAAAACGTATACGATGATAGAGATATGGAAGTACTTTCTACAATTGCCTCCCAGGCCGCTATTGCCATCAAAAATTCCCGGTTACTGCAAGAAAGAGAATTAAGATACAAAGAACTAAACGCGCTGTACGATACATCTCTCCAGATCACCCAACAATTAGAACTTGAACCCCTTTTAAAATCTATAGTAAAAAGGGCGGCCGAGCTTCTTGACGCTTCCAGCGGCGGTTTAATGCTTCGCGAGGGTGAAAAGGCTGAATTGGAAATGAAAGTCACTCATAACCTAGATGTCTTGCTTGGAGTACGATTTGAATTCGGACAGGGCCTAGTGGGCAAGGTTGCCCAATCCTGTGAACCGAAGATTGTAAACGATTATCATAACTGGGGAGAGAGAGATGTGAGATTCGACGAACCACCATATAAAATACTTTTTAGAGCATTGGCAGTAGTTCCAATGAAATGGCAAGAAAAAGTGATTGGCGTACTGGCCATCTCCGATATCGCAGAGCACAAGCAATTCAATAATAATGATATTAAAATTCTTGAACGGTTTGCCAATCAAGCCGCTATTGCCTATCAGAATGCGACTCTATTTAACGACAAAGTAAGAGAATTGGAAGCGTTGAGAGAGGCGGATATTGCGCTGTTATCTACCATGGGGCAAGATGAAATGCTAAAAACCATTCTCAACGAACTTTCAAAATTCGTGGAATGCGACCTCTATGTAATCAGGTTCTGGGACGAAGAACAACGTGAATTAACCCTGGGATTAACCAAAGGTGAATATCCCGGAAAGATACCTGCAAGAAAAGATATATCGATGGGTATTTCAGGGTTGGCGGCATACAAGCAGGAGCCAATCGTATCGAAAAATGTTCACAGAGAACCACCCTACAAACAAATGTTAAAAGGAATTAAAGATACCGAAGAACAAAAGTATTTACACTGGATAGGTTCGGAAGCGGCTGTGCCATTGATCGCAAAAAAACAACTAGTGGGAGTTTTGGCAGCGATTAAACACACCAAAAGAGGTTTTAAAGAGAACGACATCCGGTTAATGGAGATATTTGCACGTCAGGCAGCGATTGCCCTTCACAATGCCCGCCTGATTCATAGAAGCCAGCAGTATACAACGCTGGTTTCTCATCAATTACGTGGGCCTCTGCAGGCCATTCGTGGCGATGTCGACGCTCAAATCATGTATATTGAAAAAAAATATGCCCAAGACGATAAGTTGAATCATTTGAACAGGAGACTTGGAGAACACTTCGGCAAAATCAAAAAGGAGTTGGACAATTTTTCCTTCCTGATCAGGGATGAACTGGTAGGACACCATCGATACTCCATGCAGTCGGATTTAATTTATCATGTTATAGAGGAAGCGGTAAACCAATTCAAAGAATACGCCCTGGAAAGAAACATTAAGATACTTATAAACGCAAGTGTAAAAGATTTACCTAGGTTCAGATTTGATAAAGAGAATATGTTCAATGTATTCACCAACCTGATCGAAAATGCAGTCAAATATTCTCACAATAACAGAGATGTTATTATTAACAGCATTAGAGAAGGATGCTGGATCAAAATAAACGTTTCCGACTATGGGCTCGGTATTTTGTTGAAGGATAAGGAGCGGATATTCGAATTATATACGCAGGGCAAACTTAAAGATGAGAGACGGTTTGTCCAGGGAACAGGGATAGGGCTGTGGGTGGTCCGGCAGATCATAAAAGCGCATGGGGGAGATATCAAAGTATGGAGTAAACTTTTTGATTATCAGGATACCGGCACAAAGGAAGAGTTGGAAAAAAAAGGATTTCGGACGGATTTCACTGTAGAATTACCAATATAATAAATTAAAGGAGGCAAATACTTATGACTAATATATTATTTATCGAAGATGAAGATTTCACAATGAATCCTTTTTTTGAGGGATTAAAGGATGAAGAATATATTGTTACAACAGCCAAAGATGGAGAAGAAGCACTTCGAAATTTAAAGGGTGGCAAATATAATTTTGATCTCATCATTCTGGATATCATGTTACCCAGAGGATATGCTTCGGGTGTCCCATCAATTTCGGAAGATATAAAAACAGGTGATATGGGCATCGAAGTACTGCGTCAATTAAGAAAGGAAATAAAAAAATTTACCCCAGTGATCGTACTATCAGCAGTATCGGATGATGAAATTAAATCTAAAGTATTGGATTTAGGGATCAACCGGTATTTTACTAAGCCAATATCGTTAATGGTGTTTATGGATGAAGTAAAAAAAGCATTATCTTATGAAGGGAAGAAATAGATGGGAAAGGAGAACCTCATAGCAAAGGAAGAGGAATTAAACACTCCCAAATACATCTTTGACCAGCATTGGAAATCCCATGAAAAATTACAAGAAATTATCTCTTCTTGCCAACTCACCAAGAGTGACTTTATACAAAATCTGCTCAAATGGCTTGCTGGAACTCTCGACTCTGAATATGCACTTTTACTTTCCTGGCCAAACGAAAATAATAAGATGCAAATCCAGGAAGCATCGATTAAAAATACACCCGGTCTTAACTCCTTTAATGAGATTATTTGTTTTGATTGTCTCAGAAAAAAGTTAAATAGTGAAGATGCTGATGATGAACATCTGGTACTCAACGTAACTTTAAAAATAAAAGAGCTTCAAGAAGTTAATATTCAATCGTTAATTGCACAAAAAATAATTACGAAAGAAAGAAAATTTCATGGGAAGCAATTACTTATGGTCTGCAATAGAAAGAAACCAGCCTTCCCGGGGCAAGTTTACGTTAGTTACGACAATCTTTGCTGCGATATCGCCAAATGGATCCTTCAACTTCACATCATCGATTCTTATCAAACAGGAAAGGGAAGATACGCTGACGCCAAAAAAAGATTCGCAGAGACCAATGTCGCCAGCTCGCTGGTTTTGTTTGCAAAAACATCGGAAGAATTCCTCGCTTTCTTTGATAAGAATTGCTCAACCCCCCCTGCTTCGCTTATATACGATTGCCTTAATTCCCACATTTCGCTTTTTAACGCGGGCGCGGTAACAAAACATGACCTGGAAAATTTATTGGTAGAGTGTGAGAAACACCGGCTTGAAGAATTTAAAGAAATAGATTCGAATTTAGTTAGAGATGCAATTGCACGGGGATATTTTGTATTAGGAATCTACGACAACCAACTCTGGGAAAAGGGACGGGCATTGCTGGAATCAAAGAAAAACAAAGAGGATTCCGAACATGAATGAAACATTTTTAAAATTCGAAGAAGCGCGAGTCTATTGGTGGCAAATATTCTGTAAATGCCGCCAAATACAAAAAAGACGGGAAGATAAAACTGGAAAAAATAAAAATGAATTGCTCACTGACATGCAAGAGATGAAAAACCCCGGCGGCATTGCAAAAAAGATAACAGAAGAACTATTATGGGATTATCTCCAGCAATGCCGGTGTAATAGCAAATTACCCGGGATGCCGATGGATGACGGCGCGGGGATAAAAATCACATCCTCCTGGTTATGGGCTTATTTTGGCTGCCGGCTGCTGAACTCGAAGATGTTCTCCCTTTATTGGGCGGAAAGCGGAAATGAACAACAATTTACCCCCCAGGAACAACTGGAATTTTACCACCGGGCAAGCACATTTTTCCTCCAGCTTTTAAAAGAGATTCGCATCGAAACCATTGAAAAAAATCAAAGCATCTTCAGGTTAGAGGAACTGGAAGGCATTACTTATATCCAATTTGCCCGTTCCCTGATTTACCTCATTTCAGAATACAGTCACCTGGACGTGAAGATGCCCCGGGTCTTCGATGTGGAGGCCGTCCTTCAAAAAACCATATTTTCAGATGCCTATCTATATATGACAAAAGAACGCTACCGGGATCATATGTTTCATGTGATCGACGTATGTTTAATGGGTTTCTTCTTGCTTCAATGCACTTTAACCGGGGGGCAATCGCTGGAATCGCTCATCTCACAAATAATTAATAAAGACGCCGTATACCCTGACGAAGATGTCATTCAAAATTGGTTCCTGGCGGCGCTATTCCATGACATCGGATACAGCCTTGAAGCCGAAGAAAAAAATAGAGAAAATTTTGAAAAGGATACCGGAGAAAAAGACCTCCCCATAGAAGAGTGGCAGAAAAAAATGGAAATCGAGAAGCTAAAAATCCACCGGAGGAATCTTGCGGAATTGGAAAGACGAAAAGCTCAATATGGTTCAAATTTCCCCCTATCCATATTAAACCAGATAGGTGAAGAAAAAGAAGAAATTCGCCAACTGGAGATAAACCTGGAATCGGCAAGCAATGCCGGTCTTTCACAATTAACGGTAAAAAAACCTCAAAAAAGCAATGAAAAGAAACAAAAGCAAAAGGAAGACCACGGCGTGCGCAGTTGCGAATATGTAAGGGAAGTTTTAGAAACCTTAGCCGGAGATAATCAAGAATTGCTTAACCGGTTTAAACCCGCCCTTGAAGCCATTAGAAAGCATAACCTGATGTCAGAAAAAATAAATTTTTCAGAAGAGCCGCTTTCATTTTTACTGGTCCTTTGCGATGAACTCCAGGAATGGGGAAGAGCGCGTATGGATGTGACGGAATTACGTGAGGCAGTGGTCGCCAAAATTATTTTCCCCGATACGGATATCCTGCCGGTAAATACCTTATTGGAGTATCTTTGGGTAGGAGTCGAACTGGATGAGACACAAAAATGCGGCAAAATAAAAGGGGAGAGTCTCTATTTTTGCCTTTTCTATAAAGACGCAGTCAGTGAAAATTTCGAACCACTGGCCATATGGTTATTAAAGTCATACAATTTCCAGAGGTTGAAGCTTCCCGGAGACGGCCTGAAAATAGCCGTAACGCTTCGTAACCCGGTTTGCGATGAGTTGAGACGGGACGATACCCCGGGTGTTTGCGAATACAACCTTCTAAGGGATTTTAAGAGAGATCACAGAAAATGGCGCCAGTTGCAAGAATGGTTTGAAAGTAACGACCAGGTTAAATGGGAAAAAAGGAAAGAAAAGGAAGCCCTCAAACCGGGTGAAGAATTACTGGTAGAGTACATTATTATGAATCTTAACCGGTTCTCGGATAAAAAAATCCTGCCCGAAAACCCCACCGGCATATTTGATGAATTGTTTCAATGGCGTCGGGAATATATCAACGGCAAAAGGAGAAAGTTATAAAGGAAATACCCTCACCTTTTAAATATCTTGAACTTTACTATGCCCAGGTACTCCCTGGTGATTAACCAGATGTTCCTCAACCGCTGAGAAATACTCCCCGCCCGGTATATTTCCGAGGTTTTCATTTTCGCCATCTTAAAATTCGTAAGCCCCAGGTAAGATAAGATCATCCGCGATCGCCCCTGATGGTAAGGCGATGTGGCAATAATGACCTCCTTCAATTTCATTTCAGCGATCAATTTTTGGGAATTATAAAAGTTATCATAGGTGGTCTGACTTCTTCCTTCGAACCTGAGGTTCTCTTTACCGATGCCGTACTTTGAAAAGAAAGCCACATACCTTTTAATGGCCGGGCTTCCTTTATATGCGCTGCCGCCGGAAACGATAATGATCCTTTTTTTTTGCTTGAATAAATCCACGGCCAGCAACAACCGTTCTTCCGTGCTGGTCCCCAATTCCCCCCTTTTGGTGCCGCCCCCGGGTACCAATATCACATCCCCGTAATTGACATCCACTTCTGTACCGATATCCAGGGGTTTTAGAAATATGAGGTATATGTCGGTGAAAAGAAATATCCCACCCACCAGCAGCAAGATGATTAATAAATATTTTATCTTCTTTTTCACGGTTTAGCCTCCGGCAGCCAGGGGCTTTTTTGAAAAACTCTAATAGGCACCCCGCGCCGCGGGGCCCCCTGGACCCCGGAAAAACTTTTGACTATTTTCCAACCCCCAATCGCTTCCTAAAGAAATAACCGACCCCGATACCAAACTCGAAAATATTTAATACCACCAATAACACGGGCCCCAGGATGGGCAGGAATTTCAGCAGTGCATAAAAAATCACTCCCACCAGGATAAAAACAGCGGGCGGAACGGTTTTTAATTTCACCAGGTGGGTCAATTTTATACCGATAAAATAAAACATCACGGTCCTGCCAAATACATAGGTAATAAAACAGAAGAGTATCAACGCAATAAACAGGGGAATCCCGATAATTACGAAACTCAGGATAATAGAGATGAACAGTAAAAAGATAAAACAAAAAAGGGCCAGGAGACCGATAACACCTATTTTCAGCCGGTGAGATTCGAAAATTTCCTCGGCGCTGTTGATCCTATGGGGAACCACGACAAACACGATGAGGGCAATAATAAACCAGAGAATAATGTTAACGGCTTTGAAAAAGGAAATGGTACGGGAATCGGATAAAATGGGAATGATGGTGTTTTCAATTCTCTTCAGGTCGAATTTGAAATAAAAAAACTCCCCTTCCACTTTGGCGCCGGGGTCTCTTTCCAGGGCCCCGCCAATGATAAAGAGGTCCCGCTTGATAACGGCGTTTTTGCCAATGGTTACCCGGGAAGCGATACAAATCACATCCTCCGACACGACCCCGTCCAGGCTTAAGCTGCCGCCCACCAGGAGCACGGACTCCTTAACGCTGCCTTTAATATCCAACTTGCCTTTGAGGGATACGATACTGTGGTTGTAGGTTTCATTCTCCGGCAGGGTGACATCTTTTTCCAGTTTAAAATCCGACGCGGGGAACAATAACCCTGTAACAATGAGAATTTCAATGAACAACAGTAAGATTAACTTTTTCATCGTCAATTACTTCCTTTTATCTTTTTTAATACTAACCGGGAAAGCGAATAAAAACTCCAGCTCAAGAACAGCAGCATGCAAAGACCGATAATCTCCACCCCTATGTTGACCTTAAAGATGACTTCGAAAAAAGCGTTGATGGCTTTAAAGACGGCATACACAGTGGAAAAGACGGTGGAAATGGCTTTAATGATGGAGCCGATCCAATTGGAGGTGTCATGGGAAGTCAATTGAAAGGCCTGGATGATACTGTTATTGGCAAAGTCGAAATAGATATATATACCGGTAATGAGCAGCAGGAAACTGGCGGCCAGGAGAGCGAATATGGAACTGTAACTGGGAATGCGGGGAAACAACATCCTTAATACATTTCTCTCGATGATGGGGGGTGGGGTGATGTAAACTGGCTCGCCCAGGCTTTTTTCAAGCTTTTCATAGCGTTGATAACTGGCGCGACATTTTGCGCAAACGATCAAATGGTCCCTTACCAGCGACCTCTCCACGGCAGCCAGGCCGCCTTCGATGTACTTCTGTATTTTAATTTCACTTAAGCACGCCATCTTTCTCAAGCTCCGTTTTTAACATTTCCTTGGCCTTAAAAAGCCTGTTTTTGACAGTCCCCACAGGTAGTTGACTGATATCGGCAATTTCCTCGTATTTCAAATCCTGCAAATACCTCATTAAAATGAGCTCCCTGAACTTCAGGGGAATCCGATCGACGACACTCCAGGTATACTCTCTTATCTCTTCCTTTACCAGGTCTTCAAACGTATCTTCCATGACGTAATTCCCGGATTCCATCAATTTGGGGAGGATGTTTTCGTTCTCCAACGAATCGATATGCGCGGGGTTCTTCCTGACATGATCGATCACCATGTTGTAACAGATCCGGTAAGCCCAGGTGGTAAATTTATACTCGAAATTATACTTGTCCAGTATATGGTACAGTTTTAAAAAGAAATCCTGGGTTAGTTCGATGGCCACATCTTCATCCCTGACCATGCGATATATATAACCGAAGATTTTTTTATTATGTTTTTTCATCAGTTCCTCGAAAGATGACCGCTTACCGGCCAGTATCTTTTCAATTAAAACCTGATCATCATCCAGACTCATTTTACGTAATTACCACAAAAAAGGTTTTGCATTCTTGATTTTTTTTGAAATTTGCCGCTCATCTCTCTCACTCGTTCAGCCATTTTCTTCGACAGTCTCTACATCCTTTGGTACTTTCAACTCAAAGGCATCCGCGGGTACTGCGATGTTTTCCTTGTAATCTTTAAAATAAAAGATCATGCGGGCGCCGGTGTTGGGGTCCTGCTGGATCACCTGAACGGGCAAGTAATCGTTGTTTAATGTGATTTCGATATCCAGCGGTTCTTCAGCCTGCTGCTTTTTTATGAAAATTTTCTTTTCCCCGGACTCGATGGTATATGCAAAGCGAAGAATATCATCGGAAAAAAACAACTGCCAGAGCCACTGCCGGCCGCGGTCCTTGACTTTACCGACGGTTAATTGCCGGTTCTCTTCATCATAAAATTTATAATCGTCCTCCTGCAAAAGAAATACTTTGAAATCGGGCTTTAAATAGGTCCACCTGAGGCGACGGTCGTCTTTGAAAAGGATCTCCCCGGATTCCTCGATATCCAACTCTTCATCGGTGTAAACCTGTTGAACGAATCGGAGTTGAAACGGTTTGATACGGTTTAAGGTTTCCCTGACCTTTTTTACCAGGGTTTCGGCGTTGGGTTTGGGTTTGGCGTTGGCCTGGCGGTTACTCTCACTGCCGACGGCGCTGATAAAAAGGAGAATCAGGGCAAAAAAAAAAGTTCTTGCTTCGTGATACGCATCTACGCACAGATAACCCCCAGGGCCACGGAGTGAATTTTATCCATGTCGCTTTCATTTCGCGAAGGGATCAGGATGGGTATCCTGGCGCCCATGATGACGTGGGCCACGGTGAGGTGCAGGTAATAGGTGTAGGCTTTTCCCAGGAGATTGCCGGATTCGATGTTGGGGACCACCAGTATCTGGGCCATCCCGGCCACGGGGTTATCGATGCCTTTGTGTTTGGCGGCTGCAGGGGAAACGGCAATGTCGAGCGCCAGGGGGCCGTACACTTCACAGCCGGCGATTTGCCCTTCCCGGTTCATCACGGTTAAGGCCGCGGCGTCCAGGGTGGCGGGCATGGAATCTTTAACGGTCTCAACCGCGGCCATGATACCGACTTTGGGCTTCTCATAACCCAGCTTGTGAAATACCTTTACGGCATTTTCCACGATTTGTTTTTTTTGCTCCAGGGTGGGCAGGATATTGAGGCCGCCGTCGGTCATGCCCAGCAGCCCTTCGTAATTGCCGGCGGGGTTTTCCACCACCAGGATATCGGACAATAGGTTGCCGGTGCGCAGTCCTTTTTCTTTATCCAGGATGGGTTTCATCAACGCCGCGGTGGGCAAAAAACCTTTTAATATGACCTGGACTTTTCCCCGGTTGGCCAGTTCCACGATCTTTGCCGCGGATTCTTCTTCGCTTTGCGCGGCAATGATTTCATAATCCGCCGTACGACCTCCGAACTCTTCCAGCATCGCCGCGATTTTCTCTTTGTTGCCGGTCAATACGAAACTGGCGAGATTCTCCCCCCGGGCGTTAATGATAGTCTTAATGGAAGTCTCGTCCTCGGGGGAAGGAACTCCCACTACGACGCCTTCTTTCTTTTTGGCCTCTTCCATTAATTGTTTTAAATTTAGAATCGTCATTTTACATCCCGTGTGACATCATTTTCATGAAATCTTTATTGGTTTTGGTTTTAGACAGTTTATCGTTCAGCAGTTCCATGGCTTCCACTTCACTCATCTGGGCCAGCACTTTCCTCAGGATCCAGATCTTATTGAGTTCTTCCTGGCCGATGAGCAGTTCTTCCTTGCGGGTGCCGGAGCGGAACAGATCGATGGCCGGGAAGACGCGCTTATCGACGAGCCTGCGGTCGAGGTTGATTTCCATGTTGCCGGTGCCTTTGAACTCTTCGAAGATGACTTCGTCCATCCGGCTGCCGGTATCCACCAGGGCAGTGGCCAGGATGGTCAAACTGCCGCCGCCTTCGATATTCCGGGCGGCGCCGAAGAACTTCTTGGGCTTGTTCAGGGCATTGGCGTCCACACCGCCGGAAAGTACTTTACCGGAGGGGGGGGTGATGGCGTTATGCGCCCTGGCCAGGCGGGTAATGGAATCCAACAGGATAACCACATCTTTATCCATTTCCACCAGGCGTTTGGCTTTTTCCAGTACGATGTCCGCCACCTTGGTATGCCGGATGGGCACTTCATCGAAGGTGGAAGAAATAACCTCACCTTTTACGTTGCGGGACATATCGGTTACTTCTTCGGGCCGTTCATCGATCAGCAGCACGATCAAGGAGATTTCCGGGTGATTGACCTCGATGGACTTGGCAATGCTTTGCAAGATCATGGTTTTACCGGTCCGGGGGGCGGCGACGATCAGGCCGCGCTGGCCTTTACCGATGGGGGTCAGGAGGTCCATGACCCGGCCGGTCAGGTTCTCCGGTAGGGTCTCCAGGCATATTTGTTGCTCCGGGTACAGGGGGGTTAACTTTTCAAACTTCTTGTTTTTCCGCAATTGCAGTACGGTCTCGGGGTCTTCGGAATTGACCGCTTCGACGGTCAGCAGCGCAAAATACTTTTCTCCCCCCTTGGGCGGCCGCACGGATCCGGAAACGGTATCGCCGGTGCGCAAATCGAATTTGTGCACTTGCGACGGCGACACGTAAATGTCTTCGGAGCTGGATAGGTACGAATACTCCTGGAACCGTAAAAAGCCATACCCCTCGCTTAATACCTCGATCACTCCCTCTGCAAACAACTTCCCGTTGGCGCTGGCCTGCGCATTGAGGATATTGAAAAAGAGTGAGTTTTTATCCTTTATATCCTTGGGATCCAGCTCATACTGTGTGATTACTTTCTTTAACTCGGATACTTTCATTTCTTGTAATTCTTTTAACGATACCATGCTTACTCCATTATTGCTTGATTTATTTGTTTCAAAATTTCTTCTCTCTTTTCATCATTGTCTTTTGATTTGATGGAAAACGTTATCACCTTCAAACCATATTCTTTTTGAAGATTATTTTTTTGAATGACCAACTCAGAGTTTCTTAGTTTATCACTTTTTGTTAACACTGTCAACATCCTAAATTCTTTATTTAAAATTTTGGCTAAAATTTCGATATCGGAATCCATGAATCCCCGCCTGGAATCGACCAGTATCACTATCAACCGGGCGTTCTTAACTTTCTCGAAAAAAGTGGCGATCAATTCCCGGATGCGTTGGGTTTCTTTTTTGGATACCCGCGCATACCCGTACCCGGGCAGATCGACAAAGTAAAACTCCCGGTTTATGAGATAATAATTGATACTGACGGTTTTCCCGGGCGTGGAACTGGTCCTGGCAAGATTCTTGCGGTTAATGATCTTATTGATGAATGAGGATTTGCCCACATTGGACCGGCCCACGAATATGATTTTGGGCAGGCCGTCGGCAATGAGATTGCCCCCGGCAAAAACCGTGGCCGCCAGTTGCACCTCTTTAATTTTCAATGTCTCATTCTTTTCCATGTTTTCATTTTTCCCATGATCATCAACCGACGTAAGGCGCGAATAAACCCCTTACGCCCTTTACTGGATTGCCGACTGCAAATAGGGTCTGATCACTTTACTATTTATATTTTTGATCTTGATGGGCTTCTCCAGGACGATGTCCAGCAATTCATCCATATTATCCACCAGGTGGATGTGCATGTCCTGCTTGATATCGTCCGGGATATCTTCCCGGTAATCTTTTTCGTTTTCAGAGGGAATCAAGACATTGGCGATACCGTACCGGTGCGCGGCAATGACCTTTTCCTTGATGCCGCCCACGGGCAGTATTTTTCCCCGCAGGGTGATCTCGCCGGTCATGGCATACTCGGATTTAACGGGTATGCCGGTGAGAAGCGATATGATGGATACGGCCAACGTCACCCCGGCCGAAGGTCCCTCTTTGGGCACTGCGCCTTCGGGTAAATGCAAGTGGATATTGTATTTTTCCAGTTCATCGATATCGAAATCCAGCTCTGAGAGTTTCACTTTGGCAAAACTGAAGGCAGTGGATGACGATTCTTTCATGACGTCCCCCAGCCGGCCGGTGAGTATTAAATCGCCCTTGCCCCTCAGGCAGCGGGATTCGATAATGAGGATATCCCCGCCCGCCTGGGTCCAGGCAAGCCCCAGGGATACCCCTACTTCGTTCTTGTTTAACATTTTCAACCGTGTGAACCTGGGAATGCCCAGGAATTTATGGACATATTCATGGGTCAGGACAAACGGCGCTGTTTTTCCTTCTTCGACGAAATACCGGGCGATCTTTCTCATAATCACGGCGATTTGTCGTTCCAGGTTCCTGACCCCGGCTTCCCGGGTATAATGGTTGATCATTTCCAGGATCAATTCATCGCTGAACACATAGTCCCCGGGTTTTAAACCGTTCTTTTCGGCCTGCTTTTTGGCCAGGAAATTTTTGGCAATGGCCAGTTTTTCCCGTTCGGTGTACCCGGGTAATTCGATGACTTCCATGCGGTCCTTGAGGGCCGGAGGAATGGGGTCGGTGGTATTGGCGGTGGTGATAAAAAATACCTGGGAAAGATCGATTTCCAGGTCCAGGTAATGATCGACAAATTCGGCGTTTTGTTCGGGGTCCAGGGTTTCCAATAAAGCGGAGGCGGGATCGCCCCTGAAATCGGAATTTAACTTGTCGATTTCATCCAGCAGGAACACGGGGTTTTTGAATTTGGCCTTCTTTAAGCCCTGGATGATCTGGCCGGGGTAGGAACCGATATAGGTGCGCCGGTGGCCCCGGATCTCGGCCTCGTCCCTGACGCCTCCCAGGGAAACCCTGACAAACGCCCTGTCCAGGGCGCGGGCAATGGATTTGGACAGGGAGCTCTTCCCAACCCCGGGCGGACCCACGAAACATAAAATTTCGCCGGCGGGTTTTGTTACCAATTGCCGCACCGCCAGGTAATCCAAAATCCTATCTTTTACTTTTTCCAGTCCGTAGTGGTCTTCTTCAAGGATGGCGGAGGCCCTTTTTATATCTTTGTTTTCTTCTTTTACCCTGGTCCAGGGGATGGCCAGGAGCCAGTCCAGGTAAGAGCGTGAAACCGTGCTTTCGGCGGAAAAGGGGGGCATCATGCCGAGGCGTTCGAGTTCTTCTTTGGCCCTTTTCTTGACATAATCGGGAAATTCGGCATTTTCGATCTTCCGTTTGTATTCTTCGATATCGTTTTCGGCGGGTTCACTGCCGGGTCTCCTGGGTTCCCTGACGCCGCTTTCGGCCCTTAAACGAAATACTTCTTTTTTCAGGATATTATATACTTTCATGGCCCGTTCCCGGACATTCAGTTCTTCCAGGAGGGACTGTTTGATACTGATGGGGATATTGATCACGGAGATGATGACATCGGTGATTTCGGAGACCTGGTTGGGCTGGAGTTTGGCCACGATGCCGTGGAGGCGCACTTTTTTCAAAGTGACATACTCCTCGAACATGGCGATCAGGTCCCTGGATAGTTCGACTAATTGCTTGCTGTTATCCGTAATCTCTTCCAACGTGGTAACCCTGACCAGGAAATATTCTTCCTCTGCTAAGAACTCCCGGAGAATGGCCCGTTCCAGGCCCTGGATAATGACCCTGAAACTGCCGTTCACCTGTTCGGCGGATTTTTCCACCCTGGCGATGATGCCGATATCCGCTATTTCGGCCGACAGGGGGTTTTCGCTGATCTGGTTTTTCTGCACGGCGAGAAAAATATAATTATTATACTTTTCCCTGGCATACTTTAAGGCATTGATGGACCGTTCCCTACCCACCAGGATGGGGATGATGGCCGAAGGGAAGCTAACCAATTCCCTTAACGGTATCAAGGGAAGCACAACATCTCTTTTCATTGTTGTCACGTTGTCACGTTGTCACTTATATCTTAAATTATTAACCTGACGGACGGGCGTTTACGCGATCCATTTTTTTTCTTTCAGGAAGTTGTCGTCCACCAGGATTTTGTCTACTTTTCCTTTTTTAGAGGGCATTTCATACATCAGGTCCAGCATTATTTCTTCGAAAATGGCCCTCAGGCCCCGGGCGCCGATTTCCCTTCGGACCGCTTCCCCGGCGATGTTTCGCAGCAGCTCGTCGGAGAATTCCAGTTCGAAACCGTCGATTTCGAACAGCGCTTTGTATTGTTTCGAGATGGCGTTCCTGGGTTCCAGCAGTATGCGGTATAATTGGTCTTCGGAAAGGTCGTCCAGGACGCCGATGATGGGGAAGCGCCCCACTAATTCGGGGATCAGGCCGAACTTAATCAGGTCGTCGGTTTCCACGTAGTGAAAGAGGTTATCCTTTCCCCTTTGCATTCTCTGGATCTTGTTATCGGCGTTGAAGCCGATGGCGTTTTTTTTCATGCGGCGTTTGATGATTTTATCGAGTCCCACAAAGGCGCCGCCGGCGATAAACAGGATGTTCCGGGTATCGATCTTGAGGTATTCCTGGTAGGGGTGCTTTCGTCCGCCCAGTGGCGGCACGCTGGCTTCGACGCCTTCGATGATCTTCAACAGGGCCTGCTGGACGCCCTCGCCGGAGACATCGCGGGTAATGGAGGTGCTCTCGCTCTTCCGGGATATCTTATCGATCTCATCGATGTAGATGATGCCCTGTTCCGCCTGCGCTTTATTCTCCCCGGCGGCCTGGTAGAGCTTTAACAAGATATTCTCCACATCCTCGCCGACATATCCGGCTTCGGTAAGGGTGGTGGCGTCCGCCATGGCAAAAGGTACATCCAGTATCTTTGCCAGGGTTTCCGCCAGCAGCGTCTTTCCCGTACCCGTGGGTCCGATGAAGAGGAGATTGCTCTTCTTGATCTCGACATCGGAAATATTGTCATTCTCATGGATGCGCTTGTAATGGTTGTAAACGGCCACGGCCAATTTCTTTTTGGCCACATCCTGCGAGATTACATATTGATCGAGTCGCAGCTTGATTTCCTCGGGGACGAGGCGCTCGCGTTTCTTTTTCCGGGGGTCTTCCGCCCCCGCCTGTTTATCTTTATAGATCAGGTTATAAGCGGTTTTGACGCATTCGTCGCAGATGAAGATATTGGGCCCGGCAATCAATTTGTAAGCTTCGGATTGATGGAGTCCGCAAAAGCTGCATTTGTTTCCTTTTCGGTGTATATTCATAGTCATGGTGTCACTTTCCCCTCTCCGCCGTCTTTATCTTTCTCGATGTTTATTTTTTTACGTTCGCTGATGACGCTGTCTACGATTCCATACTCCAGGGCCTCACGGGCATTCATGATATAATCCCGTTCGATATCCGCGGCGATTTTCTTTTGTTCCCGGCCGGTATGAAAAGCCAATATTTCGATTAAGCTTTCCTTTACTTTCTTGATTTCTTCGGCATGGATCAGGATATCGGTGGCCTGGCCCTGGTATCCGCCCAGGGGTTGGTGGATCAAAATTTTCGAATTGGGCAGGGCGAACCGCTTGCCCGGTGCGCCGGCCGCCAACAATACGGCCCCCATGGAGGAGGCCTGGCCGATGCAGATGGTGACGATATCGTTCTTTATGAACTTCATGGTATCGTAAATGGCCATCCCGGCGGTAATGATTCCGCCCGGTGTATTTATGTACAAGGAAATATCTTTCTCCGGGTCTTCCGCTTCTAAAAACAGCATCTGGGCAATGACCACATTGGCGATATTGTCATCGATGGGGTAACCTAAAAAGATGATCCCGTCTTTCAAGAGCCTCGAATAGATATCATAGGCCCGCTCTACATTCCCGCTTTGTTCTATTACCATTGGTATTAACGACATTTTAAACCTCTTTTATTTTTATTTTTTCTTTTAATAGCTCGACTACTTTAATGCTGGATATGCTATCTTCCAGGTATTCTTTGTTTTCCGGTTTCATATAGTAATTCCGAACTTCTTTGAATTCCAGGTGATTTGTCGCCGCAATTCGTTTGTATTCGTTTTCCAGGTCTTCGCCGCTTACTTTCAACTTATACTTTTCCTTTACGGCATCGATAATTAAGGAAGACCGCACTGCTTTTTCAGCGCTGTCTTTCAGCATTTCGGCGACTTTTTTTCTTTCATTTTCATCTTGATGATTAAAGGCGAATTGATAGGGGTTTTGCTGGATCATCCGGGTCATTTCCTCCTCCACCAGGGCATGGGGAAGCGGGAAATTGATTGCTTCACTTAATTTATCGATGATAAAGCCGGTTTTTTTCTCCTCCCGGTGCATTTTGCCGTGCGCTTCATGTTCTTCTCTTAAGCGCTGCTTGAGTTCCGCCTCATCGTTAACGCCCCGGGCTTTAAGAAATTTTTCATCCAGGCTGGGTTTGACCATTTCAAATATTTTTTCGATTTCGATATAGTGTTCGACTTCTTTGCCGGCCCAGGTTTTCTTTTGATATTCCGCCGGGTATGTTCTTTTGATGGTTAGGCGATCGTGGATATTTTTACCGACGATTTCGTCGTAGAGATCGAGGATTTCAAAGGCGTCCATTTTCATGGCCAGGTAATAGTTGCTCTTTATGCGATCCATCCGCCTGGTGGCGAGGATTTTGGACTGGTACTTTAACACCACCATATCGTTCCCTATGATCCCGCGGTCGGTCACCGGGACCTGGCGCATATGGGACTCCAGCAGCCGGTCTATGGTTTTCTGTTCATCGAAGGGTTCGTGTTCCAGTTCTTTAACGGGGATTTCTATTTCCAGGGTTTCCAGGTCGGGTAATGCTATTTCCGGGAGCACCTCCACCGCCAATTCGGCTTTCAGGTCTTTACCTTCCTCATGATCGAGCTTCTTTATGACGGGTTTTGAAATGACCCGCAATTTTTCTTTGTTGATCTTTTCCAGGATGGCCTCACTCAATGCCTGGTTAACCACTTCCTCGTTGACGGCGTCTTTGAGCCGGCTTCTTACGACTTCGATGGGGGCTTTACCGGCCCGGAACCCCGGCAGCTTGATATCCGCCGCATATTTGTCCAACGTCTCATTAAATTTTTTTTCGATTTCTTCTTTTTTAATCTCGATGGTAAACTCGACGATCAGTTGGTTTTCTTGCGTTTCCGCTTCCGGCGCCGGCGCTGTTCCTGTCCCGGGTTTTTCGGCCGTTTCCGCCGCTGCCGGCGTCTCCGGCGTCCCCGGCGTCTCCATCGATTCGGCGGCCCCGGGTTCGGGTTTGTCCTTTGCCCTGGCCCTTGTTCTTTTGGGTTTGGTGGCGGCTCCCGTTTTGTTGTTTTCTTCGTTATCCGTTGTCATTTAAATCTCCTGAAATTCGTTATGTTTATCAATATCAAAAAAACAATGGTTTGTCAACTTTTAAACGTTGAATATCTTTTTTTATTTGATCGATGAGCGTCGTCCTGGAATCGAATTTCATGTCCCCCCTGATTTTTTTTTCGAAATAGACCCGTACCTTCCGGCCGTAAATGGTTTCATTAAAATCCAGGAGATGGGTTTCTACTTTTTTTTCTTTGCCTGGAAAAGTGGGGCTTGTACCGATATAGGAAATGGAATCATAGACCCGCGGTCGCCCCTCGATCCCGGTCCCGGTTTTGAATACGCCCTCGGGCAGTATTTCGTTATCGGTTTTGATGTTAATGGTGGGAAAGCCCAGTTCTCTACCGATTTTGTCGCCTTCGACCACGGTTCCGTCGATATAATATAGGCGTCCCAGCATGCGGTTGGAGTCTTCGATTTCGGCGCAGCCCAGTTTTTTCCGGATCAGCGAACTGGAGATGGGGGTCCCGTCCAATATGACCGGGGTGACGACAGTAAATTCAAAGCCGAACTTTCCCGCCATCTTTTTCAGGGATTCCGAGTCGCACTGCCTGTTTTTTCCGAATTTAAAATTCTCGCCCATGACGATGTATTTCACGTTGAAGCGATCGATCAATATGTCTTTTACAAAGGCTTCACCGGGCATATCCAGCACCCGGTTAAAATCGAGGGAAACGACCTGATCCACGCCCAGGCTTTCCAGGAACTGTTTTTTTTGTTCATCGCTGTTGATCAGGTTTAACTCTTTATTAAAATAGACTTTGGGATTGGGCATGAAGGTAATGATGAGGGAGGCCAGGTTTTTTTCAAGTGCGATTTGCTTCAGGGTATCCACCAGTTTCAGGTGCCCCAGGTGAAAGCCGTCAAAATTACCGACGGCGGCGACGCTTCCATTTTTATCTTTATTATCCATGGTTTATTCTTTTTCTTGTTGTACGGGAGTTTCATACGAACCGGTATTCAACAACACGTTGCCCTGTTTAAAGGGAGTCAGGGGCTTGAAAAAAGTGAAGACGAAGATCAACAGCAGCAGGATCAATACGGCGTTACAGAACCGGTTCACGCTCTCGCCGGAGACTTCTTTTAGGTCGGCCAGCAACCGTTCTTCTTTGATCATATCCGGCTCGGTTTTGTGTTTGATTTTGATGATGTTTTTCTTAATCAGGCTAAAGAGGCTTTTATAGATCCTATATTCGGTAAAAATCCCCATTTCCACCAGGTCGCGGACGGAATTTCGGCCGTTGATGTATTTTAAGAGGCTGGCTTCGGTTTCATTCAAATAGATTTTCTCTTCATCGATGGCATGTTGTTCTTCATCGTATTCATCGATGATTTCGATATCCCTGGTTTCTACCTGGACCGGCTGGAAGACCATGTTTTCATCCGGGACCAACTTCTTGTGCAGCGGCCACTCATCCAGCATTTGAACGCCTTCCATGATTAAATTGTCCGTGGGAATGGCTTCGATCATGTGCATGCTGTGGTCCAGGTGATCCATTACTTTAAGATTGTATTCTCCTTTTTTCCATCTAAAGAGGGAAAGAATAACTTCCACGGCCTGGGTTTTCAGGGATTCGTTAATGGTATCTTCGCCGATCATGCCCATGCCGATCAATATCTCCCCGATCTTCTGGTTGGTTCTTTTCTGGATGGTAAGGGCCCGCTGCAGCATCTCCTCGCTGATGAAATCCTGCTTTACCAGGACATTGCCCACCCTTGTTTCCAATTTCTTGGGAAACGAATCCACGCCGACGATCAATCCCTGGTCAAAGATCAGGGTAATAAAACCGTCGCCGCTGGTAAAGGTCAATATGCCGGTTTTTTTCTGCAGCGAAATGAGCTGGAGGATATCCGGGACTTTAAACTCTTTTAAGGTTCCTTTAAAAGCCATCGTAATCTCCCAATATTGAAATTAAATTCGCGATAAAATATAAAATAAACGCCAGCATCCAGACAGGGTACAAAATAAGCGGCGCCGCGGAAAATATTTTACTGAAGGTAAGGCCGCCGATTATAGCCAATCCCAGTTGGAAATAAAACAGGGTCGCCAGGTTGATAAATAACCGGTTCCTTTCTTTGGAATTCAAGTTTAAGCCGGGGATGAAAAGGGAAATAATGAGCCCGATCACATATTTCTTCGTGGCTTTCCTGGCCAAATCCTTTTCCTTTAATATCTTGGCTTCAAGAAAGATCACATCTTTGATCATAAACAACTGGTAGCACTCATCGCATAATTTTTGGGTTTTGTGCACGGAGGCTTCTTTGATAATTTTCGAGCATTTGGAGCAGTAGCTGCTGCCCCCTATGGGGGCGGAGAGCTTTTTCAGCCCGATAATGTAGATGCCGAATACCAGGATATAATAAATGACGGGTAATTGGAAAAATTCCAGCAAGAGACTTTTTATAACCAGGAAGAAATCGATGCGTTCCGATGAGGGATTTAAGAGTCGTTTCCATAAGAAAAGGGGCGAAGCCGGTTTTATTTCTTTCAACGCCGAGACATTTTTCCTGTATTCCCCGATCCCGGGATATCGTTTGGCGTAAGAGTCGAATACTTCTTCTTTATTGTCTTTCAAAAGGGCCATGGTAAAATTGTTTAAGGTGATTGGGTTTTTGTCGTCATAACGGAGCGATTCGCTGAAGTTGGCGATGCTTTCGGAATAACGCCCGGCCTTGTATTCGATATTTCCCAGTAAATCGAATTTCAATTTGTTTTTGAAGCCCCCGCCGGTGGAGATTAAAATGTCCAGGGCCGTGTCATATTCATTCTTTTCATAATAGGAAAAGGCCTGGACGACTTTTAACTCATTATCGAATTTTTCATAATCCTGCCGTTCGAACAGGCGGCCGTTGTAGACTTCTTGAATCATTTTGAAATTTTTGTCCCGGGTGTTTTTTTCCAGCGCCTGGTTAAGGCTGTAGACCAGGGTCAAAATGATGATTAATATTAGAAAATAGTGGATGGTTTTCTTTTCATTGTCATTTAGATAGACCCACAGGAGCCCGGCCACCAGGAAGGGATAGATCATCCAGCCGGTCAGCGCCAGCACCGGCCACAGGAGTAAGATGAGCAGGAGGCCGGCTTTTTTTATTGAAAAGACGCCGTGTTCATCGATCAACAGGTCGTTGCCGACCAATTTAAAATACTTCATAAACATCATCATGGAAAATATGAAGAACACCAGGAGGCCGGCAAAGAATATCATGGTGAAGAGCGTATTAACCAGTAAAAAGGAGGCATTGAAGTTTTGCAGGAGCAGGGCCAGTTGCAGGAAGGCGTTTTTTATATGGAGAAAGCCGCCGCCGTTTTTCCCTTCGAGTTCCTCCAGTTTATTATAGAGGAACCAGTGAGACGGAGAGAGGGCCAGGGCTTTTCGATAAAAGGCTTCGGCAATTTTGTAATCCGCGGTTTTGTTCTGCCCGGGGGAGAAGTAATAATCCCCGAACCGGGTCAATTCCGCGGCGATTTTGTCTTTCTCTTTCCTATCGATGCCGTCACAATTAAGACTTTCCAGGTTTTCCAGTACTTTGTCGGCGTTATTTACGGAATGGTAGAAATGGATTTTTTTGAGGTCTCCCCATGGGTTCGGGTTCCCAGGGAAGCTGTAGACTGCGGTACAAAGAAATAAAATAAAAAATAGCCATTTGTTTTTCATTTTAATTGTCCTGTGGTCGCATTTTTTCTATTTTTTTTTCATAGACCTTTTTTATATTGGAGACGATCTCGGTGAGGAATCCTTCTTCGTCGGGGGTCAGGTTTCCGCCGGTTTTTTTTTGCAGGACTTCCAGCAGGTCGATAAATAGGCGGGCGCCTGCCGGGTCCAGTTTGCTTTGTTGGGAGATGGGGTCTTTGATCTCCCCCAGGTTGATCATACCCTGGGTGGCCAACAGCACGGCGATCGACTTGATGTCTCTTTTTATTTCCTGTGGCATTTTAATTATCCAGCTTGCACTCCATGAAAAAAAGTATTATTATATTTACTCTTTATTTATATCATTATTAGGAATAAAATACAAGATGGAATCATTTAATAAACTTGTAAAAATTTTGAAGCGGCTGCGAAACCCCAGCAGTGGGTGTCCCTGGGACCGGAAACAAACGCCGAATTCGCTGAAGGAATATGTGCTGGAAGAGGCGTACGAACTGGTGGAAGCGATTGAATTGGCATCGGTGGACAAGCAGAAAGAGGAACTGGGCGACCTGCTGCTGCAGATTGTCTTTTTATCGCAACTGCACCGGGAAAAGGGGCATTTTACCATCAAGGACGTCATCGATACGCTCAATCGGAAATTGATCCGCAGGCACCCGCATATTTTTGGCGACGTTACGGTGCGGACGGCGGAGGAAGTGAGGCGGAACTGGGAAAAAATTAAAAAAACGGATAATAAGAAACCCAGTATCCTGTCCGATTATCCTGCCCGCATGCCGGCTTTGGCGCACGCCAAACGTATCGCGGAGCAGGCCTCCAGCGTGGGGTTCGATTGGGACGACCCGTTGAAAGCGCTGGCGAAAGTGGAAGAGGAGATCGAGGAGTTGAAAAAGGAGCTCGGCGCCGGCAGCGCCGACAACGCCGGAAACCATGAGCGGGTGGAAGAGGAGATCGGCGACATTTTGTTTGCGGCGGCGAATGTGGCGCGGTTGGCAAAGGTCAACCCGGAATTTGCCTTAAAAAATACCAACCGGAAGTTTGTCACGCGGTTCCGGTACATCGAGGAGCAGCTTAAGCGGCAGGATAAGGACATTAACCAAACGGGCCTGGACGAAATGGAAGCGCTCTGGCAGCAGTCCAAAATATTGTAAATAACCGGGGGTAAGAATGAGACAGAAAGCATGCCTTATAACCCTTTTACCCTTTTATTCTTGATCTTCCCCGTCTAATGGAATTTTTTCGTGGATATAGGTTTGAGCACTGGCCAAAATTATTTTTAATTTTTCTGTACATTTCAATACGTCTTCAAAGATTTCGGATATATCTCTCATCGAGTATTCATGGGCGATTTCATTTCTTAACTCCCTTTTGAGCCATTTTTTCTTTTTGGATAAGGCGCTCATAGTTCAACTCCTTCCATCAGTGCTAATTCTTTAAAAGGCGCCGGGTCATCGAATCGGAAATAGACCAGGTCCAGTTTTTGTTCACCGAAGCGGTTGTAAAAAGCGATTTTGATGGACCGTTTGTCTTGTCGACTTAAAGGGGAATCACTTAAGATCAAAAGGTCGATATCTCCGCCTTTTTTGGTATCATCCGCCCGTGAACCGAAAAGATAGAGTTTAAAGTCCCGCAGGTATTTGCCGATTTCTGCTCTAAAAAAATCGACTTTTTCTTTTTCTAATCTCATTTCATGTTCTCTTTTCTCTTTTGTAACACTTAATAACCGGTGTTACGCCCTTAATATAAATGAAAAAGGTTTTCCTGTCAAGTAAAAACGTTATCCTGGCTAATATTTCATTCATTTCCCGTGGTTTTGTCTTGACCCAGGGCTTGAAGGATAGTGTGTTTGTTTTCCAGTTTGAATTTCTGGTAATAGCCCATGACCGCATAGCGCAGGAAGGGGACGTTTTTCATCATACTGTTCATTTCCGCCAATTCATCGGGAAAAGACTTATCCGCCTGCGTCTCCAGTTTCAATTCAGATTTTTTTATGCCCATGTCCCGGAGCATAGGGCCGTGGTTAAAGAGCAGCCATTCCATGGAAACGCCCAGTTTTTCATATAAAGCGGCGACGGTGTCGATGGTGAGCATGTAGTAACCCCTTTCATTTTTTCCGTAGGTTTCCCTGCTGCACCCCAAAGACTGGGCCATTTGGTCCTGGCTAAAGCCGAAATGTTTGCGAACCAGGTGTAAGCGGCCGGCAATGGGCGCTCTGCTTAAGAGGCTTGTCTTATTTCTTCGCTTCGTTCTCATGTTGTACCTCCGTTTGACCCGGGAGAAGCCGTGTTTAAGGTCATAGTAACGGATATTACCATATATTCGCCGTGGTTGTCAAGGAAAAAAGAGAAAATAAAGGCGTTTTTAGTGCAGATTTTTACGCAAGTAAGAGAAGATCGATGCATATGTCGGTATAATCAACCTCTAAAATAGTATGGGGGACCTCATTGCCGGTAGCTGCGACCTCTTTGCAGGTAGCGGGAAACTCAATGTAAGCGATGAATATCACTATGCTGGTAGCGGGGACCTCTATGTACGGCGTAAGCATCTCATAAATATAGGAGTTTTTACTCAGTGGAGATGCGAATATCTCATAAAAGCGTAAAGGTATTCTCAAAAATCGGGTGATTGGCTCTAAAAAGCAGGTAAAGTTGGGTAAAGCAAGGAGATGTGAGCCGGGAAAAAGGCAGTGAGAGAGCGAGGAAGAGTGGAAGTCTGCTTTTGTTTGGGATTTTGAGCTTTTGTATTTTGATTCTTTAAGTTGATAAAATCCGGCGCTAATGTTATAATCCTACCATTATGAAAAATTTACCGCTGAGCATCCAGACGTTTCGTGATTTCATCGCTGAGAATTATATTTACGTTGATAAAACCAGGCAAATCCACGATCTTTTTGCCACGGGAGGGAAATACTACTTTCTATCCAGGCCACGCCGCTTTGGAAAATCCCTGCTGATCTCTACCCTGGTGGAAATTTTCTCAGGTAACAAGGAACTTTTTAAGGGTCTCTGGATCTATGACAAAATCGAATGGATCAAATACCCGGTCATCCATATGGATTTTTCAAAAATGGACTTCGAATCCCCTAAGAAACTGAAAGAATCCCTTAAAAAATTTCTCTATAAAACAGCGGTATCCTATGACGTAATCCTGGATGAAAAGAAAACCTATAAGGAAAGTTTCGCGGAATTAATCGAAAAATTATCCTCCCTGGGCAAGGTAGTACTCCTGGTGGATGAGTACGACAAACCCATTACCGAATACATGGAAGCAAGTAAACTGGAAACAGCCAAAACTATCCGTAAGGTCTTGAAGAATTTTTTTGGAGTTATAAAAGGCTCGGATGCCTTTCTGCGGTTCGTATTTATTACGGGGGTATCGAAGTTCTCCAGGGTCTCTATTTTCTCCGACCTCAATAACTTACGCGACATTACGTTGTCCAGGCAATTTGCCGTGCTGGTGGGATATACCGAAACGGAATTGATGCATTATTTTGCGCCTTATCTTGCGCAATTGGCCGATGAAGCGGGAATGAGCGAAAAACAGTTAGCGAATGACATCAAGCATTGGTACAAGGGCTATTCCTGGGATGGGGAAAATTTTGTTTATAATCCTTTCTCTATTTTAAATTTGTTCGCGGAGAAAAGTTTTGAAAATTTTTGGTTCACTTCCGGGACGCCCACTTTTTTAATCCAATTGATCAGGCGTAAGGAAAGCGAAATAACGGAATTCGAAAATTTAACGGTAGGCAGTTACACCTTTGACAGTTATGACATCGAGAACATTGATATCGCGGCCCTGCTTTTTCAAACCGGTTACCTTACCATAAAAGAAATAACCTCCCAGGGTATTACAAAAGTTAAAGCCTACCATTTATCCTATCCCAACAAAGAAGTACGGGATTCTTTTTTGACCTACCTTTTGGGAGATTTTAGCCGAAAAGATATGAGTTTCAACAGCCGGTTTCTTGAGCGAATAAATGAGTTAGTGAAGGCCGGCGATATGGACGGCTTTATCCGGGAAAGTAAATCATTGTTTGCCTCCATTCCCTACAATATTTTTATCAGTGATAAAGAGGCTTATTACCACTCGATTATATATTTAATATTGAAATTAGCCGGCGCCGAGGTCAGGTGTGAGGAGCCCACCAATACCGGGCGCATCGATGCCGTGCTGGAGACGGGGAATAAAATCTACATCATGGAATTCAAGATGGGAAGCGAGCATGAGGCTTTAGAGCAGATCAAAAAAATGAAATACTATGAAAAATACCTGGCCGGGGGGAAAAAGGTTGTCTTATTGGGCGTCGGATTTGACGTTAAGCAGAGAAATATCGGCAATTACCTGCTGGAGGATTTTCCCCTGGGCTAGTCCGCCCTGCTCACCACTCACCAATCACCACTCTACCCTACTCCCAATTCTTTTAAAAAGGTTTTTCTTCATCATTAATCATTCATCATTCATTCATAAATGTAACGAATGCGAACCCGGTATTTATCAACTGTTATGATAGCCCCTTGCTCAATATCTCGTTTATGTAACTTGATTAAGCCCAACAATACTTTGCCCTGGCTCTCAGCAGGGATGTCAACCAATCTAATGATGGTTGAAGAAGGAATTCGCTTCAAAAATACAAGCTCCCCAAAGTCTTTATCTGCTGTAACTAAAACAAGCTTTTCCGCAAAAGCCTTTTTAATAATGACTTCATCTCCCGGGTCTTTCCCGGTTTCAGGAATCCATATAACTTCAAACTTTTCCTCTCTTAAGTCCTTTACCGCGAAGAATGAAATACAACTATCCAATAAAAACTTCATTACCCAACCGAAACAATTGCAGGTTCAATGCGTTCATGGGCAACGATTCGATGCGCATAACTCATACATGCCTGGATATCTTGTCGTTCTAAAAAAGGATATCCGTCTAAGATCTCTTCGATCGTAGAACCTTCGGCAATCATTCCCAGGATATGTTCGACAGCGATCCGTTTCCCTCGGATGATCGGTTTGCCGTTGAAAATTGCAGGGTTAAACGTTATACGCTGTAAAAGATCATTCTCATTCATTGGAATCTCCTGCGTTTAATATAATGGTTTTCTTAGGCGATGTCAACTATAGAGGAAATTTTTCTGGCTGTCCCTGAGTTCCACCTTGATAATTGAAACCGCGCCTGGTCGGTTAGAAATATTTCAAACAATCGAGTTCCCTTCTTTTTTTTATAGGTCCTTCAAATTAAGCCTTGAAATCTTACCTTCCGCCGCATTTTCCAGCCCTTTTTGAACGCTATTCATCGCTTCTTTGTTTTTATAAAGCCATATCTCCGAAGCAGGGATTTCAATCAAAGGCATTAAAAGGAATTCTCCATGATCATTTTTATATAACCGAACCCTTTTTGAACCTTTGATCAGTTCCCCAAGAATCAATCTATTTCTGTCATCAATGGTTCTTGTACCGATCTCGAAAAACTCATCATCGACTCTAAGAGCACTCTGCTGCATCGCAATTACCTCCTATTCACACTTATTAATATAATACAAAAGCCATTATTGGTCAATACCCAATGAAATAAATTATAAGCGTCTACCTTGCCCGTGATTGGAAATTCGTTCGATCCGCTGAAATTAAAAAATTTTTTTGAAATAAAACCCCCCGCCGGATTGTCTAATATATAAAACAACAAAGGAGTCGAACACTGGAAGACAAAGAATTGCTGGAAGCGGCCCGAAACGGCGATAAAAACGCTTTTAAAGAGCTTATCATGAAATACGAACAACAGGTTGCTAGAACCGTAATCGGTATGCTGGGCCAGGGCCCGGAAACGGAAGATATCGGCCAGGAAACTTTCATCCGTTTCTACCGCGCCCTAAACCAATTCAAGGGAGACTCCGGCATCGGCACCTACATCACCCGCATCGCCATCAACCTGTCACTGAACGAACTCAGACGCCGTAAACTCAAAGCAAAACTTTTTTTCCAGGCCCATGAATCCCAAACAGACGACCAATTGTTCAACACCCTGCCGGACCAAAACAGTAATGAGCGCAGCGAAATTAACGAGATGGTCCGCAAAGGCATCGAGAAACTGGACCTCAAATCCCGCGCCGTCATCGTGCTGCGCTTAATCGACGGCTATTCCACCGCGGAAACGGCCAAAATCCTGGAACTGCCCATCGGCACCGTGCTGTCACGCCTCACCAGGGCCCAAAAAAAATTAAAAACAATACTTCAACCTTTCTTAGGAGGTGTATCATGACCTTAAAACACGGGAAAATCATCGATCTGCTCTACCGCTCTTTCGACGGCATTCTTACCCCCAAAGAACAAACAGAACTGGATAACGCCCTTCAACACCCGGGGCCCCTGGGAGAAGAAAAACAACTGATCGAAACCCAACGAAAAGCGGTTTCGCAAAGCGCGGCAGGATACTCGTTTAACCCTTTCTTTGCCCAGCAAGTCATGAACCGCATTAACGCCTTAACCGGCAGCCAGAGTTACGCGGAAATTTTCGTCGATTACCTGGAGATACTTTTTAAACGCATGGCCCTGGTCACTATCACCCTCTGCCTTATCATGATCTCCTACAACATCCTATCCGATGAAATCCTGAAAATAATCGACCTCCTCTCCCCCTCACCGGTGACTTATGAAGCCATGCTTCGATTACCTTTGTTTTAATAATACCACAGAACTTTTAATGGAGAAACCACAATGAATATGAAAGTAAAAACAGCCCTGATTCTTATCGGCACCCTGATAATCGGAATCGTGCTGGGCGCCATGTTAAACCGCACCCTCATGCACATGAGAATTAAGGGCTTCTTAGCCATGCGAACCCATAAAGGGTTCGTGGAACGATTGGAGGAAATCATCCAACCGTCCACCGTACAACAAAAAGAGGTGACGGCCATCCTGGATAAATACGCCCTCCAATTCGACGCATTACATGAAGAATTCAAGGGACGAGTCGCGTCGCTGCTGGACAGCTTCAAGACCGACTTAACCCCGGTATTGACCCCGGAACAAATGAAAGTCATGGAGGAAAAGTTTTTCAAAACCGGACCTTTCCACGATGCTCATAAATCCCGGGATAAACGCCATGATAAAAATTAGATCTCAACCATAAATGAACCAAACGGAGGTGACATGAACAAAAAATATGTACTACCCATCTTGATCTTAGCGATCCTTGTACCTGTTTCCGGTACTGCCGGAAGCGCTTCTGCGGCGGAAGTGAAAACACTGACGCTGGAAAAGGCAATCGAAATTGCCCTTGAAGCCAATATCAACATAAAACAGGCGGCCAACCAGGTGACATTGGGAAAAATTTCGGTTAACCGGAACAAAGCCAATTTTTTGCCGGACCTGGGGGTCTCGGCCCAGTCCTCAAAACGATATACAAAAGAATACGACGCGGTAACCGGGAAATATACCAACCAGGACAGCGGGTCTTTAAGCCTGGGCGCTTCTTCGACCTTTAACATTTTCAATGGCTTTTACGATACGGCCTCGCTTCAACAGTCCAGGCTGGAATTGTATGCCGCCGGCGAAGACGCCGTTCGTACACGTCAAACCATTATCTTCCAGACCATCCAGGACTATATCCTGGTGATAACCGCCAGGGAAATGATCCGGGTGGAAAAAGAAAACTTTGAAGCCCAACGACTTCTGCTGACCCAAATCGAAGACTTCTACAAGTCGGGAAAACGTCCCATTACAGATTTTTACCTGCAGAGCGCCCAGATATCCAACGCCGAATACCGGCTCTTGAATGCAGAACGGGATTACGATGTAAGTAAACTCCAGTTAATGCAAATCATGGGACTTCAACCCAACGGCAATTATGAAGTGGAAGACCCCGGCATCGATAACCTGGTCAGTAATGTCGTGCAGTTTCAACAAGATGCCGCGGAAGCAGCGTTAAGCGAAGCCCTGGCGAAACGGCCGGACCTGAAAGCGCAGGAATCGCTGATCGAAGCGGCCCGGTTCGGAATAAAGGCAGCGCGCTCCGGGTACTGGCCCAAATTATCCCTCTCTGCCTCGTATGGAACCAGCTATTCCGACCAGGTTAACTATTTAAATTTCTCGGACCAGTTGTTTAAAAGCAATCCCAGCGGCGCCATCGGATTGTCCTTAACCATACCCGTATTCGATAAATCCAAATCCCGTTACAGCGTCGCTGCCGCCGATATCGGCCTGAAAAACCAACAACTGGAATTGGAAAAACTTCATCAACAAGTGTCCCTGGAAATCCAGCAGGCCATCCGGGACTCCCGGACAGCCGCCAAACAGATGGATGTCTCCGAAAGACAGCTTAAATATTCCAAAGATGCGCTGGACAGCATGCAAGAACGTTACAATGTCAACGCCGCTACCATGGTGGAATTAACCCAGACCAGGGCCCAGTATATGCAATCGATCTATAACCACATTCAAGCCAAATTCAACTTGCTGATCCGGGGCATCGCGGTGGCTTTCTATAAAGGAGATTACAACGCCATGATCTCCCGATTGGAAAAGAAATTAGAAAAATAAATAGGAGGAATTCGTGAAAAAGAAAAAAACAATTATCATCGTAGGTATTATCGTACTGCTCTTGATAGGAGCCTATTCTATAAAATCCCTGTCTAAAAAGGAAAACGGGGGTAAATTCGATTTCGAGGAAATTAAACGGGGCAACCTGGAAAATATCGTTTCCTGTACCGGCGCCCTCAGCGCCGTAAGCACGGTTAATATCGGCTCCCAGGTATCCGGGATCGTGGACAAACTGTACGTGGATTTCAATAATAACGTCAAAAAAGGGGAGCTGTTGGCGGTGCTGGATAAAACCATGTTTATTACATCGGTCAAGGATGCGGAGGCCGGGATTTTGCGCACCCGGGCCCAGTATGACCAGGCCCAGGCGGAATTAAAACGGAACCAGCCGCTTTTTGAAAAGGGACATCTATCCGAATCGGAGTTCCTGGTTAGCAAGACCAATGCCGAAACCGCCGTGGCGGCGCTCCGGTCTGCCGAATCCACTTTAAAACGGGCCCAAACCCAATTGGCTTACACTGATATTCGCTCCCCCATCGACGGCACTGTGATCGAACGCGCCATAGATGCAGGCCAAACCATTGCCGCCAGTTTCCAGGCCCCCAAACTTTTCATCATCGCCGAAGACCTTACCAAAATGCAAATCGATACCAATGTGGATGAAAGCGATATCGGCCAGATCAAAGAAGGCCAATCGGTTCGTTTCACGGTCCAGGCTTACATGGATGAAACCTTTACGGGAAAAGTTCGCCAGATTCGCTTGAGCCCCACCACCATTCAAAATGTGGTGAATTATATCGTGGTGGTGGATGCCAATAATGATAAAAAGCTATTGCTCCCCGGCATGACGGCCACCGTGGATTTCCTGGTGGAAGAGAGAAAAGATGTGCTCATGATACCCAATGCGGCGCTTAGTTTTAACCCGCCCCAGGATATGCTTCTTAAACTCCAGGCCCAGATGGCGGCCAAATGGCAAGGTCTGAAGAAAGAGGGAAAAGGCGGCGATAAACCCCGCGGCGTGGAAGGGAATCCCGGCGCGACGCAGCCGCCCCCTGGCGGCGGTAGGACTGGCGGCGGCGGCAACGGCGGCGGTATGATGAATGGGAAACTCCCCGAACATATGGGCCGTGTATTCTACCTGGATGAAAAAGGCAACCTCGCCATGGCCATGCTGGAAAAAGGCATTACCGACGGCAAGTTAACGGAGATTAAACATAGTCGAAGTTTAACGGAAGGAATGAAGGTAATCACTACTTTTATGTCCGCTGAAAAAGCCCAAAAAAATAATAACCCACCGATGATGATGCCGTTTGGCGGCAGGCATTAAAGGATAGACAATGGATACGATAGCATTAAAAGGCATCAAAAAAGTGTACCATATGGGCGGGGATGTGAAAGTCCACGCCCTGCGGGGGGTGGACCTCACCGTAAAAAAAGGTGAATTCGCCGCTATCATGGGGGCTTCCGGTTCCGGGAAATCGACCTTGATGAATATCATCGGCTGCCTGGATTCCGTCACCGCCGGCGATTACTTCCTGGACGGGGTGCATGTCAACGACCTGGATAAGCTTCAATTGGCGGATATTCGGAACCATAAGATCGGGTTTGTATTCCAGGGGTTTAATCTTTTGCCCCGCACCACGGCCCTTGAGAATGTGGAACTGCCATTGCTTTATGATCGCAGGGGCCGTATTAAAGACCCCAGGAAGCGGGCCATCGAGGCCCTGGAGCGCGTCGGGTTGGGCGACCGGATGGACCATGAACCCAACCGCTTATCCGGCGGACAGCAGCAGCGGGTAACCATTGCCCGGGCGCTGGTGAACGACCCCGCCTTGATCCTGGCGGATGAACCTACCGGGAACCTCGATAGTAAAACCTCTATCGAGGTGATGTCTGTTTTCCAGGAACTCAACCGGGAAGGCATTACCATTATCCTGGTGACCCATGAACAGGATATCGCGCGTTATGCCGGGCGGATCATTATGCTGCGGGACGGACTAATCCTGAAGGATGAGCCTATTAAGGTTTATCGTTCAGCGGCGGATGATTTGAATGTCCTCCGGAACGCCATGGATAATGGGGGCAACGAGGAGGAAATAGTTCAATGAAATGGAAAAATCTAATCAAAGTTGCGTTTAAGAGTATTATGAAAAATAGGATGCGCAGCCTGTTGACGGTGCTGGGTATTATCATCGGCGTCGGCGCGGTGATCGCATTGGTCTCCATCGGCCAGGGGGCCTCGGCCTCTATTGAAAAACAAATTGCCGGTCTCGGTTCCAATTTAATAATGATATTCCCCGGGCACGCCCGCGTCGGCGGGGTCAGTTTCGGCGCCGAAAGCCACAGGACCATTACCCTGGATGATTTTAAAAGGCTGGAAAAGGAAGCCACGCTGCTCAAAGGGTTATCGCCCATGGTGCGCTCCGGTGGACAGGTGATTGCCGGCGATAAAAACTGGTCCACCAGCATCAGTGGCGTGGCGCCCAATTTCCTGGAAATAAGGGAATGGGGGCTCACCATGGGTGAGTTCATTACGGCGCGCGATGTCCTGGCCAGGAGAAAAGTGGCGGTTTTAGGTAAAACCGTCGCCTCGGAATTGTATGGCGATGCTGACCCGGTAGGACAACGGATACGCATTGGGAATATCCCGTTCCAGGTTATCGGGGTCTTGAAGGAAAGGGGTCAGAGTATGGGCGGACAGGACCAGGATGACACCATCCTTGCGCCTTACACTACTGTTCTTTACCGCATGAGCGACGGTAAAAACATTAATACCATTATGGCCAGCGCTGTTTCCACTGAAAAAATGAACGCCGCTTACGCGGAAATAACAAAAATACTGCGTGCGGCGCACAAACTGTTGCCCGGGGATGATGATGATTTCAATGTTCGTTCCCAGACCGATATTATTGAGACTGCCACCAGTGTTACCGGCATCATGACCATGGTATTGGGGGCAATCGCGGGGGTATCGCTCCTCGTCGGCGGCATCGGCATCATGAACATCATGTTGGTATCCGTCACCGAAAGAACAAGAGAAATCGGCATCCGCCTGGCCATTGGCGCCAGGGGCGGCGACATCCTGGTGCAATTTCTTATCGAAGCGGTTACCCTCAGTTTGTTTGGCGGCGTGATCGGGATTCTTTCCGGCATCGGGTTGGGGAAAATGATTGCCAATCTCATTAAAATGTCGATTATCGTGAACCCGGTGGTGGTATTTGGGGCGTTTTTCTTTTCCGGGGCAGTGGGAATATTTTTTGGTTTCTACCCCGCCATGAAAGCGTCGAAACTGAATCCCATCGATGCGCTGCATTATGAGTAATGGCGATTAAAATATAAATTAAAAATTATAAATTATTAATTATAAATGATAAATTATAAATGTTGGCGCCCTACGGGCAAAAACAATTTAAACGCCTGCGGCGAAAAGATTAAAACCTATTTTTTTTCGCCGCAGGCGTTAATAGATATCGTCCGTAGGACACAGCTTCTCATTTATAATTTATAATTTATCATTTATCATTTATAATTAATTATCTTTTACCGGCCAATGATAAACCCATAAGGATCTACCACTTCCCGTAACACCTTGAGTTCTATTTCAGAAGGCGCCGGGGTTTCCAAAATTTCAGCGGCCCGCAGCAGTTCAAAACCACAGTTATCCTGCACATCCCGGAAGGTATACCCTGGATTCACGGAGATAACGCGCATGCGTTTGGATTGGGGTTCAAAATCCATCACGGCCATATTAGTAATGATTCGATAGGGTCCGGCGCCGGGCGCTAAACCTGATTTCTCCCGTGAATCGCCGCCCTCCAGCCAGCCGGGGGTGGTCAAAAAGTCCAATTTCTCGACGAAACGCCGCTTATCCTGGGGTGTAATCACCATCATCCGCCAACAAAAAGAAGCAAAATCGTTGGCGCCGCCGCTCCCGGGAAAGCGGACTTTGGGGTGTTGATGGTCGTTGCCCAGCATGGTTGAATTCAGGTTGCCATACATATCGATCTGGGCGCCGCCGAGGAAGGTGTAGTCGATCATACCCCGGGCCCCGGCTTCCATTATATCCGCCATGCTGCCTGCTTTAGTTGCTTTAAAATAGGTCCGGGAATCGCCGACGGTAATGGGCATTTCCGGGAGAATGGGGTCGATGCCGCCGGCTTCAAACATGATGACCAGGTGCGGCGCGGCGGTTTTTTGCGCCAACATGGCGGCGGCGCACGGGGCGCCGGTGCCGACGCCGACGATGGTGTTATCTTCCAATTCCCGCGCTGCCGCGGTAATCATCATTTCCATTTCATTGTAATCCTGGTAGATTGCCGTCATGGTTCTTCTCCTCAGCTCCTCAGTTCCTCAACTGCCGGTTTTCAACAGGAACTCTTTGGCCCGTAAGGCCTGGAGTTTGTGCAAACCGCCGTTTTTCTCGATGTATTGGAAATGGTCTTCACAGCTATAAATATTCTTTTCCAGGAAGGCGGCGAATAATTCGGGATCTTTTTCCGCGGTCAACCATTGATTTAAGTGCTCTTCATCGGAGAAATATTCATAGGGCATGTTGCCGGGATAACCGCCGTAAGGGACCTCGCACACGGCATCGACTAAATAAAAGGGGATCTGGGTGGCGCTGGGGTCATGGCGGATTTCTTCGTTGGCAATGAGCCGCTCACAGGTAATGATGACCCGTTTGGAAGCGCCGGCCAGTTCGATATCCGCCACGGATATACCCCTGAAACGGCAATTGCCGTACATATCCGCTTCATGGACATGAATGACGCAGACATCGGGGTAGAGGGCGGGCAAAACGACAACTTTTTTGCCGGTAAAGGGACATTCGCTTAATTTGGCGGCGCTGTACTTGAAGGTATCCGTACCCATCATGCTGCGTACGGGTATAAAAGAGGCGCCCATGGCCCCGGCTTTGAGGCGGGCGGCAAGGGCGTAGTTGGTCCATTCGGTGACTTCCACGGCGCCGCTCTCCATGTACCGGCGGGCATTGGGGGACAGGCCCCGGGCTTCCAGGCCGACGATATAGGCGCAATCCACCCGGTTAAAGGTTTTCCCGGCGCACAATACCTGGAAATCATGGGTGGTGGTGTGCCCGGCAAAAGCCATATTCTTTTTCTTTTGACGTACGATTTCATGGCAAGCGGCTAAAGGGGTCCGGTTGGAACCAAAACCGCCGGTGGCTAAATAATCGCCGTCATGCACAAATTCGGCAACGGCTTGTTTCAGACTCATTACCTTGTTTCGTTGGCCGCAATTTTTCGTTCTGGAAAAAGCGCGCGCTAAATCGGGATCCGGGTTTGCGAACAGCACGCCGGTCCCTTCGGCAATAATTGGTAAGCTCATGATTGAAACTCCTTTATTACCTTGGCCCACGAATTACACGAATTACCACGAATGTTTTTTGTCTTTTTTTCATCATTCATCATTCATCATTCATCATTCATCATTCACCAATTACAGTTTCGGTCATTTGGATTTTGGTCATTGGGATTTGTTTCGAATTTCGATATTCGAATTTCGAATTTATTATCTCTTATTTTCCTCCATTTTCTTAATAGCCATGGCAATCTTCTCGGCGGTAATGGGCATGGATTTAATACGAATTCCCAGCGCATCTTCTACGGCATTGGCGACTATGGGTGCGGCGGGTATCATGGTGTGCTCGCCGATGCCGCGCGCCCCGAAAGGTCCGTCCGGCTGGGGGACTTCGATGATAATGGGTACGATTTCAGCGGGGATATCCAGGGCGGTAGGTATTTTATAATCGGTGAAATTGGGGTTCAACAACTTACCTTTATCATTGAAACGCATATCTTCGTATAACACCGTGGCCAAACCTTGCAGCAGTCCACCGACGATCTGGCCGCGTATTAAACCGGGATTAATGGCCTTACCGGCGTCGACTGCCAGGACCACTTTGGGGATGCGTATTTTACCGGTCTCTTTATCGATTTCAATACGAATGGCGCTGGCCCCCACCGTATAATGAACCATGGGTTTACCGCCCTGCCCGGTCTCGGGGTCGCTGACGGCCGATGAGAATTCAGGCATAAACATGCCGCGTCCCGTCACGGGCCCGCCGCGCCAGGTTCCGTCCGCCATCATGATCCCGTCTATTACAAAACTTTTTAAAGGTAAATTGAAACCCGGTTCCTCCAGGTATTTGACCGCCGAGTCTTCCAGGTAGAGGGCCGCGCGTTTTTTGCCCAGGGTTTTTTCTACCAGGTCGAAGATTTGTTCGCGGGCGTCTTCGGCGGCCCGTTTCACGGCGTTGCCGCAGCCCCAGGTAATATGGGAAGCCACGGTTTGCCATTCATAGGGGGTGCGGTCGGTGTCCGGCGATTCGACGCGGATGCGGTCGGGGGGGACGCCCAGGACTTCGGCGGCAACCTGGGCCATGGCGGTGAGGAACCCCTGGCCGATCTCCTGGGCGGAGACGAGGATGTTGAGGCCGGCGTCTTCATTAAACTTCAAAAAAGCGGAGGAGGAGGCATTGGGGGGCATGGCCGGCGCTTTCCAGAATAAAGAAAAACCTTTGCCCACAGCGATATTGGGGTCGGCGGAGGGAAACTCTTTGTCCCATTCGATGGCTTGCGCTACTTTGTCGATGGCTTCCAACAAACCGTTGGGGTTCATTTTGCCGCCGTAGGCCAGGGCATCGCCTTCACGGATGGCGTTCTTTCTCCTGAAAGCGACGGCATCCATGTTTAGTTTTTTGGCTATTTCATTGAAATGGGATTCGAGGCCGAAGATAAACTCGGAGTACCCGAAACCGCGGTAGGGGCCGCCGGGGGGTAGGTTGGTATAGACGCATATGGAATCCATTTTAATATTGGGAATGCGGTAGGGCCCGGTAGCGGAGAGTCCGGCGGCGTTCACGACATTGGCGCCGTACTCGACATAGGCCCCGGCATCCCAGTAGAGGGTCTGTTCGAGGGCGGTAATCGCACCGTCATGTTTAACCCCCACTTTCAAACGGGCATGCACGCCCTGCCGTTGATAGGTGTTGTAGAACTCCTGTTCCCTGGACCACAAGATTTTGACGGGGCTGCCTTTAACGACGGTGGCCAACGCGGCGGCGAGTATTTCCATGGAGACGCCGGCTTTGCCCCCAAAACCACCGCCCACGGCCGGGCTGATAACACGGACATCCTGGTGGGTGAAACCCAGGGGGGCGAGGGCCTGGGTAAAGAGGTGTCGCTGGGTATGGGGCGACTGGGAGGCGGTCCATAGGGTTAAACGTCCGGAATTGTCCAGGAGACCCACGGCGGCATGGACTTCGATGGCGCAGTGCGCGTAACGGGGGACGACGTATTGGTCTTCATACACCAGGTCGGCTTCGGCAAAACCTTTCTCGATATCGCCGCGCCGGACTTTACGGAAATGGGCGATGTTGCTGTCGGCTTCAGGGAAGAACCAGGGCACGTGGGCATAGTTTTTTAATTCGGGGTGGATAATGCTTTTGGGGCGTTCGCCGATGGCATCGAATACATTGAGCAGGGGGACCAGTTCTTTATATTGAACCTCCACTAAGGCGGCGGCTTTTTTAGCGGTGAAGGGGTCGCGGGCGATGACCGCGGCCACTTGCTCGCCGACAAAACGCACGCGGTCCTGGGCAAAGACATAGCGGTCATGCATGTACAAACCGAAACGGAAGGGAAACTCTTTGCCGGTCACGACTTTGACCACCCCGGGCGCTTTGGCTGCCCGGCCGGTATCGATTTTTTCGATCAAGGCGTGGGCATGGGGGCTTTCTACTATAGCGGCGTAGAGCAGGTTGGGGCCGAACTGGATATCGTCCACAAAACAGGTGGCGCCGGTAATTTTTTCTTTGCCGTCAATACGGGGGGTCGATTGCCCGATATATTTATATTCCTGTTTACTCATTGTTGCCTCCCCGGGTCTGTCCCGCGGATGCTTTGGTATTGGCGGCAACCGCTTTGATGGCTTCGATAATGGGTTCGTAGCCGGTGCAGCGGCACAGGTTCCCCGCCAGCGCCTCTTTGATCTGGTGGTCGCTGGGGTCGGGATTCCTGAGCAGTAGGTCGTCGGCCGCCAAAATCATGCCGGGGGCGCAGTACCCGCATTGGAAAGAGTTTTTTGCCATGAACATCTCTTGCAGCGGGGTGAGTCCTTTGGCCATGAGTCCTTCGATGGTGGTTACTTCCCGGCCATTAACTTCGACGGCCAGGATGAGGCAGCTTTTCACCAACAGGCCGTTTAGTTTCACCGTGCATGCGCCGCAGTCGCCCCGTTCACACCCGACTTTGGGGCTGGTAATGCCCAGTTTACGGCGTAAAACATCCAGCAGCGTCTCATTGGGTTGAACCCCGAGGCGCCGTTCTTCACCGTTTAATATAAATGTGATTTCATACAACATAATTTGCTCCAATTTAATTCATTACAATCCCTTAAATCAATGGGGTTCCATAGGCCGGTCCCGCGCCCTGGAACCGTTGTAATGCCGCTGTGAGGGCCCGTTTAAACATGACTTTGGCCATGTGCAGCCGGTACTCTTTACCGGCGCGGATATCGGTGATAGGCGCGATCTCGATGTCGATCAAGTCCTGGGCGGCGCGGATTAACGCCCCATCCGGGACTTTACCTTGCAGCAGCGCCTCTATCCGGGCGGCCCGTAAAGGTACGGGTGCGACGGCGCCGAAGCCGACGCGGTATTGATGGCCGGGCAAAACCAGCACGGCCACCAGCACCTGGGCGAGGTCTTCACCGGCATAACGGCCCAGTTTCACAAAACAGGCGCCTTGCCGGGGGGCGGGAACAGGGAAGGCGATGGAGGTCAGTATCTCGGACTCCTGTATGGCGGTGCGCCGCACGCCGGTGAACCAGTCCCGGGCCGCGACGGTCCGTTCGCCCCGGGGTCCGAAAAGGGTTACCCGGGCGTCGTACAAGCACATAACAGGGCCGCTGTTCATACAGGGAACGGCGGAACAGATGTTCCCGGCCATGGTGGCGCGGTTGCGCACGGCGCCGGAAGCGACTGTCGCGGCCATTTCTTGCAGCACCGGGAAAAATTGGCGGACCACCTCCGATTGCAGTAATTGGGTGAAGGTGACAAGGGCGCCGATTCGTAAAACGTTCCCGCTAAAGCTGATCCCGGCCAGTTCACTTAATCCTTTGATATCCACCACGACGTCCGGCGCCGCCGGTCCCCCTTTGATTTCGACTACCAGGTCGGTGCCCCCGGCCAGGATGGCGGTATTCCGATGGGCAGATAAGAGCGACACCGCCTCTTTCAGACCGGTTGGTTTAAAATATTCAAACTCTTTGGCAAAACCCATATTCTTACCTCGCAAAAAAAGATGAAAAGACCTATTATTTATTTCATTACAGACCCTTAGGCGGCATAAAAGCCACGATACGGCACATGGCGGATTCCAACTCGATGCCTTTTAAGGGGAAACAACCGATCCAGGCGCGGGTATTCTTTAATTTATCGATCTCGCCGCCCAGGTTTTCCGCATGGACAATGGTGTGCGGGAAGAGTTTGATATGCATGACCTGGTAATACTCTTCGGGCGGGAAATAATCGTCCCATGATGCGGCGCCGTATTTCTTTATTAGCAACGCTTCCGCTTCGGCAAAACGGGCGGGGTGCCATTGCCGGATAATGGTATTCATGGGATGGTCGGCGCTGCCGCAGTCGACGCCGATCCACTTTAATTTCATGTTAATGGCCCAGGTGTGAAAATCCTTGCCCGGTCCGGGGTGTTTGACAAAATAGCGGAGTTCGTCGGCCTGGGGTTGATTCCAGGCGTACCTGTTGTACCCGGTATTGATAATCAAGATATCGCCTTTTTTTACCTCGACTTTACTTGTGATCATGTCCGGGGTATAGAGTTCATAGTCCTTCAATTCATCGGAAAGGTCTACCACGGCGGCCTGCCCGATCCATTCTTTCATGGGCACTTTGCCAATGGCGCGGCCGCAGGACCAGAAATGAATTTCGCCGTCCATATGGGTGCCCACATGGTTACTGGTGGTCATGATCTGCCCGTTGGCCCCTTGTCCCATATGGGCGCCGGCAATGCGTTTGAAGTATTGCAAGCCCATGGGCATGTAACTGGGCCACGGCGGGGTATGAATACTTAAATCCTGGGTTAAATCAAGGACTTCCATGTCATCCATAAAATTTAAAAATTGTTCTAATTCCATATTTATCTCCTTATTAAAAGTTTTTGGGGGTGTCGGGACCTTTTTTCAAAAAGGTCCTGACCCGCCAGCGGCAGCATGCTGCTGCACCCTATTGCACGGCCCTTCTTTTTCCTTCATATCGGGCATCGTTTCAAATCCTAAGAGGGAGCACACGCAGTGTGCCCGCCGGAGGCAAAAGCTTGCGCCAGTCCAATATAGGCATTTTTAAAAGGTTCCGGCGGCGCGCTGAGGACGCCCGCCCCGATTTGACCGACCCCCGCTTCTTTGTGCGCCACCCCCGTATCGATAAAAGGACACAGGTTTTTCGCTATCACCTGTCTGACATCGATACCCGTGGGCGTGCCCCTGAAATTAAGGTAAGGTATCCGGTACATGTTGTTTTCAGCCACCGTGATCTCATACATCTGTAATGTATAGTTCACAGCATCGGCGGCGGTTCCACCCACAAACTGCACAATGGCGGGACTGGCCGCAATGGCAAAACCACCCAGCCCATTGGTCTCGGTAATGGCGCTGTCCCCGATATCGGGGTTGGCATCCGCCCTGGTAAAACCGGGAAAATAAAGGGCGTCGGGCACGGGCGCGGCCCCGGTGAACCAGCGATCCCCGGCGCCGGAAAGCTGCACACCAAATTCCGTCCCATTACGCGCCATCGCAATGACCACACTGCTGCCGGGCACATCCCGGCCGGCGTCTAACGACACTTTAGACGCGGCCATGGAAAGGTTCAAAAAAAAGTGGTCATTGCCGTTAATAAACTCCAGGACCTCGATCATCTCCTTTTTATTTTCGGAAGTACGAATAATAGCCGGGGTGATTTGACGGTAGAACAACGAAGTCGCGGCCCGGTTGCGGTTGTGTACCTCATCGCCCATGTGCAGGGCCTGGGCAATGATGTTCTTTAAATCGATTTTCCCTAAATCCGCCACCGCTGCTTTTAAAGTGGGATAAAGCACCTTTTCCATCCATTGCAATTTCTCGATCACTGCCGCGCTAAACGCCCCGTACCGAAGGACTTTCCCTAAACCTTCATTCATCGTGCAGTAGGCGACATTGCCGTGATTTTCATTTTTTACCACGAACACCGGCATAGAGGCCGACACAATACCCGCCATGGGGCCGACAGCGGCATGTTCATGGCAAGGGGCGTATTGGATTTCACCCGAAGCCGCCAGATGCTCCGCTTCCCCGTCGTCTTTGGCCAACCCTTCATATTTCAAGGCCGCAATAATCCCGCCCCGCATCGGTCCGCACATTTTTTCCCAGGCGACCGGCGGACCCGCATGTAAAATCAAGTTCTTTTTCATGCCCGGGATCGCCGCCAGGGCCACATCCAGGCCGATCAGTACCGGCCGGCTGCTTAAAACCCGGTTACATACCTCGCGGTTGGCCGCATCGATGGTTTCTTTATGATGTTCCATCACCTTTTGCCAATGTTCATCCACGGTCGCCGGCGGCCGCCAGTCCACCTGGACCGCGGCGACCTTACATTGGTCAAGGGTTTCTTTAAAGGACTTTAAACCGATGTTGACTACTTTTAACTCCGTATCGAATAATGTTTTTATGCTCATGGTATAACCTTTTGGCACAACTTCGTTGCCTGGGCGTTGGAGGCGCATACAATACAACCTGCTTCCCGCAGCGCTTTGACCACCAAACCCCGGTTCTGCGGGTCGGCGTCCGTACCCGTAACCGAACAAATCACCGGTAGTTCCCTATGCTTATTCTGGCCGCGGGCCACTGCTTTAGCCTCAACCAGCGCCGGCATCAATTCCGCCAGCGGGTTCAAATTAGCGCCGTATCCCAGGACCAGGTCCAGCAAGATAACCGCCGTTTCCGGGTCCCGGGCTTCTTGCAGGATACGAAGGTTACGGGTGGAGAAATCGATCATGGGATGGGGTTTCCCCACTGTAAAAGTATCTTCCCCCAGGTCTATCACCGTGTGTTGTTGGCTTTTCCAAACATCTACCAACCGTTGGGCGCCGGCAATTGGTGCATTGGAAAAGAGACCCGGCAATCCCTTTAAAATGACCTGGGTTTCGCTGCAAAACGTACCCCCCGTGAAGAGGGCGCGTAAATATTTCTGCGTCGGGTGCAGTTTCGCCGCAATATTTTGGGCGACGGCCGTTAAATCCATTTCATCGGCGCTTTTGTCCATGTGAATACCCGCCAGGGCCAGCGCTTTTTCCGCGCCCGCGGCCAGGTCCGGCGCGGCCGTGATCCCATAGGCTTCCACCTCCCGGGCATCTGCGCCCAGGAAAACCGCCGCCGTGGGTTTGGAGAACCCTTTAACCTTTTGCCCGATCCTGGCCAGGACTTCCGGGTGCGGTGGTTTGGAGACCAGCAGGATGACTTTGGTTTGATCGTCCTGGGCCAGCATTTCCAGGGCGGAGAGGAAGGTGATACCGCCGACCTCTTGCTTCACATCCCGGCCGCCGGCGCCAATGGCCTGGGAAATCCCGCCGCCGTGATTGGAGATCAGGCAGGCGACTTCTTGCAGACCGGAGCCTGAAGCGGCGACTATCCCGATATTGCCCCGGTTCACCACATTGGCAAAAGCCAGGGGTACGCCGTTGATGATGGCAGTGCCGCAGTCCGGCCCCATAACCAGCAGGCCCTTTTGCCGCGCGTATTTTTTTAATTCGATCTCTTTGTCCAGCGGGACGTTATCTGAAAAGATCATCACGTGTAACCCTTTTTTCAAAGCCGCCATTGCTTCGTGGGCCGCATATTTCCCCGCCACCGAAACCAGGGCCAGGTTGGCGCCCGGTAATGCCGCTAAAGCCCCTTCCAGGCCGCGGGGAGTAAACTCCGCACCCCGGTGCTCTTTTTTCCCGGTATCTTTTAACAGGTCGGCGATTTTCCGCAGGATTTCCCGGGCCATCGCTTCATCCGCCGCTTTGACAGCCACCAGCAGGTCCGAGTCTTCGGCGTCCAGGAACAAATCGATAAGGAACCCCGAACTTTTTAAAATGGCCTTATTTTCGGGGGCGCCCATCATAATCGCCGCGTCTACCACGCCTTCCATTTGCTTGATCTTTTGGGTGGCAATCATCAGTGAAATGGAATCGAAATATTCCCCTTTTTTGATTAAACCTTTAATTTGCATGTTTGCCCCGGTATCCAGTCAGTTCAAACTGGCTTGATGTTCTTTCAGCAGTTTGACCAGCAACTTAAATTCCGCCGTATCCGCCCGTTTCAGCAAGTAGAAGAGCAGCGTCTCCGTATTCAGAATATAAGCCCCGGCCTCTTTCATCAGTTCCAGGCCATTTTGCCATTTCAATTGGGTGGAAGAGATGACCGCGTCTTTTAGGACGATGACCTTATAGCGGCGGTCCAGCAAATCCAGGACCGTTTGCAGCACACATATCTGGGTTTCCAGGCCGGCCGCCACCACGAAGGGACGGGAGTTTTTTCCCAGGTTCTCCAGGAACTTATCGTCCCCGCAGCAGCTAAAACTGATTTTGTCCGTCATGGGGGCATCGCCCCAGGCTGCCAGGATATCTTTTTCAGTCGGTCCCAGGCCTTTGACATAGTGTTCCGTGCCGATCATGGGGACCTTGAGTGTTTTGAACATTTTCGTCAAAACCAGGATATTGGCTTTGGTCAGTTTCACCACCTGGGGATCCAGGATAGGGAAGAATTTTTCTTGAAAATCGATCAAGACAAACAGGAAGTTATCCCGTGTTATTTGTTTCCAATCGTTTGTGTTTTGAGAAGTCATGGATACATTTTAGCGGAATTGGTATTATTTTTCAAGAGCCAACGTCGAAATGCAGTAACACAAGCAAAAAAAAGATTTGATAATCCGGTGGAAATGTTTTATAATATGGCCATGGTTACAACTGATAATTCACTACCTCTCCTGCCCCTGGATATCCAGTTCTTCCACAAAATTAAAAAGGATGATTTCCTTTATATCGATAAAACCGGGCTTATCGCCCAATTGATCAATAGCAAACTGACCTATTTCTTCCTTTCCCGGCCCAGGAGATTCGGAAAATCCCTGCTCATTTCTACCATGAAAGAAATTTTCAGCGGAAACAAAGAGCTGTTTAAAAACCTCCAGGTATATAATGAAATCCAGTGGGAATCCTACCCGGTGATTCATTTCGATTTCTCCTTGATTGCCGTGGATGAAACCACCCCCGTTAAAAAAGCGCTGGCCGACGAAGTGGACAAAATAGCCAACGACTTTCATTTACCCATTACCAAAGGAAACCATAAAGCTAAATTCCGGTATTTGATCGAAAACCTGGCTAAAAAAGAAAAGAAACCCGTGGTCATCTTAATCGATGAATATGATAAATTCATTATCGATTATATCGCCGATGACCCCCAGAGGGAAAAGAATCGCAGCCAATTAAAAGAATTCTTCTCGGTATTGAAAGGCAGCGGCGATTATATCAGGTTTGTTTTTATAACAGGGATATCCCGGTTTTCCAGGGTTTCCATATTTTCCGATTTAAACAATTTAATCGATTTGACCTTTGACCCCCGGTACGCTGCTATTACCGGGTATACCCATAAAGAATTAACGGATTATTTCGCTGTTTTCATCGAGCTTTTTGCGGAAAAAGAAGGCTGCAGTTTCGCCGCCATGGTGGACCTTATCGGCAAATGGTATGACGGTTATTCGTGGGACGGCCATACCAGGGTCTATAATCCCTATTCGATAATAAAATTATTCGCCGATTTTCGTTTCGGATGCCATTGGTATGCCACGGGAACCCCCACGGTTCTCATTAAGGCCATCAGGGAACGAAAAGTAAAAATCCAGGAACTGGATCATATTAAAGAAAAAAGATCAAAACTGGAAAACATGGAAGTAACACATTTGGAATTGATTCCCTTATTGTTTCAAACCGGGTATTTAACGATCATCGAGAAAATAAACAAAAATCTCGTGGTAGAAGAATATTTATTGGATTATCCCAACCGGGATGTCAGGTATTCCTTTTTGAATCATTTGCTGGAAGATTTTTCTCCCGGGAATCCGCGTTTAATCGATAATATTACCGCGGCAGTGCAGGAAAACCGTATCGATGATATGTTGGAGAACATGAAGGGGATTTTTGCCGCTGTACCTTATGATCATTTCGATCCTTCCCGGGAGGCTTCTTATCATTCGTTAATACATGTAATATTTTATTTGCTTTTAGACAACATCGGCGCCGAAATTCACACCAACCGCGGGCGCATCGATGAGGTGATTGAAACAGATAAATATATTTATATCTTTGAATTCAAAATGAGCAGCGCCCAAAAGGCCATCGAACAAATCCATGAGCAAAAATATGATGAAATGTATCGTGGTAGAGGAAAAGAGCTTGTCCTGGTGGGGGTAAGTTTTTCAGAAGCAGAGAGAAACATCGGCGACTGGATTATCGAGAAGGGATTAAATTGAAATTGAGAAGGTAAAAAAAAGCAGGGAAGAGCGGAAGAGCGGCGTCCTGTTAATATCTGTGATACTCGTTTCCAGGTTTCCTTAAGCTCACTTGCGACCCGGGATATTCAAGGTTTGCTTTCCAATTCCCCTTGTGATACAATATTATTCGTAAATAAAACGATCAAACGATAAGGAGCTTGACATGAGAAAATTCTCATCCTATGGGCCTATTAGCAACACTTCAAATTATTACGCCCCCAGGGGAGAACTAATTGAGAAAACATATGTCAATTTGATCGGGGAAAATCCCGCCGAAGGCGGCCATTATTTCACTGTTTGGGCGCCGCGCCAGACAGGCAAAACCTGGCTCATGCAGCAAATACTCCACCGTTTGAAAAAAGACCCCCACTTCAATGTACTGAAAATCAACCTTGAAGACCAAAAAGATAAAACCAACGCCAACGAAATCCTCCGAAGCATTGCCAGGAAAATCAGGGAAAATTCGGGTAAACCACCCGTCGATATCCGTAATCAAGAGGATTTCGTAGATATTTTTAAAAAAGAAGAATCGGATAAACCCCTTATTTTAATCCTGGATGAATTCGACGCCATGATCGAAGAAGGTATAAACGCCGTTGTCAGCGCTTTCAGGAATATTTATATCCACCGGATGGATGAGGTGGAAAAAACCACGGAGCAAAAAACTTATCTGCTGCATGGGGTGGCGCTGATCGGGGTACGCAGCGTCCTGGGCATCGAAAACCAGAAAGGTTCCCCTTTCAATGTCCAGCGCAGCGTCCATGTCCCCAACCTGACTTATGAAGAAGTGGCGGGAATGTTCAAATGGTATGAAAAGGAGAGCGGTCAGGCGGTCGAAAAAGAAGTCATCGACACGCTTTATGATGAGATGCGCGGCCAACCGGGTTTGACTTGCTGGTTCGGCGAATTGCTTGCAGAAACGTATAATCCTGATCCGAAGAAACCTATTTCCATGTTTAATTTCAACGAAGCCTACAGCGCCGCCACCCATATCCTGCCCAACAACAATATTTTAAACCTTATCAGCAAAGTCAATAAACCCCCTTACGACGAAATTGTTATTGAATTTTTTAAGACCGGTGAGAAAATCGAATTTAATTTCGACAGACCGGACATTAATTATTTATACATGAATGGGCTGATCGACCTGGAAAAAGCGGATGACGGCAAGTATTATCTTCGCTTTTCCTGTCCTTTTGTGCAGAAGCGGATATTTAACTATTTTTCCCTTCGGTTTTTCAATTACCTGGGCCCGTTGATCCACCCGTTCGACGCCATGGAAGACGCCGTGGATCAAGAGAATCTCTATATCCCCAACATCATTAAACGTTACCAAGCTTATTTGAGCAAAAACCAGGGTGTCTTTTTCAAAGATGTCCCACGCCGTAAAGACGATTTAAGGATATATGAAGCCATTTATCATTTTAATTTATATCGCTACCTGTACGATCTGTTAAAATCCTGGAAAGTCGACGTGGTTCCCCAATTCCCCACTGGTAACGGCAAGATCGATTTGATCTTGAAATATCAGGGAAAAATTTATGCGTTGGAGTTAAAGAGTTTCAAGGATATGTATACACACGAAAAAGGTATTGAGCAGGCAGCGGCATATGGCCGGCAGATGGGATTAAAAGAGGCGGCATTCCTGGTATTCGTTGAATTAACCCCGGCAGAAGCGAAACAACTGGAAAAAGTGGTGGAGAAAAACGGCGTCACCGTAACGGTTTTACCGATTGGGATTTTATAAACCAATTCCTTGCTTCCCGCAATTCAATTAATTGACAACAGCATCAATTTGCATTATTAAGTCAAAAGCGGCCCTTTCCTGGCAAAAAAAGTCGTTTTTGACTTTTTTTCCTTGCAAAAAAAGACAAAAACGACTATAATCACCCCCATGGAACGATTATTATATCGAAAACTGTTGGAATGGAAGAATTCAAAATGTTAGAAAAATTAAAGGTTGGTAAAAGGCGCCCTTCGGGCAGGTTATAAAAAGGAATTTTTTGTCCCGGCGAGACAAATTTTCATCCGGCTCAAGCAATTTTGTGTTCCATGGATGCATATATGCATCCACATCAAGCGATCACGCATCTTCAGGAACCGACGTCGCCTCCTCTTCATGCGATGAACCATCCTCGATAGCAAAAATCGCCTCATCTTAATGAAAAATTACGTTCCCTGGATGAAAATTCGGGTCCCTCTTATGAAATTTTTGCTCCCGTGAATAAGAATTTTCATCCGACCTACGCGATTTTTTGTCCAGAGGATGCAAATTTGCATCCACATCAAGCGATCACGCATCTTCAAGAACCGTCATCGCCTCCTCTTCATGCGATGAACCATCCTTAAGAGTAAAAATCGCCTCCTCTCCATGAAAAATATCATCCCCAGGAGACAAATTTTGGTCCCTCCCAGGCAATTTTTCATTTCAATGACCCGATTTTCCATCCCGCTCATGAAATTTTACATCCCTGGGAGACAATTTTTCATCCGGTCCAGGCGATTTTGTGTCCTATAGACAGAAATATGCATCATTCTCACCCAATCACGCATCCCCGGGAGCCGACGTCGCCCCATCAACATGCGATAAACCATCCTTAAGAACCGATGCCGCCTCTTTTTCATGCGTTGATCCATCTTCAAGAACCGCCTTCGCCTCACTTTCATGCGATCACGCATCTATTAAATCCAGCCTAAAGCTTTTGATTATTAAAAATTTAGAAAATTTGAATTCTCTTTACCAATATGTTATACTTCAAATGGTAAACGATGATGAGTATGAAACAATTTTCTGTCGGAGAATCCGATTTTAAGAATATAATAACCGGGAACTACTATTATATCGATAAATCCCTTTTTATCAAGGAAATTATCGACAGGGGCAACCGGGTTATCCTGGTTCCCCGGCCCCGGCGGTTCGGGAAGACCCTCAATATTTCCATGTTGAAATACTTTTATGACTGCTGCCCGGAAAACTTACCGCTGGTCCCGGATACCCTGGCCGCGGGCAGTAAACCGGTTACTCCCGGTAATACTTATAAAAGTTTATTCTCTTCCCTGGCCATCGCCGAGGCAGGCCCCCTATACCTGGAAAAAATGGGCAAACACCCGGTAATTTTTCTTACCTTTAAAAACATCAAAGAACCTGACTGGGAAACATGCCTGGGTAAGATTAAGTCGCTTATCCAGCAAGAGTATGCCAAACATTATTACCTCCTAAACAGCAAAGAACTAATGCAGCACGAGTTAAATTATTTCCAGCGGATCATCGATTTAAAAGGATCCCTGGGGGATTATGAGAACAGCCTGGAAAAGCTGCTTATTTTTTTAACCCGTTATTATGGTCGAAAGGCCGTTATTTTGATCGATGAATACGACGCCCCGGTACATGCCGGTTTTACCGGCCAATATTATAAGGAAATCATCGGTTTCACACGAAATTTCCTTTGCGCGGGGCTGAAAGATACCGGCGAGTACCTGGAAAAAGCTGTTATTACCGGGATTATGCGCATTGCCCAGGAATCCATCTTCTCCGGCCTGAACAACCCGGGCGTGTTTACACTCCTGGCGGAAGAGTTCAACGATAAATTCGGGTTCACCGAACCGGAAGTCGAGACGATGCTAAAAGATTTCGACGTATTGGATAGGTATGACGATGTAAAACAATGGTATAACGGCTACAATTTCGGCGGACGCATTATTTACAATCCCTGGTCCATCACCAGCTTCTTAGACAGCCGGGCAAAAGAATTAAAACCTTACTGGATCAATACCTCGGATAACGAAATCGTCGAGGACCTATTGTCCAAAGGGGGAAAAGAACTCAAGGAAGAACTGGAAATACTGATCAGGGGAGAAACGATTGAAAAAGCCATCGATGAAAACATCGTGCTTAAAGATGTCGGCATCGATGAAGATTTGCTGTGGAGTTTCCTGTTGATGGGGGGATACCTGAAATATACCGGCAAAAGAAGAGACGCGGCATCCGACAAAATGCTTTATAACCTTTGTATCCCGAACCTGGAAGTAAAAAACACCTATATACGGATTGTCCGGCGGTATTTTTCATCGAAAATAGAAAACAAGCGCCTGGAAATCATGCTCCAGGCGTTGGTGGAAGGCAATAGCGAACTTTTTGAAGAAATGCTGCAAAAGGTGGTGGCGGCGGTGTTCAGTTATCACGATTTCAGCGGCGAGCCGGAAAAGGTGTATCATGCCCTGGTGGCCGGTATGCTCACCTGGATTGCCAATACCCATGAAATCAAATCCAACCGTGAATCGGGTTACGGACGTTACGATATTATGATTATCCCCCGGGACCTTTCCCAATGGGGTATAGTTATGGAGTTTAAAAAAACCGGGAAAAACGAATCCGTGAAATCCGCCGCTAAATCTGCTCTTAAACAAATCAAAGAAAAAAAATACGAAACCGAATTGAAGGAAAGGGGAATAAAAAAGATTAAGAAATTGGCCGTGGTTTTTGAAGGAAAGAATGTAACCGTCAAAGAAGGGTAGATCGCCTCTTTTTCATGCGATCACGCATCTGCTATTAAAATAGCCACAAAGGCGCGAAGACACAAAGGTTCACCCGGAGGGTTTATTATAGGGTCAGCTTAATCGTCTCGTCCGATGGCAATGATGAGCGTAGTCACTTTCTTATCCCCTACCGGGTGGTACCGGGGTTCGCATGTTTCACCTACACGCGTCTTCGTATCGAAGATTACAAGATAACCTTCACGGTAGAATTCCGAAGCCAGGTATTTCCCGGCTACTTGCGCGATCCCCTGGCTCAGAATACGGGCTATATTGGATTGACGATTGACTTTCGTTTCGATAATATATTTATACCCCTTGTATGTCAGCATAATATCCATGATTCCCAGCCCGGATTTCACTTCATAGCGAAGTTCTCCCCCTCCTCCTTTGACAAACTGGTACAGCCATGCCGTCAGAAGAAATTGGCCGGTTTTTTCATAAGGCTTCTTTTCTTTATAAAACGCCTGTACACCGATCTGGGCAATGTATTGCTCGAAATCCAGCAGGATATTTTCCATATCCAGCCGGTTCCCTGGCAATTCGTACCTTTGCGGCGGGATATCTTCATAAGCGTTTACGTCCTCGAAAAACGTTTTAACAAATATGGATTTATATATATTATTAGCCACAGCCGCATGCCCATTTTCATCCTTTATCAATCCATACTGTTCCAACCAGGATTGTTCCTCATCGTAAGCGAGGTATTCGACATTATCGAAAACGATTTCGACGAATGTTTCTTTATACAGTTTCGCCTTCTCATAAAGGTTGTCGAAGTGGTCATTTTTCTCTCTAAGCAGGGTTTGAAGGGCCTTTTCCACATCTTTTTCATCGATGGGTTCGACAGTTTCGGGTTTAATGTCGGTGGTCAATATTGCACCCAGCCGGTTCACCAGCCAGGTTTGACCTCCTGTTTCTTCGTGGACCCTTTTTACCGCTTCTTCGGTAAAAGGTTGGTTGGTTTCATCCGTATATTGGGCGTAAAGGTCCCGGACGTTTTTTAATGAAAACGGGGGCAGTTCCACATGATCGGCAATATTAAACGGAGACACGCCGCCGACGACGAGTTTGGTTATATTGCGAATACCGATAAGCCCCACGGAATAGAGGGCTTTTTGTTGGAGTTCTTTATAGTCGTGGTACAATGTCCGTAAAGCATTAAGAAAATTTTCCAATTCGTGTAAGGGGATGCCGTCAAACTCGTCAATGAAAATAACGATCTTTTTGAATTGAAGAATCCGGTTTAATTGATTAAAAAGCATCCTGAGAGAAATATGGTCTGTTAAATGATGACTTTCTAAAAAGTGGTTTACAGTTTCGGCCTTATCGCAGCCAACTTCTCTTAGCCTGTCAATCAATTGCCCATAGAGATTTTCTTCGATCAGGGAATAGAAACTTTCCTTAATTAAATTTTTGTAGTCCAGGAAATTTAATAAGACAGCCACATAAGTGGGATCAGTATGCAAAATGCGGCGGGTTTCTTTAAGGAATGTCGTTTTCCCGCTTTGTCTTGGGGCAAACATGGAAAAATACCGGCCCCGGTCCACCATGGTTTTAATATCTTGCTTATCTGAGTTGCAAACATTTTCCAAAGGAACATAATATGACATCACAGGATTTACCACACCTGATTTTTCAAATATTCGTACCGGTTTTCGATACGGCTTTTCATTTATATTTCCTGTTTTTTCGTTCATGTTTTAATCATATTGCACCGGTTAAGATTTGTCAAGGTCTACCATAAAAATAGCCACAAAGGCGCGAAGACACAAAGGTTCACCAGGGGTTAGGGGCGTTTTCAATATGAAAGCGCCCCCGGATTGAACTTTTTAAAAACGGGCCAGGGCTTTTAATTTCTCAAGATATTTTGAAACTTGTTGAGACGATGCATTTTGAAAAACGCAAGTCTTATTTACAGAAGTAGAAGAAACAGCACCCATGAGAAGACCACTGGGAAGCCCAAATATACCGCCAAAAATAAGGGCTCCATAACAAGCCATTCCCAATCCTCCGTCATGCCCACTAGCGCCGGCAATTCCACCGACAAGCATTGAAATACCTATTCCTAAAGCAAACCCGGTTCCAAATTTCCCCTTCTTTTTATATGCAATCATCCTGATTTCAGCCAGGGGTATCGTGATCCCGGTTTCCGAGTTAGTCATCAAAAGTATTTCGGTGTCCTGCACTTTAAGAAGCTCGCCCTCCACTACTTGACCCTCCTGCTTTGTAACTATTATCCATTTCCCATGTTTTTCTTTCCTGGCGGAAAGGACGCCGGGGCAAATAAGTGTAAGTACTACCAGCAATGCTAAAAACTGTTTAAAGCCATTTTCTTTTTTAAATATTGTCATTGTATCCTCCTTTGACTGTGCCTAATATAAATCATAGTTGCGGTTTTGACCATGGGACTAAAGTCCCTTTTTTAAAAACGGGACTTTAGTCCCGGTGCGTTAGGGGAAGTTTAAAAGACTTTAAAACGTAATTGAAATATGCTAAAATACAACAGTATGAAAAGCGAGGAATAAAAAAATGAATTTCCGGACGGCAGTTTTAAGAAAAAGCGACGATTACTGGGTAGCCCTGCGCCTGGGAACTAACGCCTCTTTCGTTTATTATCGGCGACGCCGTGGGAAATGTGACCGATAGGCTCATTCGTGACGGAATTCAAATACTATTCCCAGGCTCCGGGGCGGCTCACAGACCTGATCACATCCTCCGGGACTTTTTACGGCGGGTTAATTTGAGGAGTCCCAGGAACCGGACGCGGTTTATTGTGCTGGATAAAGGCCATGAGGTGAAGGGAAATGCCAGGAAAGCAATAACTGACTATTACGTGATCCGGGAGTATCGAGATTTTTCATATGTACGTTTGAGTCCTCACACCGGGCGGACGCACCAGTTGCGGGTTCATCTTTCCCATGCCGGCAATCCCATATTGGGAGACAGGGTTTACGGCAAAGCAAGCTCCTTTGAGCGGTTGGCGCTGCACGCCTACAGCATTGAATTCACTCATCCCATTACCGGGTTGACGATGGTTTCCTATTCGCCGTTCCCTCCCCTATTCAGGGAATTTCTTAAGCACGCGGCGCCCCACGGCGTGGGGTTCCGATTGTAGGACCGTACCGGAAGATTCCATTTAGAAATTTTTCCGGCGCCTTAAGCCACGGACGAACACGGACAGTTTCTTTGTCCACGTATGGGCGATTGCACGGATTATCACAAATTATTTTCCTTCACGCTTCAATGTCCAATGGTAAGGAATCAATATCCGATGGTAATCTGTCAATATCCAACGGGAAGGAACCAATATCCGTTGGTAATCTGTCAATATCCGTTGGGAGGGAATCAATATCCGATGGTAATCTGTCAATGTCCAATGGTAAGGAACCAATGTCCGACGGTAATCCATCAATGTCCAATGGTAAGGAACCAATGTCCGACGGTAATCCATCAATGTCCGTTGGTAAGGAATCAATATCCGACGGTAATCCGTCAATGTCCGTTGGTAAGGAATCAATATCCGATGGTAATCTGTCAATGTCCAATGGTAAGGAACCAATATCCGTTGGTAATCTGTCAATATCCAACGGGAAGGAATCAATATCCGTTGGTAATCTGTCAATATCCGACGGTAATCCATCAATGTCCGTTGGTAAGGTATCAATATCCGGCGGTAATCCGTCAATGTCCGTTGGTAAGGAATGAATGTCCGGCGGTAATCCGCCAATGTCCGTTGGTAAGGAACCAATGTCCGACGGTAATCCGTCAATGTCCGTTGGTAAGGAACCAATGTCCGACGGTAATCCGCCAATGTCCGTTGGTAAGGAACCAATGTCCGACGGTAATCCGTCAATGTCCGTTGGCAGTTCATCATGACGGCACGCCGTCGCCCGGAGACCATGAAAATTTTTGCCACCAAAAGACTGCACACCAAGACACCAGGTTTTTTTCTTCGCGGTCCTTCGCGTTCTTCGCGGCTATAGAATAAACCTCTTGGTGTTTCTTTGTGCCTTCGTGCCTTTGTGGCTATTTTTTTGGCAGAAAGGGGAAAAAGAGGGGACAGGCCGGAAAAATCACCCGCAGCAATTCATCCAGGTAGGTTTGATAGATATCCAGTATACAGGGAATGTCTACACGGTCCTGGAACAATACCTCTTTTACATATTGGTTGTCTTTATTGTTCTATACCTCGCCGGGAGAGTTTCCCCAAAGCCCGTGGAAGATTTTCCGCGCTCCTGGCAAGATTTTTCTCGCTCCCGATAAGATCGCTTAAAGCTCGGAGAAGATTTTTTGTGGCCCTGATAAGATTTTCCTCGCTCCCGATAAGACTCCTCGAAGCTTCGGAAAGATTTTCTTCGCTCCCAATAAGATTTTTCCCGCTCCGGACAAGATTTTTCTCGCTCCTGGTAAGATTTTTCCAGGCCCTTGAAAGATTTTTTGATGCTCTGGGAAGTTTTATCAGGACCCAGTCAAGATTTTTAGAGGCCCTGGGAAGTTTTTTCTTGGCCCGGACAAGATTTTTTAATGGTCCGGGAAGATTTATCTAGCCTCAGGGAAGATTTTCCAGAGGTCAGGGAAGTTTTTCCTTGGCCCAGACAAGATTTTTTGAGGGTCTGGGAAGATTTATCTAAGGCCGGAGAAGTTTTTCTATCGCTCTGGGAAGTTTTTTCGGGGCGCCGGATAGTTTCTTCACGGTCCCGGGAAGTTTTCCCAACGGTCTGGGAAGTTGGGCAATGGTGAAGATCAGTTATTTCTGCCATTGACCATTCCATTTCATGAATCCTGGAAGAATCCGGCGCATTCCCGACTGTTAAATAAGGGCTCCCGGCTGTTTCCAGCATGATAATTGACCTGTCCCGTATCCCCCTAAATTGGAGGCGCCGACTATTGAATGGGTTAAAGGGACACACACTATTTTCTTACTCCCTGGCCAGTAACCCGAATCCTTCCAGTAGGGCGTCGCATATAAAATATTCCAGCAAACTCAAATCGTTATGCTGCGACTGCTGGGCCTTGTTAAGATAAGAATAATAGAGCCGCTTTTTTTCTTGCCGGATCACGGCCGGGGGTAAATTCTTTCTTAAGGCCATCGCATGAACGATTAATCGCCCGATTCTCCCGTTTCCATCGGAAAAAGGGTGTATCTGCTCAAAGCGGCTGTGGATTCCGGCGATATGTGAAACAACGTCTTCCATTGGGGTATTAATTGCATCGATCAATGAATTCATTAAAAACGGTACTTTCACATAGTTGGCAGTCGGTACATCCGCGCCCACGATTCGCACGCCGTGTGAGCGGTAGCTCCCGGCATCGGGACGGATGCTGTTCATTAGCATCCGGTGAAGAGATAATATCGAGGCCTCGTCGATCTGGCCGGAACCGGTATACATATGGTTTAGTATGTACTGTAATGCCGTCTGGTGATTCTTCACTTCCAGGTGTTCGATTAAACTTTTATTCGGCAGAGCCACGTCCTGGAACAATATGGCCGAGGTTTCGGCCTCTGTCAGGGTACTCCCTTCGATCCGGTTGGTATGATACGTCAGGGAAAGAATAAACTGATCGTGAATGTCGGGGTTTTCAAGAATTAATTTAAGAACGTGGGGATATGATTTGCATTTATCCATAACCGATTGTTTTTTGGCTGCCAGTTCTCCCGGGGGGATGACGCTTTGGCCGGTATAATCAAGGTATAGTGTCTCGATTTTTTCCCGGGCTTTTTCACGGGGTATGGATTTACCGTTTATCCAGCTATTGAGAGTGGCAAAAGAGACCCCGAATTTTTGGGCCAGTTTCTCCTGGCTCAGGCTGGAAAGTTGTTGTATCACTTTCAATTTCTGTGCAGTAGTCACGTTACACACCTCGGTTGTAAGAAGATATTGTACAAAACTTTATAAAGTTTGTCAAAAAATAAGAATCTTTATAAAGTTTCTCTCCGGATGAGGCGGTCTACGTATCAATCGCGACTCCCACGCAAATAAGTTAAGGGGACACACAGGTAATTTTTTCCTCACAGATTGTTTTTTCCGCTCTTCCTCTCTTCCTCTCTTCCTCGCTTCTTAACCCCCTGCGCGGGGAAATAAGGCTCTTGCGTATTCATTCCTTGTTGCTGCAATTTCAAACTCGGCCCCTGCGCATTCACTCCCGGCTCCTGCATTTTCAAATGAGACACAGGCGCGTTAATTAACGGTTCCCGCATTTTAAAACTGGATACTTGCGTAGTCAATCCCAGGTCCTGCAAACATAAATTCGATCCCTGCCTATTCATTCCCGGCGCCCGCGGATTCAAGCACGCCACTTGTATTTACGGATGAGGGTACTGTAAATGTGGATAGTCGATCTGCACGTGCGATCTCGACACTTGCGCGTGCGATCTCACCACTTGCACATGCGATCTGGTCACTTGCATATGCGATCTCGACACTTGCGCGTGCGATCTCACCACTTGCACATGCGATCTGGTCACTTGCACGTGCGATCCCGGCATTTGCACATGCGATCTGGTCACTTGCGCGTGCGAACTCGAGGGTTGCACGTGCTAACTCGACGCCTGCACACGCAAACTCGATGGTTGCGCGTGCTAACTCGACGCCTGCACGTGCGAACTCACCCCCTGCACATGCAAACTCGAGGGTTGCACGTGCTAACTCGACGCCCGCACGTGCAAACTCGAGGGTTGCACGTGCTAACTCGACGCCTGCACGTGCAAACTCGACGCCTGCACACGCAAACTCGATGGTTGCGCGTGCTAACTCGACGCCTGCACGTGCGAACTCACCCCCTGCACATGCAAACTCGAGGGTTGCACGTGCTAACTCGACGCCTGC
>Ga0315278_10000162_pt1 | contig 60486 bp, 44 predicted proteins | sample YL17G06_0_MG_FD_203880 | JGI IMG/M metagenome (GOLD analysis project Ga0315278, IMG submission 203880) | Sediment microbial communities from Yellowstone Lake, YNP, Wyoming, USA - YL17G06_0 | ecosystem: Environmental > Aquatic > Freshwater > Lake > Sediment | place: USA: Wyoming | collected... | reverse complement strand
AACTACAAAGAACAAAACCTCAAAATTGATGCGGTGATTATCGTGCCGCTGACAGAACCCTTGCCTAAATCTCGCAATGACTGTAAATGCCGGGATGAGGCGTGGAGGGCTGAACTCAATAAAAAATTGAATGAGAAAGAGGTACCCTGGAAACAGTTATGAATGCAAAAGAGTATTGACGATGGTATCCAGATCGTTTTGTTTCAGCCTTGAAAAATTCCAGATGAACAGCCCTCCTAAATCATTATCAAGGACATATTTTAAAAAGGCGTCCAGCTTCTTTTGATTTAAGCCGCGAGGCGTAAGTGCTAGAATGACTTTCTTGCTGCTGCCCGTGAAATTGATGGTTTTTTCAATAGCGGGGCCGACATTGTCCTGGATGGTTTGATCATTCCACATTGCGGCGGCGTAGCACATCAGTATGAAACGATCGCAAAAACCGGATTCTGCAACTTTCTGCACAATTGCCTGGGAAGATTCTTGATTATTGTAATCCCAACCGGCAATGAAGGTGTAACTGGTTTCTTTTCCATTGTTTTTCAACTGTTTCATAGTCTCGATAATGTTGTCGGTATTCATTTTGCATTCATCATCGAAATCGACTCCTGCCCACTTGTTATTAACGGTAGCGTCAACAATGGCGGTTATACCGCCGGCATTGGGGTAACCTTCAGGATTACATCCACCGCCCCCGTAAGTCCACAATGCTTTTACGCTGCCTGTATCTATCGGAGGAATATGGGGCCCTTTCCCTCCTCCGGTTTTTAATACATCAAGTGATGTAACCATCCCATACATCACATAAGAAAACGAATCGGGTGGTGCCAGTTTCCATTTCTGGGTCCAACCTCCGATACACATATTACCGTTCGTTGCCATGATAATAATCCTCCTTTTATTAATTTCTTAGGGATATATTAAATAAATTAGAATAAACAGTCAATAGAAAAAAAATTTTTTCAGAGGGCGCCATTGTCGAGTAGAGGAGTATCATTTCTAATGAGATGCCCTTCCCCCACGGAACCGTACGTGCGCACTTCTTGACTTCCCTCTTCCGCCCGTCATGGTCCCTTCGCGCTCCTTAGCGTTCTTAGCGGCTAATGAGGGAAAGGATTTTTTGACTCTCCCCTTCTGGCCCCTTTTAGGGGCTTGCAAAAAATCGAGTTTTTTTGTAGAATATCACCATCATGGAAAACTTACAACATATTCGGTTTGATTGGGCAATAAAGAAAATCCTGAGAAGCAAAGCAAACTTCGGGATATTGGAAGGCTTCCTGAGCGAATTACTCAAAGAAGACATCAAGATCATCGATATACTGGACAGCGAAGGGAATAAAGAAACCTCCGACGACAAATTCAACAGGGTGGATATCCTGGTGAGGGATATCAAAGACCAATTGATTATCGTCGAGATACAGAATACCCGTGAACTGGATTACTTTTACAAGATACTGTACAATGCGTGCAAAGTAACCGTAGAACATATCAAGAGCGGCGATACCTATGCGGAAGTAAAGAAAGTGATTACCGTGAGCGTCGTGTATTTTGACCTGGGCCAGGGCGCCGATTACGTCTATCATGGAACCACAACCTTTTTGGGGCTGCATAATAGAGATATTTTACAGTTGTCGGCTAATCAGAAAAAAATGTTTTCCCGGGAGTCCGTGACGGCGATTTTCCCGGATCATTATATAATCAAAGTCAATGGATTTAATGATATCGCCCGCGACCCCCTGGATGAGTGGATATACTTTTTGAAAAACAGTGAAATCAAGAAAGAATTCAAAGCCAAAGGGCTGGATGAAGCGCGGGAAAAACTGAAAGAGATTTATTTAAGCGGTGATGAATTAAAGGCTTATAAGTATTACCTTGAACAATTGCACTATGAAGCCAGCATTGCCCAGACCATAAAATTTGATTTAGAATACGCCAAACAAGAAGGTTTGGAGGAAGGCAAAGCGAAAGGCATAGAGGAAGGCAAAGCGGAAGGCAAAGCGGAAGGCAAAGCGGAAGGCATTACTGAAGGGGGAAAAAATAAAGCCCTTGAAATGGCAAGAAAATCATTGCAAGAAGGATTAAGTATCGAATTGATTTCAAAACTGACCGGCCTGTCAAAAGAAGAAATAAATTCCTTGCGCTGATATGAAAATAGCCACCAAGGCACCAAGGTACACCAAGGGGTTTATTATAAAAAAATTCTTTTTATTTTTCTTCTTTTTTCCCGGAAATTCGCATCTTTTTTATTGCTTTATCTTCAAAATGGTGTTTGGCTTCGGCCTCGCTTATGTAACCGGTGAGCCAGGAAGTACTCATGGGGTATTCGTCCGGGTGGAATATGGTATTGAACCCGTGCCAGACGATAATGGCCAGCGTGGCCAACAGGGCCTCATAATAATGTACTGTACGGGCCAACGAAATCGCCCAGGACGGCCAACCTGCCGGCAAGGCCTTGGGGAACCAGAGGATCAAGCCGGATATAACCATAATGATGGTACCCCAGATTAGGGCCCAGAATTCGAACTTTTCGCCGAAATTGAAAATTTCATACTTTGGTTGTTGCTTGTTGCCGGTGGGGCCGAGATAGTATTTAACGGTTTTAAAGAAATCGGTAAAGTCGCGTTTCCTGGGGAGCACTTCAAAAAGCATCCCCCTGCCCCGCTTCCGAAGAATCATGTAAAAACCGAATATTATGAAATCGGTGGTCATTGCCAGGGCGGCGAACCGGTGGATAAAGCCGCGTACGGTTTCGTTCATGCCCAACGCAAAAAGCCACCTGGCCCAGAAGGCTTCAGGGAATTTGAGGGCAAAACCGGTGATGACTAAAATGGAAAAAGTAATAAATAAAATCATGTGACTGATGCGTTCATAGGGGTTCATGCGGGTGATATGCCCCAGGGCAGACTGGGTTTTATATTTGTTCCGTACGGCCCATAACCATACCAGGAAATTATATAAGAGCATTCCTCCCACGGATAAGACGATTATTATAATATAGATATCGCGGACGACGTTTTCGACTTTGCCCGGCGCCCCCGGCTCGCCCATGGCGGCCCGGTGGGTAAAACTCTGGGCAAAGGTGTCGGAGACGGTCCCGTGGCACTTGCCGCAGGCGGCGCCGCGGTTGGAAATAAACATCCGGGACGAGGGATGGGTGGACGGCAGGGAATGGTGGGCGTCATGGCAGTCGGAACAGGTGGCGCTGGCACCCATGGTCCCCCGCTGGGTCAAGCCGTGGAAATCGCTCATGTAACTTTGAACCGGTATGGTGTTCAAACCGTAACGGGCCATCATTCGTTCATTGTTATGACACCAGATGCATACCTGGGTGGCGGCCCACTGTTTGGCGTCCCCAACCCGCGAACGAAGCGAAGCCATATCGTGGTCGCCGTGACAGGTGGTGCAGTTGGGGACATCGTTGTTGCCGTGCTGTAAGCTCCGGCCGTGGGGGCCGTCCTCGAAGGTCTTTACCTGGCTGGGGTGACACTTTTGACACACGTTCATGATCACGGTCCGCCCGACGGTGGAACCGACGGCCGCCGACGATAATATATTGTGATGACTGTGACAATCGGTGCACACGGCCCCGTTTTTTCCTTCTTTGACGGCCTCATAGTGGACGCTCTCTTTGTAGCGGGTAATTAAATTTCGCTTGGTGATATTTTCTTCCAGGTTGAGTTTTTCCTGGCTGTGGCATTTGCCGCAGGTATCGGCCTGGTTCAATTTCGACACGGCGCTTTCCGGCCTTGAAAGCGGGAGGATGTTGTGACCGCCGTGGCAATTGTGACAGTAAGGGGCCCGGGGATTGCCTTCGGAATACCCCTGACCATGGATGTCCATTTTGATGAACCCGGCGTAAATATCGTCATGACATTCGCCGCAATTTATTTTTGGGGGTGTGGTCCCGTGGGGAATTTCCTCGAATACTTTTTCATTGACGCCTTTATGGCAATCCGTGCAGGAGAGGTCCTCATGTACGCTGCCTTTTAGGGCATCCGCCGGTACATAGAGGTTTAGAGTTTTTCCTCTTTCGGTTTCCGGGGTTAACGATTTATCGGAGTGGCAGCCCAGGCAGTCTTCTTTGGTCACTGCCGCGGAGGTCGTAAGGGGTAAATAAAAAATAAACCCGGCCATGAAAATAGCCACAAAGGCACAAAGGCACAAAGGTACACCAAGAGGTTTTTTATAAAAAAATCCTTGACACCCTGGTATTAACTTATTATGTTTTCTGTTCATTGTTTTATCCCTATAAATTTTTAATCTGTGTTAATCCGTGTAATCTGTGGACGAATCTTTTTTCAGCATTAATGCAGTCACACACATGAACGCCAGTTCAACGGCGATAAAGATAAAGAGGCTCCTGGCCACACCCGAGGTAAAGCCGTAAGAGTGAAGCCCCACGCCCAGTAAATTGACGCCGAACCAGGCCAGTGAAACGGCAATCACGCCGATAATGGTCCCGAAGGCCAGGCCGATTTCCTTGATCCAGCCGGCCAGCCGGGCATGGAACAGGATGGCGGACCACAGGAGTATTAATAAAGCGCCGTTTTCCTTGGGGTCCCAGCCCCAGAACCGACCCCAACTTTGATCGGCCCAGATTCCGCCCAATACTGTGCCCAGGAAGGTGAAGACAATTCCGAATGCCTGGATGGCGTAAACGGCCTGGAAAGTGTTTTTCAACAGGTCTGTTTTGTCGGGCCGGGATATTTTTTGCAGCAGGTAAACGTGACCGATAAAACCGGAAAGCACAATGCCCGAATACCCCAGGATAATGGTGATGACATGGGAAGCCAGCCAGAAATTGGAATCCAATACGGCCGCCAGCATGCCCATGGTATCGCCTTCCATGGCGTATTTCCCGGCGATCAGCAGCATGACCACACCGGCCAGTCCGCCGGTCAATATGCCGATGTTTCGCTTCTTGAAGAATTCCAGTATCAATCCCAGGAGCGCGGTTATCAACCCGGTAAAGATAAAGGTCTCGTACAAATTGGTCACCGGGGGCCGTTTCATGATAACCATCCGGAACAACACCCCGCATAGATGTAGTAAGAAGCCACCCGCCAGCAGGGTAAACCCGAACCGGTAAAACCATTTCTTTAAAACGATAAAGGAGAGTAAGAGGAATATGACTGAAAAACCATAAAAGAATTGGGCTTTATAAAAGGGGTCCAGGCGGTTGTAAAATACTTCCAGGGCTATGGCCCGTTCCCTGATCCGGGGCCCGGCCTGTTCCCGGGCTGATTGGTTAAAGGCCTTTACGCTGCCGTCAAACAGCGCCTGGTTATTCTCATGGTAGGCAAGAACAAACTCGCTGATTACATGTATTTGCCGTTCGGGGGCATGTCCATGAACATAAGAGGCCGCCAGTAGGTCCCAGGGACTCAGCCATTTTTCGTCCGACTCTTTCTCCTGCGCTGCGCCGGGGATAATGGTTAAAGGCAACTCCCGGTATTGCCCGGCCCACTCATTCATTTGTTTGGAAACCGCAAATATTTCTTTTTCACCGGCAGACCACCCCTTTTCGTCCCTGTCTTTAAAAGCGGCGATAAGGGCCTGTATTTTGTCTACTTTTTCGGCCAGGTCAAGGAAACTGAATTCTTTTTGGGTTACAGGCAATCCCAGGGTTTCCAGGGTTTTCGCATCGGCGATGGTGAAATCCCTATGGGGAAAAAGGAATAGGAAACTCTCCATCAATTGCCGATAGATGTAAAGTTTGCTGTAAAGGGTAAGGATTTCGTTTTCAATAAAGGACCTGTCTTTATCGGCGATTTTCGAGACGTTAACGGCCAGTTGCCGGAGTTTGGGTAGACCGCCGCTTAATTGTGAGAAACTGTACCTGTCCCTGGCTTTTCCTTCCGGCGTTACCCCCATGGAATCCAGCACTTCGGGGTTAGTGATGAGAAATACTTTATCGTTGGTGGAGTCGCCGGGGCTGAATAGCACCCGCGCCAACCATTGGATGGCGGGTTGTCCCTCAAATTTTCCCTGGCCCGAGAATTGTTTTAATAAATTCTGGGCATAGGTATCCAGGGGTTTTTTACGGCCGTTTTCCAACACTACAATGCGGCTCAGTTCTTCCAGGGAGTTTACCTGCGCCCACGCCGGTAACGGGCCTGCCGCGAAGCTTAAAACGGTAAATACAAAAAAGACCAAAAACCTTTTCGAGAAAAGGTTTCTGGACTTCCCAAAGCTTTTGATTAGTTTGTTGTCATCCTCTTTTTTTCTCTTAAACAACATTACCAGGAAATGAATCGCCAACCCCAGGAAAATAATAATGCTGGAGAAATATGGAAGCAACCTGCCCACATTTTTCACCACCGCCAAAATAGAATATTCCGTACCGTCCGGCGCAGTATCGTAGGAAGATTGAAAGAAAGTCAAGTCCGCATACCGCAGCGGTTTGTTCATGGAGATTACAACATCCCGTTCCACCTCCCCCCCGGCTTTTATGGTCACCTTACTTTCGTAACTCCTGGGGATTTCGGAATTAGGGTAAAATTTCACTGTGAAATCTGCCAGAGTCAGGGAAAGAGGCAGCGGGAATTTTTTCTTCCTGAGAGAGAAAAGAAACGTCCGGTTATTTACGGTCATCGTAGTGGGGTGGGAATCGTCCCCGTAAAGCAAGAGTGTTTGCCTTTGACCGGGGCCCGGGGTAATATCGAAGACGCCCCCGGCGACATTATTCTCAATCTCTTTTTCAGAAGGCTTTCCTTTCAACTCCCGGATGCCCGATGCGTTGCTTATCTCAGCGGTCTTCAACGCGCTTTCGCTTCCCGCAAAAGCCGTGCAATTGCCGTAGTACTCTTTGACCTGCAGCGCCAGGCCCAGGTCCTCCAGGTGGATGACGTCCCCGGGCCGGGACCCTTTAGTATCCACGGCGTAAACATCCGCATCGCTTTGGCCTGCTTTCGCGTTTCGTTCCCACACCGCCAGTTCCCACAGGCGGTTGGAGGAAGACATATTCCCTGTTTCCCCTTCTTTCAGCGTCAACGTGGATTCCTGGGAATAATAGAACGTAAAAAAGCCGCCCACCAACAGTACGATAAGCCCCAGGTGGGTAATGAGGTTCCCGATTTTTGCCAGCTTGAACCCGATGCGGAAGAACAACACGGCCACCAGGTTGAAAAACAAAATAAACATGATGAGCACAGTCCCGGGAAAGGGAATAAACCCGAAGAGCAGGAAAAACCAGGAATGGAAGAATTTCTGCTGCGCCTGGTACAACCCGTGGTCCGCCTGGTAGACCGTGCCCCATACCACCAGCACGGCCAGGATGATCAAACAGACCACGGTCAGTTTTAACGATGCAACTGCTTTAAGCAGTTTTAAAACGGTATTTTTATCCGCTTGTTTCAGTTCCTTTGTAATGGCCATGATTTTATATACCTATATCCTTTTACACTCTTACAAAGTAAAAGATTGACAGAGGGCTTTGAATTTCTCTTTGTTCTCGCTAAGCAGGGATTTTTCGCCGGTTATTTTAATGAAGATGGAATTGCCGTTGATCGATATAACTGTGACCAGGATGGATACGTCCGTGGGTTTGGGGGTTACGGCGGTGAAATCGATCAACGCCGCCGGGAATTGGCCGCCGGCGAGGAATTTTTCCTGCGCCTGCATTAGTTTATCCACCGTACCGGCGGGCGGCGCCGTTTCCACGCTGATCTGACCCAACCATCTCTCGACATTTGCTTTCAACCCGCCTGCCTCCCCTTGCAAGGGGACGATGGTACAGAGGGCTTTGGCTTCGTTGTTTTTAGATTCGATGGTAAAGGCGGCCAGCCGGAAACCGGAGGATGTTTTGTCTTCGCTCCATCCTTCGGGTGTTTTCCACTGGAAATGCGGGTGCGCCAGCCCGGCGCCGGGGGTTGTCATTGTCCCCGACGCCGGCGCCGTCTCTTTCTCTTTTTCTTTGTATTTGCGTACTTTCTCTCCTTTGCCGCATGAAACCACCAACAGCAGGGCCAATGTTAGCGCAAGGGAGAGAGTCGTGTTTGCTCGTCTCGATCTCATTTTCTAATTACTTCTTGATCGTATGATCGATTTTGGCAACGCATTCTTTGAAATTAAACCCTTTAAACGTGGGGCTTTTTTCGTTGTGGCATTTTTTGCATAACGCTTCGGTGGGCATGCTCAGGCCTTTTTCAATGGCCAGTTTTTTGTCTTTCATGACGCTCATATTCTTGTATTCCGAGCCGGGACCGTGGCAGGCTTCACACTGCACATTGACAAAATCCAGGGCGTTGGCTTCCCCCTCTTTGTACCCACCGGCGTTAAAACCGGTCACATGGCATTCCAGGCATTTGGGGTTTTTGTCTTCGCCTTTTGCTTTTAAGGTTTCGAACGCTTTGGCATGCGAGCTTTTTTCCCATTTCTCGAAAACCATGCCTTTCTTCTCACCCTTATGACACATCTTACATTTATTGACGCCCACATACTGGAAACTCCCGGCGTAAACCAGGGAAAATGCGACTATCATACATACAGCAACCAAAATTACCTTTTTCATAATTTACCTCCTTCTATACCTAAGATGATCTCATTTTTAAAACGCATTAGTTATAGTAAATTATGAAGGTAAAGTCAAATTCGTTTTAAAATAAATTTATTTTTTCCATCGGACCGGGAAACGGATTTCCGAAGTGAGGCAATCAAGCCCGGCCCCGGCTTCTTCCGGCGTCACCGCATTGGTTAAAAGGCCCTTGATAAAAATAACCTTGAAACCAACCGACCCATAAGCAGCGGCCGCGGCCTCATCCAATTGCTTGAAACCGAATTCCGGGCAATAAACTTTTTTCACATCCCCATAGACTTCCACCAACACATTGGAATAGTTGTAAGAAATGCCCTGCACCCCGTCAGTACGATTATCGCCATCGAAAAGACCATTGGGAAGATAAGGAACCCGGATCACGCGGTAGCCCGCTTGTTCCAGTTCGCGGGCGGCGTCATCCATGGCGTCCGCCATTTTATTCGCTTTATCCAGGCACAGGTCCAGGAGTTTGAATTTTTCCCATTGGAAGCGCTGGGAGATCTGTTGGGCCGTAATAGGGACACCGGCGGCGCTGAATCTTTCGCCTGCCAGGAGAACCGGGATATTTCGTTCTATTTTTCGTCTTTCTTCCGGGGACATTTTGGACACGATTTCGGCCGCGGACCGCGTATCCGCCGCGAAAAGAATGCGTTTCCCGTTTTCGTCCACCGGGCCCATGCCCAGGTAGACATCCGTATGATAGGCCGCCTGGGCGCCGGTGTGCCTTACGACTTTTTTGTCGAAATTAAATTCCCCTTTTTCCATTTTGGCAAAAAAAGTTTCCAGCCCGGGGATGACCATTTTTTTACCCGGGGCCAGGACATTGTGGATGAAATCCGCATAAGCCCGGAATTTTTGTTTAAATAGGGGAACCCCTTCCTTTTTAATATCCCTGGCCAGGGAGTAGATCGTTTCACCGGAAGTATTGTGGACGCCGTATCTCTGGAAAAGACGTATCCCCAGCAGCGTATCCATGCCGATGAATATTTCCTCATTGGTAGAGCGTATATTTCCGCCGCCGCGGTGGAGAGTACTGGCCCGGGTTTCCGCGTTCTCGAAGATTTCATTAAAAGTGACGATGGGGAATGGCGGCGTGCTGTACCCGTTATCCAGGAAGATCAGGCGGTTATCTTTATTCGTGAGTATCACATACGGGTCCCGCGCCCAGGGATAAAACTCGCCGGTTTTGGCCTCCACGGTGAGGTATTTTACCCGGGCGGTCCCGTCCGGGAGTTTTTGCGTATCATAAGATTTCAGTATCTCTTTGACATAGTCGCCGCTGCTGTCGTCGCCCAGGAGGATCACGAAGCCCACGTCTTTATCCATTTTTTCCAGCAGTTCGCGGAAGACCACCGTCTGATCGAACCAGAAACCCTCGCTGCTGCCGTTTCCGTTATGAAGGATAATCACCTGGATTTTGCCGTCCACGTTGGACGCCAGGTTTTCGCCGCTGTCCAGGGTATAAACGGGAAGAGCGGCAAAGGTAAATAGTAGAAAAGTCATTATTAGAAAAACGTTTCGAGTCTTGAAGAGTTTTTTCATTATCTTTCTCCTTTAATGCCATTCAGGCAGGGTTATCATTTTATAAAAAATGCCGGGATATTTCAATATGTATACGAAAGTTTTTGCACGGACAGTTGCGTGAACCGTACTTCCCCTTTCTTTCTAACAGCCAGTGGGAACTGGCAATGCCTGTTCCCTACCAAATCAAATTCAAACCATTAATAAAAAACAACGCGTTATAAAAACCGGGTTATGAAAATTTTGGGATTATATCGGCGACGATATTTTTTCGTATCACCATACCACGGGAATCTCTTTTAATAAATACCAACAGGTAACGCCCCACAAACCCCGGCCCCGGCTGCCAGTAAAAAATTCCTCTTTCAACGTCCATTGTTGAACCTACGGGCAGCGGTTTCAACCGGTTGCCTACCGATAAATAACCGGTGTATTCCGCCCCCTCCATTTCGACCGCTTGCTCGTCATTCAGCCGTATAACCACCCGTTCCAATTCCTTGATCACAACCCGGATGGTCCCATTCCCGTCTGGAAATACTTGTTGAGGCGCCTCATCCTTCTTATATCCTTTATTAACAGACACGGGGCCGTATCGGTCAACGACGGGCGAACACAGGGGTTCGCCCCTACCGGGTTCATATTTTTCCGCTCTTCCGCTCTTCTGCGCTTCCGCGCTTCCTTTTTCCCCCACACCGACCCCGGTGTTTTGAATGGAAAAATAGCGGCTGCCGATGCCTTCGCTGTTTCCGGCATCATCTGCGGCAGTCCAGCATATGGTGTGAACTCCGTTGGCAAACCGGGTGGTATCGAGATTGAAATAACCGACGGCGCCGCCGCTATTATTATAACCCGGGAATAATGATGGGATATCTTCCCGGTATTGGTTATAAACCGGGCTGCCCAATTGGAGGCCGTCTACCCAGACGTGGATAGTGGAACCGTCGGTGGGAACGGTATTGGGCTTCGGGGTAAGCACCCAACCGAAATTGGGGGAATTTCGCCCGGAAACTACGCCCCCCTGGGTGGGGGTATCGAGCGTCCCAAAGGGTTTCACGGCATGGGCATTGTCTACGGTAATGGTCTTTCTGCCCAGCAAGACATAACAACCTTCTACATCGGCAGCGTAGGCGTAAAAGGTAAAAGTGCCGCTGCCGCCGGGAAGATAATGAGTTAAGAGCATGTAGCCCCAACCGGCTTTGTAATTCATGGGATATCCGGGGTAAGTTTGCTCAACATCGGGCCGTGCCCCTTCTACAAATACGGCGTCCCCGATATAAACCAATGAATCCTGGCTATCCCTGAAGATTTGCACCTTCCGCACACCGATATCGTCCAGCACCCAACCGGTGACCGGGATACTGCCGCTGACCGTGGAATTGTCGGTGGGCGTTTCGAATTGCCCGAAGGGGACTGAGGTTTGCCCATTGTCGTATATTTTCAATGTAACGGTTATTTCCTGGGGGGAGTTGTCGGCGGCGGGATCGGAAACGGTAATAGTCCCGTTATAGGTCCCGGCTGAAAGTCCAGCGGCATACACGGAGACGGTTACTTCGCCGCTGTTGGCGCCGCCGGTAGGGGAACAATTGAAGAGCCATTCTTGGTCTACGGATACCGACCACTCCAGCGCGCCTTCGCCGGTATTGGAAATGAAGAAAGTTTGGGGAATGGCAACAGTCTGAGCCCCGGAATTGGTTGCCGCGAAAAACAGTGCGGTGCGGTTTAAATGGATCCGCGGCGGGTTGGGCAGCATCTCGCGTTGTAACACCAACAGTTTACCGTTTTCGCCATTGGCCACATATATATAGTTATCCTTTACATCAACCTTTTGTGCCGGGCCCGAGGTGTCACAGCCGGCGGCCAGGGTCGGCGACGCGGGATTGGAAATATCGATCATTTTCAGACCGCTTAATCCGCAGGTCACATAGGCATAATTACCGCTGACAAATACTTCCGATACGATTTCCGGGAGATCGATGCTTCCCACTAGAGAAGGCGAGGCCGGGTTGGCTACATTGATAATATACAATTTACCGCTGGTGATGACAGGCGGGGAAGCTGTGCCATAGTCAGCAGACGCCACGTAGGCGTAATTACCGCTGATAAACACTGCATTGCTGCCTTTGGGGAGGTCGACGCTTCCCACCATGCCGGGAGAAGTAGGGGTAGAGATATCAATAATTTTCAATCCATTTTCAAAAAACGACATATAGGCATAATTTCCTTTGACATAAATGTCGCGAGAGCCGCGGGAGATGTCATACTGTTTTACCAGGGTGGGGTTGGACGGGGTGGAAACGTTGATAATGGTCAACCCACTTTCGTAATCTGACACATAGGCATTATTACCACTAACATCTATGCCGGTCGGGTACCACCGTCTCGAATGTTTGTAAGTCCCGGAAAGAACCGGGGCGGTGGGATCGGTTATGTCGATGACCCGGAGTTCATGCCCGGAGTATCCGGCATAAGCATATTTCCCTTTTACAAAGAGTCCCCGCATATTTGTATCCGGGTCATTATAGTTTCCTACCAGGGTCGGAGAGGCGGGAGTGGAAATATCGATTACCTGCAATCCGCCGTTATCGTTTTCCCCCGTATAGGCATAGTTGCCGCTTACCCGGAGATGCTCCATAATTCCCGAATTATCATAAGTCCCGGCAAGGACCGGGTTAGTGCGGTCGGATACATTGAACACCCGCAGGCCATTACTGCCGCTGGCCACATAAGCATAATTCCCAACGGTATGTACGCCGTAACCCCATCCCGGGATTTCGATGCTTCCGCGAAACGTGGGATTGGTGGGATTGCCGATATCGATGATAGTCACGCCCAAATTTTGCCCCCCGACGCAATAAGCGTAATTGCCTTTTATATCGATATCTGTATAACTGGTATAGAGTTCATTAAGCAATTTCACTTTCACGGGAGAAGAGGGGTTGGTAACATCGATTATCGCGAGTCCGCCGCCGGAACTAATCTCACCCGCCGTGATCGAGAGGAAGGCGTAATTTCCCAATACATAAATACCGGTGGCGCAGGGCAAATTTAAACTCCCTACTTGTTGGGGTAAAGCGGGGTTTAAAATATCCAGGATAATCAATCCGCCAAATGTTTCATCGATTTCAGAGTCCCACTCGCCCATTATCACATAGGCATAATTTCCAACGACAAAGACCCCGTTTGTCCTGTGGGCGATAGGGAAGTTTCCCACCACGTTCATTGTGGCTGGGGTAGATATATTGATGATTTGTAGGCCGCTGTCTCCATCCGCGACATAGGCGTAATTGCCGTATACATATAGGCCGGCGCAGGAGCCGGGGGTATCGCAAGTACCTATTAATTGGGGTGAAGAGGGAGAAGAGATATCGATTACCTGTAATCCTATTTGACCATCGGCGGCATAGGCGTAATTTCCTTTGACCGTAACGTCAAATGTGTAACCGGGGGTTTCATAGTTGCCGACTTTTTGGGGATTGGCGGGGTTGGCGATATTGATGATGTCGAGGCCGGCGTAACCGGCGGCGCAATATGCGTAATTACCCTTTACATACACTTTATTATAAGCGCCCGTGCCCCATTCTCCCACTTTGGAAAGCGTCAATTGGTGGGCAAAGACGACGCCCGATAACAATCCTAAAACCACTAATATCCAATAAATTTTGTATTTCTTCATATTTTCCTCCGGTTAAATGTCAATGGTGTAATTATAATATTATATCCCCATTTTTTTGTAAAGATTTATAATTGTTTATACCTTTTTGGGGGTGCCGCCGCCGCCCCTTATCAAAATTCTTTTTAGAGTTCAAAATTAATTGCTGGGGATTTGGTAGGGGTAGGGAACAGGCAGTGCCAGTTCCCTACTGTATTATCCCTGGCGACGTTCTTCCAATCTTTTTTTCATCTCCTGCTGCTGCATTTTGATGATATCTTTATACATTTTTTGCTGTTCTTCGGTCAGCACCTTTTGGATTTTCTTTTCCTTTTTATCGGCCAGGTCTTTCAGGGATTCCAGCATGCGGGATTCTTCATTGGCCCCGCGCAGTTCCCCCGGGATGCCGCCGCCGCGCATACCGCCGCGCATCATGCTGGGTACATTGCCGGGTATACTCCCGGGTACTGTACCGGACATATTGCCGACGCCGCCCTGCATGTTGCCATAAGGATCGTTCAGCAAATCGCCGCCGTTTTCCTCTGCCAACGCCGCCATGTTTTCACGGTCTTCGTTTAACAACTCCCGGTACTCATCGAGGATTTGTTTGACCTGGAGGCTTTGCTCCCGGCTCAACTGTAAACCTTCATCCAATATAAAAAATTCTTCCGTCCATTTCCGTTTTTCTTTGTAGTCGACGAATAATGGCTTTTGCTCCGGGGTCAGTAACTTTTCCACGAAACCGTCGGTCATATCTCTTCTTCGCATGGCGGCCCGGATCAGGGCCAGGGCGTTGCCTTTGAAGTTTTCCCTGTCCGTTAATGCCTGGCTCTGCGCCATTTTGAATATTTTTACTACCCCCGCTGCCTGTTCCGGCGTTAACTGCAATCGGGCCTGGAGTTCCGCGGCCACGGCCGCTGCCGCATCAACTGTTTGCGAAACTACAGGCAGCGAAAGCGAAGGTAAAACGAGGATACTCATTAAAATGATTAAATAGGTTATCTTGTTTGCTTTTCTTTTTTTTTCTATCATTTTCTATTTCCTTTATTTCTATCTTCCCTGGTCCTTTACTTTAATAACCACCATGGTGAAATCATCGTGCTGGGGTTCTTTGCCGGAGAAATCGCTGACGGCTTCAATGATTGTTTTCTGAAGGATGCGCGGCGGCAAATTGGCGTTCTTTTGAATGGTTTCACATAACCGTTCTTCACCGAAAATTTCCTGTTTCGTATTCATGGCTTCGGTGACGCCGTCGGTATAAAAAACGTAGATATCATCCTCTTCGATAGGAATAACGGCATCTTCGATAATGGCCCGATATTGGGGGCCCTTATCCAGGCCCAGGGCAATCCCCCGGGGATTCACCGATTGGGTGGCGTTGGTTTTCTTTTTCCATATAATAAGCGGGTTATGGCCGGCGCTGGCAAAGGTTAACGTCCGTTCTTCCAGGTCGAAGATACCATATATAATAGTAACAAACACATCGCGGGGCGCGTTTTCACAGAATATTTCATTGGCTTCCGCCAGCAGGGCCGCGGGTTTCATGACTTTCCTGGACAGGGTTTTGATAATCCCTTTGACCATGGTCATATAAAAAGCAGCGGATACGCCTTTCCCCGAAACATCGCCGATCAGGACGCTCATATAGCGTTCGCTGATTTGAACAAAATCGTAATAGTCGCCGCCCACTTCCATGGCCGGTTGGCAGAGGCTCACGATCTCCAGGCTGGGAAAGTCCGGCAATTTCTGGGGCAAAAAACGCATCTGGACGCTGCGGGCAATTTCCAGTTCCCTGAGGAATCTTTCTCTTTCGCTGATGCGGTTGACATATTCCGGGACATAACTTTCATAATCTTCGGCCGATTGCGGGCGAAAAACCAGGTAAATCCCCACCAGTAAAAAGAAAATGGCAATGACAGCGACGGCCATACCCACCAGACCGGGGAGGGAACCGGGATATAAGAAAGCCAGGGCCAGGTCCAGGAGTACTTTTGTCCCCAGGAAGGAGAAAAGAATCGTCAAAAGGTCGTATCGATAGGCGACCAACGCAAAAATAAAAGCAATGGGCAGCATCAGGAGGGTCGAGGATAATTGGGGATGGAAAAAGGTAAAGGGCAGTCCCGACAGGAGGAGGCTGAGGGTCAATAACAGCAGCAGTACGCTTTTGTGCCGCAGTTTTTCTTTTAAATAAGCGGGCCAGAAGGAAAGAATGCTCAAACCGATAAAAACGCAAAGGAGAATATCTCCGAGAAAAATTCCTGCTGCCTGGGGTATATTTTGGAAGACACTGAATTGTCTATCGGGAAAGGATATAAAGCAGAGATTAAAGGCGTCGGCGGCGCGGACCAGTGCGCCGGTGACCAGCAGGATAAGGCCTGCCAGGAAAAACGACCGCAGTAAAGCGGCGCCGGTTTCACGGATTAAAAATTTACCCTGGAACAGGAGGTCGGTGACCATGAGCTTTTCGGGCCAGGAGGCCCGGTTCTGGGAATCGGACACGGGAAGTAACAGCAGCATGCCCAACAGGACAAATAAAGCGGATAAACCGCTTCCCAGGAGTATCCCCAGCCAGTGTTCCTCATGCCATCCCCTGGCAGTCATCGAGATAATTATCAGCAGGCCCATGGCTATTCCTACCCGGAACGCCCGTGCGAATTCCAGTTCGTCCCGGCGTAATTTTTGCATGAAGTGGACAACAATAAAGATAAATATAATGAACCAGGTAACTAACCACACGATATACGTGGGGTTTAAATCTTCACTGCCCCCGCTTACCCGGGTGGTTTTCGCATCGATGACCCGGTTTAATTGGTAGTTGGCGACCCGGTTGCCCGATAGTTCCACTGTGTATTGGTAAAGTAAACCGGGGTATTTTTTGGATTTGTTTTCCAGGACAAATTTATACTGGGTATGATTGCCTTTCCTGGAAATTTCCCGGTTGGTCACCACCAGGGAATCGGTTTTTATGCCGTATTCGCCTAAAAAATATTTGGCTTCGAAAAGGGCGTCCTCTTCGGAGATATTGTCTTCGGGGTTCTTTCCCCCTGTTTCCCCCGTGTTATCGGTGAAGCCTATCAGGCCGCCGTTGAAATCGTACCGGGTTTCGAGGTAGGGATTTCTCCTGTCGGCGCCGCTGTGATCGCGGGGTATCCAGCGGATGGACCAGTACCCGGGCGCCAGGTCCGGGTAACCCCGGTTTTTTTCATTGTAATATTGGGTGTATTTTAAAAGGTCGTTATCTATGCCGGCAGAGATTACTCTATCGAACCGGGAGTGGTTTACGGATACTTTATGGAAAAAAGAGTTTGCCGCGGAAAGGATGTTTTCCATGGATTCATGGGGCCGTATCGACTGTACCAGGGGGGAGGAGGACATGAGGAAGAAATAGACGCCGGTAAAGATGATGCCGGCGGCGGCCAGTAAGATTAATCCCGCATTTCGGCGGTTGTTTTTCCGGTTGTTTACGATTTTCTCCATGGATAAGATTTTAATGGAAACCTGTTGAAATGTCAAGAAAAAGGAGGGGAGCAGGACTACGTTATTCTAAAAAAGCACGAAATCGCGTTACGTGAAATCCGAAATCGCGGTGTTCCAAACAAATCCAAATGACCAAAACTCTAATTGGTTAATGATGAATGATGAACGATGAATGATGAATGATGAAGAAAAACAGGAAGAGAGGAAGCGCGGAAGAGCGGAAGAGCGGAGAAAAGCAGAAGAGAAGAAGAGAAGAAAAAACGAGGTTTTCCCAGCTTCGTCGCTTCCCAACTTCCTTGCTTCCTGTTTTTCCGTGGGCCTGCTTTGTTTTTTGTTTTGAATTTTGAAACTTTGAATTTTGAATTTGTTTGTAATTTGTGGTTTGTAGTTTGTAATTTCCCATTTGGGTTCGTGCTTCTTTTTTGTTCTGGCTCGTCCTGGCTGTGCTAAAAAGGGCATTAATACCTTTTGGACAAGATCAAAATAGGGGCTGAGAAAAGGGACAGGCGCGAAATTTTCCTTATCTCATGAAAATTCGTGGGGCAAAATCTTTTTGTGGAACAGGCGGCGCCTGTTCCCTACCGATTTGATTATTAATAGCCGGGCCTTTGGCCCTCTACCATTCACCAATTCACCACTCACCACTCACCACTCACCAATCCACCACTCACCACTCACCAATTATTTTTTCCTCTTCTTCTTTTTCCCCGGCATCCCGTGCAGGCCCAGGCCCTTTCTTTTTTTCTTTTGAATGAGTTTTTTTAAGCTGGAAAGTTCCTGGAATTTCGGATGCTCCAGGGGGAAACGGTCTAAATATTCATCCAGGCGCTCCCCGGCTTCCTGGAATCGTTTGAGCTTGATTAAAGTATAAACAAGATTTGCGAATGCTACCACCGTATGCTGATGGAATTCTCCCTGCATCTGATATAGGATATCAAATGCCCGAGTAACATAATCCAGCGCTGCGTTGGGGTTTCCCAAAAGTAAATAACTACAGCCCGCATTGCTAAGAGAGTATGCCGTATCCGGATGCTGTTCCCCAAGGAGTTTTTTTTGAATTTCCAGGGCCCGAAGCTGGTAGTCCAGGGCTTTTTTGAAATCTCCCAATTCGCCATAGGTTTTCCCAACATTAAAGATAGATAATGCGGTATCCGGGTGTTGTTCTCCAAAAAGTTGTTGGCGAATTTTCAGGGCCTGGGTTTGGCATTCTAACCCTTTTTTGAAATCTTCCTGTTTTGAATATGCGTACCCCAGGTCATCCAGGATATTTGCTTCTAATATCGGGTCCTCTCCCGGAGTTTCGGACAGCAAGGCTAATGCCGATTGCACCAGTCGCCTGGACTCCCGGTATTTTCCCCAATGATACGGGGGATACCCTTGGAGCCAGGTTAAACGGGCGACATGGCTCGAATGATAAGGTTTTACATGGTTTAACCACTGTTTTAAATGGTCCATCTCCATTTCAAAGACGGTTAAATCCATATATTCCTTCCTTCGTTCCTCGAACCAGTCCCCCAACCTTTGGCAGGTATCTTTAATCCATTGCTCCCGGTGGGTAATGGGATATTGTTCTTGCAGTACCCGGCGCACCAAATGGTGAATGTCGTACCGTTCTCCATCCCGGGCCTTTTGCAGCAAATGCAGAGATTCCCCTATCTGCAATGGGGTGAATAATTCCGCTTCTGTTTTACCCAGGAGCGCCGACAGCAACGATACCCCCATAAAAGTAGACCCGCTCCAGGCCAGGATATCGAGAATGTCGTTTAATAACGGCGCCTGCGCTAATACCGGTTTACTTACCTGTAAAATCAGAAAGAGGTCTTTCTCATGCCTGGTAAAACTGGAAGGCATATCGCCATTCATGGCCTCTTTTAAATTATCGGCCAGGAAGTCCCGGTAGTTTTGAAAGGTACAATTTTTGAAATAATTTAAATACGCGCCGGCAATATCGATGGACAGGGGCAGACCGCCCAGGGCGCCGGCTATCTCCCTGGCGGCTTTTTGTTCTGGTCCCGGCGGTTCCGGCAGCGAATCGATATCCCGGCCGGATTCTTTCAACAGCAGTTGGAAAGAAAGTTCATCATCCAATAATGGGAGTTCGATGGGAACGAATCCAACCGGTTGGGTTCGGCTGGTGAGGAGCAAATGGGATGCTGCGCCCACCACCGGTAAATAAGGTTCGATAGCCGCCCGGTCCCCGACATTATCGAATATAACCAGGTACTCGGACCGGGTCTGCAAACGCTGTTTGGTCATTTCCAGTATATCCTGGGGTCTCGCTTCCGGGTAAATCCAGCGGGCTTGCCTGGCCATTTGAATCAATTGGAAATCGATCTCTTGATCGGCGTTTATCCAGACGACGCCGAGGGGATATTGGCTGCGAAACCGGTGTGCATATTCCACTGCCAATTGAGTTTTACCCAGGCCGCCCAGTCCTTGAAAGGCGGCGGTGTAACCGATGGAAGTGGGTTTACCGGCGGTTAACTGTTCACGTATTTTTTGCAGGGCTTCTTCCCGCCCCACCATGCCGTCCCCTTTGGCCCGGAACGGGACATTAAACACCGGGTTGTCCGGGTGGATGTCCCGGAGCGGATTTATGTCATCCGCCAAATCGCCCCGGACCACTTTGGGGTCGGGCCCGGAATCCGCACCCTGCACGTGTAAATCCGAACTGTGCAAATTTGTTATTCCCGCCATATGTCTACCTCCATCAGAGAAATGCAGATTGCAGTATAAAAAATTATATCACAAGCGAACAGGGAAAAACAGGACCGGTCGAAAAAGGAGTAACAAACTATTTCAATGGTAAAAAAACTATTTTACCTTCCCATTCATTTTCAAAACTCAAATCTACCAACAACAGTATATCTTCAATGACCTGGCCTATAGGCGAGGTCATACTTACTTCAAATACTCCCGGCATTCGCCGACCGGATTTAATACGTTCGTAAGCATACAGGGTAATAGTAGCGACATCGTGGGTCAAGAGGATTCGCCCTTGAGTTGCTGTCCATTCAAGCACGGTAGGGTCATCTGCCCCGGAAAGGCCAACGTCTTGAATGCGGACAATATCGATATGCGGATTTTTCCGTATCATTCCCCGTACAATATTATTATTGAAATTCTCATCAACGGCAAGTCGAAGCATATTCTAATATTATCCGGCTTTCGCCTGTCGGGCCAATAGACGATCACGAATACCCTGGTTATCAAAAAGCGATGGATACTGTCGCTTGACAGCGTTAGCCTTGTGCTGCCGCTGGTTTAAATAATCTTCAATCTCTTCGGGCCGCCGGAGATAATAACTAAGAATAGAGTATACATCGGCCAAATGGAGCGTGGGATAGCGAAAAACTATTTCCTCAGCGGCTGCCCCCTCTTTAAAGGCGGTAATTAGCGTATCAAGAGTTACACGTGTGCTTCCTACTCGAACAACTCCATCCGAGTCTGTCTTTAAAGGAACCTGCTCTTGCTCTATTCTCAAAATCATAAATTCTCCTTGAACATTAATAATATATCCGCTTAATTATCTCCTGTCAATAGATTCGATAAATTTATTTTAAATTCAGGTTAATGTTGAGGTTAAGGTCGAGGGCGTGGCGTCCTATCATTTCTCCGCAGGTTTTCGTATTTCGGATTTCGTGCTTCATGAGGCGTGCTTCGGATTTATTATTTTAAACCGGGCCTTTGGCCCTCCACCATTCACCAATCAACCAGTCACCACTCACCATTCACCACTCACCAATCTACCACTCACCTCTTTTTCTTCTTTTTCCCTGGTATCCCATGCAGGCCCTTTCTTTTTTCAGTTTGAAGAATTTTTTTTAAGCCGGAAAGATTTTCATACATCGGATGGTCCTGGGGCAGGCGTTCTAAATATTCATCCAGGCGATCCCCGGCCTCCTGAAACCGTTTGAGCTTGATTAACGAATAAACAAGAAACCCTAATGCCACAGCCGTGTTTTGATGGAGATGAAAATTGGTCTGTCCCGTATCCACAATGCATCGGCATTTATATTACCAATGGCAATCGTAATTTTACTTTTCAGGTTATGCAGGACGTTTGCTTTTTCAATGGCTTCACCACTTCCTTGATAAATGATCCTGTAAACTTCGACTTTGAGTTCATCGGCGATTTTGGCCGCTGTTCCCAACATATCACAGGTAACCAGGTAAATATTCAACCTTTGAGATAGCCTGGTTATTCGCTCTTTTACTCCGGGGATAATTTCTCCATCCGTGGTTATGGTTCCATTCACATCGAGCAAAAGTGTATTTAAAATTAATGCTTCGTTACCGGATATTTCCACTTTGATCATTTCAATCGCTCCTGTTTCTCCATTTGATCTAAGGCGGTTTGCTCTGCTAACCATGTTTTTCTACCTGATGGAAAAATAACGGGACGCAGATGTCGTTTACGGTATCCACTGAAACTTTTCTCACCTGGGTTTTGATATATGAGAACCAGTCCACCGCTTTCCGCATTTACCCCGGTTACGGTTTCGCTTTGACTCCGGCATACGGCATAAGAAAAAAAAACAGGTTTATTAATGCCTTGAAGACTTTCATACGAACGAGCTCCTTTTACCAAAATGCCATCGGAGGATTCAATTAATTTTAACACTGAATTTGACAACCTTAATCCGTTGACATTCCCGGAAATGGGTCCCACCCTTTCAACTTGAAGTCTCCCATCCTTATACGGATCGCTCAAACGGGAAAAAATCCTATTGCCAAAAAAATAAAGAATATCTGCGAAATCAGCGTCATTCCCGCATTTAACTGCTCGCGGCACAATGGTAATTTTCAGGTCAGGTCTTTCTTCAAAAAGCTTTTCCACAAATTTCAAATCGATAATACTTTCAAGAAAGTCATCAGTAAAAAAAACCAGGGATATTGTTTTAGCCGGATTTAATATACAGGAAAAAAAATGGTGTTCATTATCTATTATCCATCCTTCCTTCGCTTTTTTATAAAGAGCGGAAAAGGTTTCATCCACGATGTCCGCTGTTTTCATTTCAAAATTTGTAGGGATAATGCCTTTTTTATATAGAAACGAGGTGGCTGATGCACTGCTTTTATGATTGAGCCCCACCAACCCAGAAGCAACAGAAATACGTAATATCATCGAAAGATCAAGGCCTTCGCATTTTCTTGCCAATTCCAGGCCAATGGGCAATAGTTTATCATTGATATACTCGTATTCATTAAAGGGTAACCGAGGCCATCCGGTCAAGTATATTGTGTTTACCCGCCTGAAAAAATCCGTGTATTCCTGTTGAAAAAGTTCCTCCGCCAGGGTACCCTGTCGGTCCAATTGACTGCTAAGGCAGTCAAGAAACTTTTGGGGCAATGTCTCCGTATCTCTACTCGCAAATCTTTGCCGAGGCCAGTATCTTTCCAATACTGGTAACAATCGTTCCAGGTCGGAGTGTATTTCATTACAGACCCATTCTTCATAAGTAGATTTATTATCAACTTGAATATATGGAGGATTGGCTTGACGTTCGGCAATTGAAAAGGTGCCGGGTTCATAATTCTGTGAGAATAACCGCCGCAGGAGATGTCGAGACGGTGCATTCGCAGGGAAACCCAAAAGAATTTTTTTCAGCAAATGGGGCTTTTCGGAAGGCTTCCCATAAAGAAATCCATTGGCTTCCAATTTCGCCATAAGTTCCTTTATAATTCCTGGGTAGGACATCATGCATTAATCCTTATTCTTATAATATCAAGGGATTCTCACAGAGATCAATTGACCCTCTGGATCTTGCAGCAATAAAAACTCAAGTTTTCCTATTTTCCAGCAATTGTCTTTGATAGAAGGATATTTATCTCCAGTAAATGTGGTCCTCAATTGCGAGATTTGTGAGGATAGTACTTCTAATTTTATGCTGTGATCAAAGATGATACGTGTTTTTTCATAAACATCGGTTTTGCTGCCCAAACAACGGTCAATAAAAAGAAAAATTAGGAGAAAGACAAAAAGCGTATCAATGGCGCTTGGGAGAAAGGGAACCAGGGAAAGAGTAAAATTAAATTCTTCGATAGCAAAAAAATTTCCCCAAAAATCATCGGGTGAATATCCAAAAGAATCTATTTCTTCATCGGCGTCTTTTTTTTGAATCTCGAGGTTTTCATCACTCAAAAAATTCTTGAAACGATGAAATCCAGCGGAAGATTTATCCGTGGGATAGCTTTCTTTTGGGAATATTGATAATAGGGTATCATACCCCTTTAATATGGTTTGGGTTTTACGCTCGCTGAACAAAGTATCGTCAACTGCAATGAGGTCCCCGATTGCCACCAGGAAGATTATGGATATAAAATCTTTTCGCAGGAAGGTATCTCTCCACGGTTTTGACTCGGCTGAATTTAGCAGGGTTTCTATTTCCTTTTGGGAACGTTGGATGCTGTATTCGACCCCGATGCGATTGATAAATGTATGGTAGCGAACCACAGCTTGAACAGCCCACAAAAAATCTTCATACGGGACATCATGATGATTATCTTTCAATATTTTTCCGGTAATATTAATTTCTTTTAGAAACGCCGGAACAAGAGGTACACCGTGTATATCATGGTCGGTAATTTCTTTTGAAATTCCGATGTCATGTCCAAGCATGCTGGCATGAAGAATCAATCGGCTGGTTTCATTAAGGGATTTGTATATGACTTGAGCCGTATTTTTTATAAATGCTTTAACATTGTAGGACCAGGCAAGTGTTGGAGGGAGATCTCCTTTGGGAAGGTAGTCAGTGACTATACTATAACCGATCAAGACATGAACCATCCAGCCATTTAATTTATAAAGGTTGGCTCCACCGCGTACTGTATAGGCGATGGCTTCCAAAGAGGGGGAGAGTTTGGTTAAAATCGAATGGGCGTTATGGGCAGGACAGCAATATAAAGCAAACAGAATTTTTGACGAATGGGGGGAAAGCAGAATATCGATAAAATATTCTTTTATAGAAGGAAAATTTTGGGTGGCAAACCCACAAAATTTCCCAGGAGCGATTATTTCCACGGGAACCGTAACTGCCTTTTTCAGACAAAAAGAGTCATTTTTAAAATGCTCCTGAAGCTTAAAACTGCGATCCCGGAAAAAAACATGGTAATCCATCCGGGATTCGCTTACAAATTTTTCCAGGTTTGATAAAAAGTTGCTCATTTTAAATCCTGGGTATTTCTCTCCAACTGGGACAATTTCCCTTTGATTTGCTCAACAAGTTTTCCAGTTGCATTGATATCTTTTCTTCCGAAAAGGGACTTGTAAAGTCGGTTGGATTCTTCCGCATATCCCAGTGCTTTTTTTAAAAGTGTAACTGTGGTCTCAAATTTCTTTTGAGGGCCAGGCTGATCTGCATAAAATTCGTAAACTTCTGCCAATCCCCATTGGGCATGTGCAATTTCGTCTTTTCGTTTTAGTTTTTCTGCGATTTCCAGGCTTTTCTCATAATACTTATTAGCCTTCCCGATATGTTGCTTAACTTCGTCAAACTGGTTTTCTTCTTGAAAATATCGGGCTAATTCTTTGTTTGCATTGCCAAGATTACCCCAGGCTTTGGAAACTCCACGGTCACTGCCTATCTGCACCAGAAGGGCCTTTCCTTCCTCGCTCACCTGGTTTGCTAGATTATATTTATCCAGGGCTTCTTTGATAAAATTCTCATTTTTTTGTTCTCTCCCTTCTATTTCGGAGTTCTGTCCCTGCAGCCAGTAAAGGCGACCAAAATCCAATTTTATATATCCAATTCTCTCAGGGTGGTGAATCCCTTCCAACTTCAGATCATTGAGAATCTTAAGACTTTGGGTATAATATTGTTCGGCTTCATCAAAATATTTCTTAGCCATAGTATATTGGATTGGCTTATAGTATGGGTCCAACCCTTTAAGTAAGGAAGATTTCCCAAAATGTCTCATAGCTTGTGCTGTACCTTCACGGCGCCCCAATTGTTGAAACAACTCAAGACCTTCCCTATTGTACTTCTCGGCTTCTTCCAGGTCTTCAAACCGCAGGATTAAATAACTAAGGTCATCCACCAAACATTCAGCCAGTATGTCTTTCTTTTCCAAGTGTCGGCAAGCTTCCGTTATAGATAAGGTAATTTCCTTTTGTTCTTGCCAATATCCGTTATTCCGCAGGAATGCACCAATACCCTCTCGAAATTGGATCAAATCCGCCCATGCTTTCAGATCATAAGCGAGTTTTGCCGCAGCGATTAAATTCCTGGCCTCTGGTTCTAGTAATCCGGGTTGAACAGCCTGGTGGGCTTTAATTGAAAAATCCAAGAAATATTTGACAAATCGAAAACTCGATTGAATACGAAATTCATTAAATACATCGCAATTCAAAACTGCCCGGCAAAAAGAATGTGTCAATGGATGCATGGCATATCTTGTTCCTGTGCTCTCTATGTATGCGTCTGAGACGGAGGAAAGAACTTTATCAAAAGTTCCCAACGGAAGCCCGCTTGTTTCTTGCAGCGCCGCAGGTGAGGCTTCACCCACGAAGTAGGTCATCGCCATAAGAATTTTTTTAAAATCCTCCGAGAACCTTCCCCATGAACGATCAAAAAGATCACGAAAGAATCTTTCCCCTTCATCCAGCGGTACCTCAATATTCTTAATCATTCTGATCCATTGATTAAATGTAATGGTTCTCAATTGATCGATCGCAATTTGCATATACTTTGGCAATCCGAAAAGTACCTCCCAGATCGTTTTATACTGGTCGTCATTCAACTCAAGGTGCGCTGGCGTCCATAATTTCATAAGTTGTATTGATTCTTTTAAGGACAGCTTCTCCAGCCGGAGATCATCAAGGGGAAGTTGTCTCAAGCCATTAGAAACTTGCCGTGTGGTGATAAGAATACGAATAAAGGTATCTTTCTGGTCTTTCATGGACCCAATAGGTAAAGAACCCAGGAATAAACTGACCTTCTTTTCTTCCGAGGGATCAGCCAGAAGATCCTCATAATTGTCCAGGATAATCAGTGAACGATGGCTTTTCAAAATTTCTTTGACCCTATCTTGTTTCACGTCCAGGTGGCTGATGGAGGGGATGTCGCTTTGGGTATCAGCGGTTTTGGCAATTTCATCCAGGATGAACTTGAGCGAGATGGTTTGAGACTCGCTGTATTTCCGTATATCTATCCAGGCAATAAAATTGAAGGGGGTCTTTTGTTTGTAGAAACTCCACGCTGCCACCTTTGCCAGCGTACTTTTTCCAATACCCCCAAATCCCGATGTAAGTATGATGGGTATGTGAGCTTCTACCAATGTCGTCAAAATATATTTGTGTTCTTCGTCTCGTCCTACAACGTTTGGTGGTTCAATGGGAAGATTGTGTTTAATCAACTTAGTCCCTTCGGCAGCATGATACAAGTTTATCGAATACCTCGGTTTTGGATCGTTTCTATCACCCCATCGCGCATCTGCCGACCACGCACCATTGGGCTTTTCCTTTTTTCTTGTCTCTACAGTAATCGTCTTAGCAGCTCTATCGAAAATCAGCAGATTATATTGCAAGGGAATCCCTGGAACTTGTTCGTTCGTAGGGGCTCCAAAAGTTCCAGCACCAACAATATGAATCCCTCGTGAACTGTCATAGGAATAAAACCCCATTTCTGCTTCGTGAACATGTCCATGCATGCAAACCTTGAAACCATGAACAGAAAGTTGTTGTAAAAAATCCACATTCTTCATCATTTTATTTCCGGTAACTGGATGATGCCAGATTGCTATCTTAAGCCATTCATCGCATTCATTGCAGTTCTTTATCCTATCTAACGCATTATATAAAGCATCAGTATTAATTCCAGACCGATCCCGGTGAGTTTTAGCAATCTCCCAACTTGAATTAAGTGCAAGAAACAATATGCGCTGATCTGAATTTATGTGAAGGATTCCCTGTTCTGAGTATTCTTTTGGATAATCTTTACCGTATATTTGTTTATAAAAATGTTCATTGAAATTGTCAAACCTTTCTTTATAGAGTTCCTCATTACATAATAATGCATCCTGCGTACCTACACCTGCCAGGATATATTTCCCTTGGAGAAGGTTTTTAGGCTCGTTACTTACAGAGAAATAAGCAGCGTTCGCAAGTTCCCAATTTAAATCATGGTTACCCGGTACAACGATGTTGCATTTTAAATCCAATCCAAAACTTTTAGATACCCCCACCACCAATTCAAAAGCGGCTGAATACTCTTCGAGGGTTGAATAGTTGGCAATATCACCGGAAATAACAATATAGTCAAGTTTTTCAATCCCTAGTTCTTTTGACAAGTCCGACTCTAACTGGACTCGATATTTTGTTGCCTCACTTTTCGTTCCCAAATGAATATCAGAAAGATGCAATATTCTTATCATTTGAGAACTTCCTTGTGTACTATTCAATGCCAACTCAGTTTCTCTCCTTTTATACATTTCTCACGTTACCAGGAGCGTTACCAGGAGCGTTACCAGGAGATTGGTATATACCATAATTCATAATTAAGAAAGAAAGTCAACATCCATTGACTACTTTTTTTAAAATGAGTATTCTTTGGCACCAGTATCAGTATCCCGGTTCGGTACCATTTCTATTTTGTGCTCCTTATTAATAGTACTGGATAGGTTCAGGAAAAAATCATAAGCAGTTCCCCCGGCCTTTTTTAAAGACTGCGCTCGGGTAACGATCGCCGAAACAAATGCCAGTACGATTGAAATTATAATAATTCCTTTTCATGATTCTATCCATAGCATCCGTTCGGGTAAAATGCAAACTATAAAAAAGATTCATTTTTTTGCAGCTTCCTTCGAGTCTTCACGTCTTGGTGTTTTGGCGGCACTCCATTCTTTATACATACAACTCTTTACCGCTGAAAACCACGGCTAACTTTTTGATTTTTTCAATGCCCCTTTCCACCAATTCTGTTTCGTATTTTTTTTTCGATTGGCTGCAGGGCTGCTTCCGCAGCTTCGGTGACCGTCTCGTATTCATCCGGGCCCACCGCTTTGAACTAGATCACATCCCCGGTTTGTCCCTTAACGGTCCCCCTGGATCGGGGATCACGGGGTATAATCATGATACCGTACCGGCCGTAACCGGACTCCCGGTTCGATCACTATGCCGGGGAAAATTTGAAGAAGCGCTTGAACTCTATATGGACACTGGCACAGGGCAGACCAATTTTTTAGCGACCCCTTAACACAGGCTGGCCATTACGTTCATTCATTGGAATTGTCCGGGAAATTGAATTTGCTGCGAGGGGAATTCGGGAATGCCCTGGATCACTTCAAGAGAGTACTCTCCTTCTGTCAGTAGCGGTGCTTTTCCCAGGCGACCGCTCAAACTGTCCTAAACCTTGCTCAGGTGCTGATTCTTTTGAACAAGGTGGGAGAGGCCAAAGCAATACTGGCCAGCATCGAAGACTATTCCCAAAAAACCGGGGACCAAACCACAAGTGGGCGGGCCATATTCTTAACCCACCTGGCCTATGCACGCAGCCATTCGCTAACCGCCGATACAGGCCATCCCCCCTCTGTTAAGTAATTGAGAAAAGATAAGGTGAACTCAAACTCAACCCTAATACTGGTTCCTGCCCCGGGCGAAATGGAAATGCTCAGCATCCGGGAATTGTCAAAGTTAAACCTGGCCGGCCTGGAACATGCCACACTTTCCTCTTGTTTGTCGGCGGATAATTTTATCGCGCCCGGGCGAATCATCATCAGTTTACCGGAGACCTTGAGGCGGGCCGGGGTGGAAAGTATTCTCGGTTCATTATGGCCCCTTCATGATAGTTTTGCCATTGCCTTCATGGAAAGATTTCATAAATACCTGGAAACATATCCCAGGGACAAAGCCCTGCAAAAAACGCAACTGGATTGTATTCATAAAAAACTATCGGCGGGGGAAGAAATAAATCCTGGAAACCCCAGCCATTGGGCGGCCTTCAATCTTTACGGGACATCGAAACGGTTATCTCTTGGAAAAAAGAAAAGGCTGTGAGAACGAACGGGACAGGCAGAAAAAATTCCGCAAATGCTTTTCTTCTATACCCAAACCATGAAGATTTTTTTTGAACCGATATTTACCATCTCGTTTTCGCCGGTCTTATTGCTCTGGCGGCGAGAATCGTAAATAATAAGAAACCCGAGACTTTGGTCCTGCCGGTCCAGGTAATCCTTCAATTGAAGCAATCCTTTCCCGTGCGCTTCTTCGCCATACCATTTTTTTAATTCGATAATGTATTTTTGGCTGCCGTAAGTCACCACGATGTCCAACCGTTTTTCTTCGGAAATTTCTACTTCCTTGAAATCAAATCCTTTGCCGTTAATAATAGGTCTTAAAAAGGCCAGGAACAGCAATCTGCCGTTTCGTTCCAGGAATTCCAGGTCTTTTTCAGAATACTGCTCCTTTAAGAAGGTTTGAAAGCGCAGCAGTACTCCCTTCATATTAAGATCCCCGTTTTTTTCCAGGAAATGCTCCCTGAAATTATAATGTCCCATGTCTGAGGAGGTTTCCACTTTGGATGCCATATAATTGTAAATAAGCTGCTCATACACCCTGTTGTGAATCCTTACCCTGCCGCTGTCGTCGCGAAAAACGCCATGAGTCGCACCTTGTTCGATAATCGGATTATATAGATTGTACCCGATGTCTTCCCCTTCCAAAACAACCCGGTAAACCATGTCGTAGAGGAGTTGATTATTTTCGAGGTTCTTGATTAAACTTTGAAAATTCGTGTTATCCTCTTTTAACAGGATATTGGCCGCCGTATCGATATCCAATATCTCCCACCGCTCCAATGGCTGTATTTCTTCATCGATAATCTTACACAACCGGGAAACCAGGAATGGATACCCGGAGGTTAAGTAGTGCAATTTCTCGGCGGTTTCCCTGATGTTCATCCGGGTTTTGTTTTCGGTCAGAAAATCGTGGAGCAAACTTTCGATTTCACCGGTATTGAGACTCAGGTCCTCTGGAAAAGCGACCGCAATGTTCCATGGACTGTTGTATTTCTGTTCATCCTTCGGTCTGATTTTGAGTTTTAAATTTTTCACATCATGAATGCCGGCCAGTATCACGGAGGAAAAAGTAGCATCGCTGCCCTCGTTTTGAGCCAGGTATTTGGCCCGCAGCAGCCCCAGGAAACTAAGGAATAGTTGGTTGTTGCTGGATTTGTCCACTTCATCGATTTCAAGAACAACCTTTTGACCTGCTTTGATGGTTATTTCCGTGATTACTTCGGAAAGGTCTTGCAGGGATGTTATTTTTTTTATTTGCTGCAAAAGGTACTGGGATAAGGGATGATCTGATTGTTTGATCTTTCCCGACAGCATTTTAAGAAAAGCGGGTGCAAATAGTTTTTCGTTGGTAAAAATGCGATCGCCAACCCCTTCGAAACTGATTTTGAAAACAAGATAGCCCATTTTTTCCAATTCTTTTTCCAGCAGGTACAAAAGGGTTGTTTTTCCATATTGACGAGGGCGGTTGATGGTGAAGTATTTACCTCTTTCCACCAGTTTGATCATGTCGGTGATATGGGTGGACCGGTCTGCCATATAATGCAAATGAGGAACACACAATCCGGCATCGTTAAATTCTTTCCTGCTTTTGTTTATCATGCGCTAATGATAATACAAAACCATTTTTTTTTCAATTCCCCCAACGTCCCTAAATTCAGCGGCGCATTTTTGAAAGCACATGGGGGGAAACTAAAGACAGGCGCAGGCGGCTGCGAATTTGAGTCCGGAGCCCATGCGACCGGACCGCAGTCGTAAAAATATCTCAGCATGGAAAGGGCGTCTACCCCTACGAATTTAATCAAAATCCAGGGGAAAAAATTTGACTGCCCCTTTATGAAAGCAAAACAAGAAGAAGAAAAGAAAAACGAAACCGAAACCAATAAACGTTAGTCCTGGTTTCCCGGGATTTCTTCCGGGAATTTACCGAGGCATTCTTCGGCGTATTGACACCATTTGGCGCAGCCCGGGTCCAATTTGGGGTTGCGCACAATAGTTTGACACTGCGGGCAGGGTCGTGTGGGTTCATCTTTCCAGAATTCGAACTCTGCCCCGCAGTGGGGACAAATAACATCGAAAATATCCCCCGGTTTCCAGTAACGTTGGTCCTGACCCGGGCAGCGTGGTGTATCCATTTTGCCTGTCTCCATCCGGTTCCTCACGGGTTGGTTTTCATTGCCTTTTCCACCATGGTTTGATGTTCATCTTTAAATCTGCAAAATTGGGCCAGGATTTCGTGGCGCAGCAGAGGGATATTCTCCATATGATCCAGGAGTTCTTTGATTTCGGGTAGAAGGGGTGGAGTCTGAGGCTGCAGTGGTACATCTTCCACTTTTTTTTCCGAACGATGCATGGGTTCTTCATCCAGGAGGAACCAATCCAATGATATTCCAAAACGTTTTCCCAGGTTGTATACGGTATAGATATTGGGAATTGCGCGGCCGATTGAGTTCCTGACGTAGGTGATCCTATTGATATTGAGAGCCGCGGCCATGTTAGTGACCGTAATTCTATTGGTTTTGCGGACTTTTTCCAGTTTGTCGCCGATTGCTTTTGCGAATTCATCGATAGTCATGATATCTCCTTAATTTTAAGTTCTATAAGGTTTGTATACGTAAACGAGAAGGGAAAAGTTCACAATTTCCGGAAAAAAAGCTGCGCATACGACACGAAAATCGTCGCCAAAGACACGATTGACTTCGTGCGTGAAACATTTTACCTTAATCGGAACAAATCGAAATACACATCGGACGCAAAAAGCGTCCAATGTGAAGCGAAAAGCGTCCAATTGGACGCAATTTGCGTCCAGCGCAAAGCAAATCGATTCGCAATCGAAGCTTTCCTCGAATTTTTCAAGACACATCACACCATCAACGATGCGATTTGCGTCTCTTGAGACTCGAATGGCTTCTCGGGTGAAGCCATTTTCTTTAAGTAAAGCATAAATAGTTGCATGCTGGACGCAAAAAGCGTCCCGCGCAATAAAAAGAGCGTCCAATTGGACGCAAAAAGCGTCCGACGAGACGTAAATTACTTCCGAGGCGACGTAAAACGATACACATGTGACGCAAAAAGATCCATGCGTGAAGGGAAACGGGGACAGGCGAGAATGCCGCTAAGATAAGGCTAAATTCGAAGCCCGAAGCACGAAATTCGAAACAAATCCAAATGACAAAAATTCAAATGACCAAAACAAAAACAAACGACTCCCGGCGGCAGGCTGCTTTTGTTTGGCATTTTGAAAATTTGAATTTTGATATTGTTTCGGATTTCAAGTGTCGCGATTTCGAATTTCGGATTTATTATACGCTTATCTTAGTGACATTCGGGACAGACAAGAATCCGGCTCAAACAGGATTAACATTCAAGACGGGAAAATATGGGAAAGGCTTTCATGACGGGGCACCGGCAATTCTAATTAAAGGGCAGACACGGGGGCCTGCCCCTACGCGTAATCTTTTTCCCATTGGAGGACGACGGCAATGATCTCTTCAACGGTTTGTTTTAATTCGTCGCCCATTTTGATGAACTCGTTGGGATAGTCGTCTTTTAAGAAATACATCAGGGCATAATAGATGGGTTATTTAGAACTTCCATGACCCTGGACCGTTCTTGTAATATCTCGCTAATTTCCGGCTTGTGCCAGAGGTTTTCATTTTTGAGAAACGTGGGCGCATCGTCTGTTGATTTTTAAGTGTCAGGCAAAATAGCCTCTTAAAAAAAGAATCTTCCAATGGATATGCGCAGACGTGATGCTGAGCTTGCCAAAGGGTGGGGGCAAATTGCCACCCACCTTTCATTGCAAACGGCAGGAGGAGTGCAAAAGCTCAACTGCGCCAATACAGAAGGTATATTCCGGATTATCCAATCCATTCCGTCTCCCATGGCTGAGCCCTTCAAAAATAGCTAAAAGGAGATGAATACACTGAAACTCTTTTTGCCTCACCACGAAATTCTTCAGCGCTTCCTCTTCAGTTTGATTCAAGGGATTGTAAATATGAGATAACGTATTAGCAGGCAACATTTTTCCACCACCACATTTTGTCATCATATCTGACAAAAATATTTTTGTCAAGTATTTTGACAAAATATTTTTTGTCAAAATACACAACGTTGGCAACAACATGTTAATAATACTTTTTTTCTAAACAAAAAAGGGAAGGGGAGCCAACACCCCTTCCCTTTTCCTTAATGTTGTGAGCGGTTATTTTTTTTAGGTTGGAAAATTTTGACTGGCCCCTACTCTTGTATTTCAAGTAAATTTCGTGGTGCGGCTTTTCGACTTTTCCCATTTTCCTGTTGATAAACGCCTGGAAAAAATTTATAATAATTCCATGAAAAGGAGCACCAATGAAATTTGTAGACCCTAAAAACGATATCGCCTTCAGGAAAATCTTCGGCGATGAAAACAAAAAGGAAATCCTCATCAGCTTTCTCAATAACCTGCTCAACTTCGCCGGGACAACAAAAGAAATCATCGACCTTTTTTTAAACGGCCATTACCAGGATTCAAAGTTGGAAAAACTCAGACAGACCACCCTGACCGTCAATGTCTTAGACAAACGAAATATCCGTTACATCATTGAGATTCTGATAATCCATACTGAGGCATTAGAAAAACGGGTTATGTATTATGTCAGCAAAGCATATTCCCAGCAGCTCAACAGGGCCGAAGATTACCCAAAATTAAACCAGGTTATCTTTTTAGGGTTCCTGGATTTTGTCCTATTCAAAGAAAATGCCAGCTATACTACCCGGCATCTTATATTAGAGGAGAGCACGAACGGGCATTATTTTAAGGATTTTGATTTAAACTTCGTGGAACTACCCAAATTTGAGAAAAGCCTCAAAGAGTTGTCCGACGTAAAAGAGAAATGGATTTATTTCGTAAAGAATGCCGGCGACCTGACCATAATCCCCAAAGAGATGGAAGAACCAAAGGAAATACGGGAAGCCTTCGAAGTGGCCAATCAATTAAGCTGGACCAAAGAAGAACTCGACGCCTATGACAAAAAAGGAATATATATCCAGGATGAGCGTGGAAGAATAGAGTTCGCGAAAGAAGAAGGGAAAATGGAGAAAGCGCTAGAGATAGCGAAATCGATGTTAAACAAGGGAATTTCGATCGATATCATTGCCGAGACTACCGGGCTTGCAAAGGAAGAAATAGAAAAAGAAAAATAGCCGCCAAGACACCCAGGCGCCAAGTTTTTTTATAATAATCCCTTGGTGTTTCTTTGTGTCTTTGTGCCTTGGTGGCAATTTTCATTGTAAACCGGGCTGTGGTTGCATTTACTCAGGATATTGTTTTCATTGCGATAACAATATCCTGGGAAGAAAGGAATTCTGACCGGCCACACCAGTTGCCGTAACGGATCGGTTCCGAAATAACCAGCCCGTATTTCAAGTATAGTTCACGGATGCGTTTCTCCGGGTGCGCAATGCTTGCTTCCGGCATCTGTGAATCGATCACCAAACAATCTTCATAAGGATATTTCATGTGATGATTGCCCTTTAACAGCGCCTCACGCACTGAAGCATCAATCAAGAAGTAAGTAATCAAACACTTCCCTCCGGGCCGCAGCACACGACTGATCTCCGTCAGGTAATGGTCCACATCCGCCGGCAGCATGTGAGTGAAAACCGATGTCAGGAAAACGAAATCAAACGAAGCATCCGCAAACGGGAACCGGTACTCCCCGGCGCGATAACGACCTTTTGAATTATATTGATAGTTGTAAATATCCGAATGGAAAAATGTAAAATTGGGAAATAACGGCGTAATCTTTTTCCGGCACCACTCGATGCCTTCATCGACGATATCCATGCCAACATAAGAACCCTCAGCCGAAAGGAAATTGGTTAATGGGATCGCCATGCGACCGATGCCGCTGCCGATTTCCAGGATTCTTTCATTGGGCCCCAGACCGCAAAGATCGGTAAAGTAACCCAGGAATTCCTGGCCGGCCAATTCGAAATCGCCGTCGCCCACAAAAATTTTCGAACGGGGCGGGGCCAGTTTCTTCCCTCTCCCGCGCAGCGCGTCCCGGATGTTGGTGGGTAAATAATAGATGCGCCGTACAATGGGATAGTGATAATACACACGGCGGAAAAAAGACTGGAGCCAACGAGGGAGATATTTTTTTACGAAACGTTTCATGTATGGAAAATCTTAAAGGAAATTTGTCGAAAAGTCAAGAGCAAAGAGGGGATTTATAAGCCCACCATAACTGCTGCTTGTAATTTTCTCCTATCTATGATATATAATACTCCTGATGGTTTTTCATGTTTTTAACCGATGCATCGGTTAAAAGTTTAAACTTTTGGCCGATGCATCGATAAAAACGAGGAAGTTGCATAAATGAATGAAGATGAAATTTTAAATATCCTGGTCGATTGGAACACCTGGGGAAACTTTAAAGAGGAATTAATCGATCGCCACGCTTACTTTGAAAGGTTCGAACCCCTGATCTCAAAGAAAACAGCCGTCACTCTATACGGGATAAGAAGAAGCGGAAAATCTTCTCTCGTTTATCTATGCGTCCAGCGCTTAACCGGGGAAAACAAAATCGGCGTGAACGATTCATTGTTCCTGAATTTCGAGGATCCCCGCCTGGTAAATATCGGCGTTACTGATTTATTTAAAATCCTGGAGACCTATGTGAAGCACCTCAACCCGGTGGACCCTATTATTATATTGGATGAAGTCCAAAATGTGGATGATTGGGAAAAATTTGTGAGATATTTGCTTGAAGCGAAAAAACTCAGGGTTTTTGTGACAGGTTCCTCTTCTAAACTCCTGGGCCAGGAAATTTCAGATACTCTTTCAGGCAGACATGTTAGTATAGAGGTATTTCCTTTGAGTTTCAGGGAGTTTCTTTTCTTCAAAGGCATATCAATCAAAAACCCGGTGGAATTGGTGAAAAATAAAATCGAAATTTCCAGGCTATTGGAGGAATATACGCTTTATGGCGGATTCCCGGAAGTAGTTTCATCTCAATCGCTGCCTCGAAAAAAAGAACTCCTGGCCATGTATTATAATGATATCATGATTAAGGATATTGCCAGGCGATTCAAGATAAAAGAAATCGATAAATTGGAAAACCTGGCATTCCAATTATTGTCAAATATTTCAACCATACAATCCTTTAACCGGTTAAAGGGGAAATTAAACCTGAGCCTTAACAGTGTAGACCGATTTTTAAAATATTTAGAAATTGCCGGGATGTTTGTCTTTTTGAAAAAGTTCAGTTTCTCAACCGCGGAGCAAATTCGCTCGATGAGGAAAATATATGTTTCGGACCTGGGATTTTACAATATTAAAGGGTTCAAATTTATTCCTAATAAGGGTAAAATTTATGAAAATATGACTGCCATTGAATTGAATCGAAGATCTCAGATCCATAAAAACAGTGAAATTTTTTATTGGCAAAATCCACAAAACCATGAAGTCGATTTTGTTGTTAAGGAAGGTCTTAAAGTTAAACAACTTATCCAGGTGTGCTGGAATTTAAGCGACGAAGATACTAAAAAAAGAGAGATAAGGGCACTTTTACATGCCGGTAAGGAACTTGGCTGCGATAATCTTTTGATCCTTTCCGAAGATAAAAGTGGCGAAGAAGAAGTCGAATGGTACGGCATGAAGCAGCGGATAGAATTTAAATCCCTGTCCAATTGGCTATTAGAAACAGGGAATTGATAGCGGCCAGGGGGCTTTTTTGTAAAACCGCCCCCTGGACCCCTGAAAAACTTTTATTTATACCGGGTGCTTTTGCAGCCAACGATTGAACATCCACATACAGAACGCGGAAAATAATCCGATACTCATCAATGATATCCAACCGAGGGAATTCCAGAAAGGATTGAGATCCAATAACCCATTCTCTAACTTGACGGCATGACGACACATTACTTCATTGAATATAAACGCCCCGACGGGACCACCTATTAACGAGCCGATGGCCATGGGCAAATTGGCGTAACCGAGAAATAACCCCTCCTGGCCCTTGGGCGCCAACGCACCGATATACTCATACTGACGCGCGGCGGCAAATAACTCGCCAAATGCAATGAGCGCTACGGTAAATACGGCAAACAACGAACCGATGGGCAACCATTGCCCCAGGGTCATGGTTCGGACGCCGCCAAATAAGAATATGGGCCCAAGATTGATGACCATGGAAAGTCCAATAATAATACCACCCACTATCATGGAATTGATGGGCTTCTTCTTGCCGAAAAGTTTAATCACTAATAACTGGAAAAATACTATCACAAAGGGATTGGCCATGGTGATAATATCCACCGCCGGGTCCAGATCGACTACTTTCTTCAAGTACAGGGGAATGACATTGTACACCTGGGAATATACAAACCAGAATCCGCTGGCCACCAGGAGAAAAAGCGTAAACCGGCCGCTGCGAAGCACCAATACCATGTCGGTCAATATCCGGCCGACGGATTTCTTGGGTTTGACTGCTTTTTCATCTTTCTTATACCAGGCTTCTTTTTCAGGGTCCCGGTAAAGGAACAATACCGTCAGGAAGGCCAGGATGGCGCAGCCCACCGATACGGCAAAAATAAAACTGAGCCCAAATTGTTTCCGGGTAAAGTAACTGATGCCCCGGCCAAACAAGGACCCGATATTGACCACCATGTAAAAAATACCGAAAGCCAGGGTGGCGCGGGCGCCGGCTGTTTTCTGCACGGTCCCGGAAATGCAGGGCTTGATCACGGAGCCGCCGAGCCCGATCAGGAATATGGCGATGGCAATGGGTATGACGACGCCCAACCCGGCGGTCACTTCACTTTTAACGGTGGTTTCCAATACCTGGCGGCCAAACCAGGTGGGATAACCCATCATGAAATAACCGATTCCCAGCAACACAAAAGCCGCCAATAAAGAACGTTTAAAACCTACATGATCGGCTATGGTCCCGGATAGGATGGGCAGGAAATAAACCATGAACCAGAGCAACCCGTTCAGGGTGCTGGGCCAATAATCTCCAAGCCCGAGCTGACCGAGATAAAGCACCACGAAACTGGCCATGCCATAATATGCGCCGCGCTCAAATAACTCGGTTAAATTGGCTGTCCAAAAACTGCGAGGAAATTTCTCCTTTTTTACTTCGTCACTCATAACGCCTCCTTCTTTTAGAACGATCTTTTATATATAATTCGTGTTAATTCGTGTTATTCGCGTTATTCACGCGCCTTTTTTTTCTTCGATTTTAAATTGAATCCCCAATTCTTTCAACTGCTGTGGGGGAACAGTGGAAGGGGAACCGGTTAAAAGGCAAAGCGAAGAGGTGGTTTTGGGGAAAGCAATGACTTCCCGGATGGAGTTCTCGCCGGTCAACAGCATGATAATGCGGTCCAACCCCAGGGCAATGCCCAGGTGCGGGGGCGTCCCGTATTTTAATGCGTTGAGGAAAAAGCCGAACTTCTCTTCGGCTTCCTCCGGGGTAAAGTTGAGCAGCTTAAATATCTTTTGCTGCATTTTTATATCATTGATCCTGCGACTGCCCCCACCGATCTCGATGCCGTTCAATACCAGGTCGTAGGCGATGGATTTCACTTCCAGGGGTGCGCTGTCCAGCTTGTCCAGGTCGGCAAACCGTGGGCAGGTGAAGGGATGGTGGTTGGAATCAAGCCTCTTTTCATCGGGGTTGTAGAAAAAGAGGGGGAAATCCACTACCCACAGAAACTCCAATTTGTCTTTATCCATAAATGAGGCGCCCAGGTGTTCCCTTAATTTTCCTGCCAGGAAAAGGGCCTTTTCCACGACATCGCCGATGAGAAAAACGATATCGTTCTTATCGACGCCGTTCTCTTTATAAAATGCTTCGATAACGGCCGGCTCGATTTTGAGAGAGGATTTGAAACCTTCTTCCCCGTATTTGATCCAGATGGCGCCTTTGCCGCCCAGGTCCTGGACGTATTTATTGATATTATCCAGGATTTTCCGGGAATAATCGGAGGATTGGGGCAGCACAAGGCCCCGGATGGTACCGTTGTTTTCCAGGATACCGTTAAGGATATTGGAATTAAATTTTTTCACACTGCCTGAAAAATCCCTGATTTCCAAAGGAATGCGTAAATCCGGTTTATCCGACCCGTATTTATTCATGGCTTCGTCGTAATCCATAATGCGAAACCCTGCTTTAATATCCCTGCCGATTGTGGAAAAAATTTCTTTTATCAGCCCCTCGATGATTTCAAACAGTTCTTCGGGCTCGGTGAAACTCATCTCGATATCGATTTGAGTAAATTCCGGCTGGCGGTCGGCCCGGAGGTCTTCGTCCCGGAAACATTTGACGATCTGGTAATAACGTTCGAACCCGGAGATCATCAACATCTGTTTGAACAATTGGGGCGACTGGGGCAGGGCAAACATCCGGCCGTTGTATATGCGCGAGGGAACCAGGTAATCCCTGGCGCCTTCGGGCGTGGCCTTGGTCAACATGGGGGTCTCGATATCCAGGAACCCGAGGTTGTGAAGGTAATTACGGACGTTGAGGGCGGCGTGACTGCGAATCTTAAAATTCTTCTGCATGCGCTGGTTTCTTAAATCCAGGTAGCGATATTTGAAACGGAGCTCCTCGGATACATCGGTATTACTTTCGGGAAAGAAAGGGGGCGTCTCTGAGGGGGACAGGATACTAATATGTTCGGCAATCAATTCCACACGGCCGGTGTAAATGTCCGGGTTGGGGTTGGAACGCAGCACGATTTTGCCGGCGACGGACAGCACATCCTCGCCGCCGATTTTTTTAACCGGCCGGGGGTCGGGGAAACTTTCATCGATTACGATCTGCAGCAGACCTTCACGGTCCCGGAGGTCGATAAAGGTAAGCCCCCCCAGTTCGCGTTTTTTGTTGACCCAGCCGTAGACGGTAACGGTCCGGCCCACGTATTCTTCATTGATTTTCCCACAATAAAGGGTCCTTTTTAGGGTTTCGCACTGGATGTTAGGTTGGTTTTCAGTCATGGTTCCACTTCCTTTCCCTGGATATTAAATTCTTTATGCAAAATTTCAAAAATGGCATCGATATTATAGGAGGCGACTTCGGTTTGGCCGATAATGGGCATAAAGTTGGCGTCGCCTTCCCAGCGGGGAACGATATGGAGGTGAAAATGGTCTTTCACCCCCGCTCCGGCCACTTTGCCGATATTCATTCCCAGGTTAAACCCGGCGGGATTAAAACTGCGCCGCAGTATGGCCATGGACCGATTCATCAATTCCCACATTTCGCTTGCTTCCGGCGCCGGGATTTTCTCCGGCGAATCCATGTGCAGGTAAGGTACGATCATCAAATGACCGCTGTTGTAAGGGTAGCGGTTCAAGATAACGAAATACTTCTCGCCCCGGAAACAAATCAACGACTCATGATCGGGGTTTTTTAAGGCATTACAAAAAACGCAGCCTTTTTCCCTGACTAACCTGGATATAAAATCCCATCGCCACGGCGCACTGAGAAATTTCATTTCTGTCTTTTATCTCTTTTATCTAAAGCATTCTGGAAAAGGTCGCCGATGGTAGTAACGGATTCGCTCTCAGACTTTGAATATTTATCGATTTCTTCCCGTTCCCGTTTCTTGCGCAGCGCTTTGAAGCTGAGGTAAATGCGTTTTTTCTCCGGGTCGGTGCTGACCACCATGGCTTCTAACTGGTCGCCGGCTTTATGGAGGGATTTGATCTCTTCCAGTTCCAATTTTTTCTCGTCGATTTCGTTGAGCCTGACAAACCCTTCGATATTTTTGCTGATCTCAACGGGGATGCCTTTATCGGTAATCTTTTTGATTTTTACAGGGACCATGGAGCCGTTTTTATGGCTCCTGAAGAACTCGCGCCACTCGGCCTCGGACAATTGTTTGATGCCCAATTTGACTTTGTAGTTGGAATCCAGGGAATCGCTGAGTATCATCACTTCCAATGGTTCTTTTTCCCGCATGTATTCTTCCGGGGTATCGATCCGGTAGTAAGTGATATCGGAGATGCGCACAACGCCTTCGACGCCTTTTTCCAGCCCGATAAAGACCCGGGATTTTAATATTTTCTTTACCACGCCTTTGACCACATCGCCGACATTGTGTTTTTCAATGTACTTTTCTTCGGGTCTCATTTCCAGTTGTTTCAGACCCAGCTTGATTTTCTTTTCTTCGGGTTTCAGTTCGATAACCTGGACCCAGAGTTTCTCACCTACGGCGACGTATTCTTCGACGGAGTTTGTTTTGTCATCCCAACTGAGGTCGGAAATATGCAGGAGGCCTTCGACGCCTTCTTCCAGTTCGATAAAGGCGCCGAAACTGACGATTTTGGTAACCTTGGCCACCAGTTTCTTACCCACCGGATATTTTTCCTGGATGCTGCCCCAGGGGTCCTCATGTTTTTGTTTCAAGCCCAGGGAGACACGCTGGCTGCCTTTATCGATGCCCAGGACCACGGCTTCGACTTCATCGCCTTTCCTGAGTTTTTCTTTGGGGTGATTGACGCGGCCGTAGGAGATATTATCTTTGTGGATCAAACCGTCCAGGCCGCCGATATTGACAAAGGCGCCGTAATCGGTCAGGGAGGTCACTATACCTTTGACATGGTCCCCCTCTTTCAGGGATTCGAATAATTCCTTGACGTGTTGGTTCCTCTCTTCTTCCAGGATAACGCGCCTTGAGAGGACGCCGGTTTTTTCTTTGGAGTTGATGCGGGTGATTTTGAAATCAAACTCTTTGCCCAGGAAATTTTTAGGGGATTTTATTTTTTTGACATCCAATTGGCTGATGGGCAGAAACATCTCTACCCCCATATCGACTTTAAACCCTTTGTTATCCTCGGTTATACCGACCAATTTCCCTTTAACGAGAGTTTTTTTGTCGTAGGCATGCCTTACTTTGGACCAGCCCACCTGGGCGTCCACCTGTTTCTTGGAAACGGTGATATAGCCCTCTTTCATATTTATGTTTTTACAGACGACGGTAATCGAATCGCCGATCTGGTGGGTCAAGCTGCCGTCCCAGCCGACCAGTTCTTCTTTATTGAGAATGCCTTCTGTTTTTTGCCCGATATCGACAATCACTTTATTATCGATGATATCGATGATCTGCCCGGTAATGTGGGTTTCCGTATTGGCGGATTTGAGGTCATATTCTTTCATCAGCTCGGAGAATTCAGTACTGCCATCTTTGTCCATGTCGGCAACTTCCTCGTTGTCCTCGATTTCAGCGGGTTCTTCATTCTCGATGATCTCTTCGTCGTCCAAATCATCGTCGAACTCTTCTTCTTCCGCTTCTTCCTCTTCCTCTTCCTCTTCTTCTACCTCTTCTTCTATGCCTGACGTTTCCCCGGTATCGTCGGTACTCGATCCGGCGCCAGTTTCATTAACTACATCTGTGCCGGTACTTGTATCCGTTTCCGTTTCCGCTTCCACGCCTATATCTTCATCCGTACCGGTATTCATATCCGTTTCTGTTTCCAATTCCGCATCAGTATCAGTGTTTGGAATTTCGTTTTCTTTTTCCATTGTTTGTCTCCTTTTCTATACTTAAATTTATATTCCTAAGAATATTCGTTGCTTCTTCGATGTCTTCGGGTGGTGTGGACGCCCCGGCGGCGATGGCCGCGGACCGGAATTTTTTTATCCCGGCGATAAACGCGGGATCAGTGAGATGGCTGCTTTTTTCGATATAAAAAGTATTTTTATTCCGGTTTAAGGCGATATCGTAGAGCTTCCGGGTATTGGAGGAATTTTTTCCCCCTAACACCACCACGAAATCGACCCGGGGGGCCAGTTTTTTGACGGCTTCCTGTCTTACTTTGGCGGCGTTACAGATGGTGTTGTGAATTTCAAGTTTCCCTGCTTTCGCCGCCAGCAGGGATACGATTCTCTCAAAATGGTCGGAATCCAACGTGGTCTGGGCAAGGACATCCAGGTGGTCTGTTTTTTCGATTGCCGCGGCCTCGGCTTCGGAATCGATAACCGTGACATTGTCGGCGTAACTTTTGGCCGCGATGATTTCCGGGTGGTTTTTATCGCCGATGATGACGATTTGCGCGCCTTTCTTGTGCAGCTTTTCAATGATCTGATGAAGTTTTTTTACCAGTGGGCAGGTGGCGTCGATATAATCGATGTTTTCTTTTTTCAGGCGTTTTTCTTCATCCATTCTTATGCCATGCGTGCGGATTACGAGTTTTTTCCGGGGGTCTAATTGGTCCAGGGAGTGGATGGCGTCGATGCCTTTGGCTTTTAAACGGTCCAGCGTGGTACTGTTGTGAATAAGCTGGCCGTAGATTTGTATACCTTGTTTTTTTTCATTTAACCCATAAATAATATTCAAAGCTCTTTTCACTCCAAAACAAAACCCTGACTCCTCAACAATATATATCTTCATGATTTATTTAATCCCATATCATATACTATCTATGAGCTTTTGTCAATTGGTTTGAAAAGATCGCTTTTGCGCTTTTGCCCCCGGCGGGCAGAAACCTTTTTATAAAAAGGTTTCTGCACTTCCAAAAATTTTTGATTAGAATAATAAAAAGTTACCACAACTTAAGGAGCGGCCAGGGCAATGCTTTTTCTCAACTGCTCTTCGGCGTCCACTACTTCCCGGTTGATCAACCGGATGGCGCGGCGAATCTTATCCTTCACTTCCTCTGAAGCCGGGGTATCCAACATTTCACGAAGTATCTGCAGGCTCATCCGGTAATAACGGATCAATTCTCCTTCATCGATCTGCAAATGTTCCATCAATTTGTCAAAGGATTTTTGCTCCATCCATTCGATAATAGATGCGGAAAGACCATAATAAAATTTTTTACTAAAATAGGTAACGCCCATTTTTTTTTCAAACCGGTGAATGCCTTTGACCACCTGGGTGGTGATTCGTTCCAGGGTCTTGACATCTTCGCTGAATTTGGGCTTCTTGATGCCGGGCCGGGGTTCGAACACCGCCGCCAACGCCAATATGCCCAATTGCCTGAGGGATAGGTCTTCCAGTACGCCGTAACCGAAAAGTTCCGCCAGGGGTAGTTCATTGCCGTGCATCTTTTTGGCAAAATGCCCTTTTTCAGTGAGCTGGCTTTCATGGATGTAGCCCAGGTGCTTGAGAATCTTTAAACGGGCGGTCATCTGCTCCAATTGCCGGCCCCCCCGGGACCTCTCCTGGAAGTAATTAAAAGAACGTTGGTAAATGCCCAGGAGCCCGTCGCCGTAGGTTTCGTAAAGGTTCAATATGGTGGCGTAGGAAGCATTGAAGCGGCTGCGGATGATTTCCGGCGGGTTGACGAATATGGATTCTATTTCACGGTAAGATACCGCCCTGGGATTGATGCGGGTGTAAACAAACCCTTCTTTATCGATGCCCCGCCGTCCGGACCGGCCCGCCATCTGGAAAAAATCGCGCACTTTCAAGGCGCGATAAAAGCGGCCGTAATTCTTTTTCACTTCATCCAGCACCACCGTACGCGCCGGCATGTTGACCCCCAGGGAAAAAGTCTCCGTCACAAAAATGATTTTTATTAATTTTTGGGTAAACAGCCGTTCCAGTATTTCTTTCAGCATGGGATGGATGCCTGCGTGATGGTAAGCCACGCCCCTGGCCACCAGGTTTCGCACATTCTGGGCCCTTTCCTCCCCCGCCAGGTTATACTGCATGCAAAAGGTGTCGTAAAGTTCCAGGACCTCCGATCGTTCGGCTTCGGTGAGAAAACCGATGGGCCTGGCCTCTTCGGCCAGGTTCTCGCACCGCTTGCGGCTGAAGGAAAAATATATACAGGGCAGCCGGTCTTTTTCCACCAGGTGCTGAATTAAACCGATGGCGCGGTCTGCGCCGTAGAGATCACTGGGAAAGAGCTCGTCTTTCCCCTTTTTGAGAACAGTCGTTTTTCTTTCACTGTAAACTACTTTTTTCAGGGTTTCCCGGTTTTCGTAGATTGCGCCGCCACACTGGAATAGGAAATGGAGGGGTACGGGCCGGTTGGTTTCCTTGATAACGGTAATCGGGTGCTGGTGTATTTTGCGCAGCCAGTCGGCAAACTGGTCCACGTTGGGAATGGTGGCCGAGAGTCCCAGGAACCGCATCTGCTGGGGTAAAAATATGAGCGATTCTTCCCAGACAGTGCCCCTTTCGACGTTATCCAGGTAATGGATTTCATCGAAAATGATCCAGTTGTGTTCATCCAGGGTGGTGGCGAATTCCAGGACTTTGTTGCGGAAAATCTCGGTGGTCATTATTAATAGGGGTGCGCGGGGGTTGATATTGACGTCGCCGGTAATAATGCCTACTTTGCCGGGAAACAGGAGCTCGAATTCACGGAATTTCTGGTTGGATAATGCTTTTATAGGGGCCGTATAAATGACGCCCCGCTCCCGGGTCAGGCTTTCCTTGATGAGGTATTCGGCAATAAGAGTTTTGCCTGTCCCGGTGGGTGCAGATACCAACACGGAGCTGTCGGCTTCGACGGCGGCAATGGCGTCTTCCTGGAACTTATCCAATTTAATATTTTTTCCTTCAAAATCTATCATTTCTTCTCGTTACTTCATCATTCATCATTCATCATTCGTTTTTCGTCATTCATCATCCCGTTCCCCTGCCAGTTGGCCGCAAGCGGATTTGATATCCCTGCCTTTGGACCACCTGGTAATAACGGTATATCCTTTGGAATGGAGGTAATCGCTGAAAATTTCCACATCCCCCGGGTCTGGCGTCTCGAAATCGATACTGTCGTTGGGATTGAAGGGGATCAGGTTGATTTTGCAGGGGATGCCCCTCAGCAAGTTGGAGGTTAAGCGGGCATGTTCGAGAGAATCGTTTACCCCTTTTATGAGAACGTATTCAAAGGTAATGCGATGTTTCCTATCGGCCGCGGCGGCCCTGAAATAGTCCAGTATGTCCGGGAGTTTTTCTTTCCGGGAAATAGGCATTAGGGCTTCCCTTAACACAGTTTCCGGGGCGTTGAGGGAAAAGCTGATCTTCACCCTGGGGAAATCTTTTTCAAAGCGCCGGATTTTTTCCAGGATGCCGGCAGTGGACAGGGTGATATTGCGGGGTGAAATGCCGATTCCTTTTTCAGAGGTAATAATGTCCAGGGCCTGTTTCAAGTTTTCATAATTCATTAGCGGTTCGCCCATGCCCATGAGCACGATATTCATTTTGCCCGTGTAGCCGGGTATTTCTTTTTCCAGGGATAGGACTTGCGACAGGATTTCTCCCGGGGACAGGTTACGTTTGAAACCCATTCGGCCCGTGGCGCAGAACCGGCAGTTGAGGGCGCAGCCCACCTGGGTGGAGATGCAAAAGGTGTAATGGTCTTTTTCTTTTATCAGCACGGCTTCGATCCGGTACCCGTCGTTCAGTTCGAAAAGAATTTTTTTAGCGCCGGAGGGGTCTTCTTTTGTATCGATTATTTTGTTTAATGAGGCGTCGTATTGTTTTGCCAGGGCGGCGCGGGTGGGTTTAGCGATATTGGACCAGGCGTCGATATCCCGGATGTTTTTTTCGTAGAGCCACTGGAATATTTGAGAGGCGGTAAATTTTTTTATCCCGGCGGTGGTGAGTTCTTCTTTTAATTGTTCAATCGTTAAATCATAAATCCATTTCATACTCAATCGAAATCCTTCTAAAGAACGAATTTACTACCGTCTTCCTCGGCCAGGACAATGATGGAGGACCGGTGGGCCGACTTGTCGGATTCATCTTTGATGCGTATCAGTTCGCGTTCCCTGTCGTAAAATTTCATTTAGCAACCTCGCAATGGTTATTGCCGCAGCGGTCATTGCTGCAATGGCCGCTGCAAAACTTACCGGTTGTATATTAAACCACTACCACGCAAATGTCAAGAACTTGTTTTCCGGTCATCTCCCATTATTAGAATCGGCCTTGAGCATTTTCTTCCTCCGTTCGTCAAAGTATGCTCACCACTTCCCAAGGTGTCTTTACCGCTTCCGCAAGTATCCATTCTTTGAAGCGTTGCCCCACTAACTTCGGCTTCTTCGAAACTTCTTGAAATATGAACTATTCTTTCCATGCATCTAGTGCTGTGTCAAGCATCGATTATCGGATGGAGATAATAAATTCGAAATCCGAAATTCGAAACCCGAAACAAATTCAAATGACAAAAATACAAATGACCAAAACGAAAAAAAACACCTCCGGAGGCCAATTGCTTTTGTTTTGAATTTTCACGAATGTTTTTTGCCTTTTTTTCATCATTCATCATTCATCATTCTATATAAAGACGCCCGTCCACTGATTACACGGATTTCACAGATATTTTTTCCGCTCTTCCGCGCTTCCTCGCTTCCTCGCTTCCCAACTTCCTCATTTCCTTTTTTTTCTCACCTTCTCACCTTCTGCTTTTAGTCCGTGATTGTCCGTGGCAAATGAGCCGGGTTCGCGTACAAAGACTTCTTTGCCTGAAAAGGCAATGGCCAGCTTTTTGATATGTTTAATCCCTCTTTCCACCAGTTCGGTTTCGTATTTTTTTGCTTCGATCTGGGCCAGGGCGGCTTTAATTGCGTTTTCTACTGTTTCATTTTCATCTTTATCCACCGACTTGAATTCGATCACATAGCCGGTTTGGGTGGGGTCCCGGGGAATAATCACGATATCATACCTGCCGTAACCGGATTCGCGGTTGGATTTTACTTCATGGGTATTGGAAATCCAGATCAGCAAACCGGCCACAAGGGCATGATACACTTTCTCCGGCTTATTACCGAAATCATGATAACTGAAAACCGAAACCACGATCATTTTCAACATTTTTTCAAAGAGTTTGATATCGCCGGCGATTAATGCCTTGAGCATGGTCTCCAGTTGTTTGTTTTCGATCCTGGTGGAAAAATAACGATCGATAATACCGGTATAGGTTGCCCTTACTTCTTTATTGGGAATCGAAAGGGTATAATAGTTTTTTTCCGAAACATCGTCCAGCCTTTCGGAGGTCTGTTTCAGGTATCCGCCCATTAATAAAAAAGTCCACAATAAATCCTCACGCAAGGTGACTTCTTTCAAAATGATGTTTTCATCGATGGCTTTTTCAATGGACTCGCCGCGTATAAGCTGCTCCAATTCTTCCTTGAGTTCTTTTCCTTCCCTGGTGAGCAGGGTTTCTACGATCTCGTTACCGGAAGTATTGATCCAGTAAGGTTTCAATTTTTTATCCGGGTCATTCAAGAAATTGATAATAGACCATGGATTATAAATAACCTTACCGCCGAACAGGTAACCGTTATACCACAACTGGACCTGGTCAATCATATCCGAAACCTGGAAATCCGCCAGCATGGTTTTGACTTCCTCTTCGGTGAACCCGAAAGAGTCGCTGAATTTTGGCGACAGCAGCGTATATACGCCGGGGTTATTAAAGCCGGAAAAGATGGATTCTTTTGCGATGCGCATAATGCCGGTTACAACACCTTTTTCCAGGTATTGGCCGGTATCTTTAAGGCCCCCGCCCAGGAAGTTACGTATAAAATTAATAATTTCGTCATAATATCCGTAATTATAACCGGCATGAACCGGGGCATCGTATTCATCGATCAAAATAACCGCCCGCTTATTATAAAATCGACTTAAGAAAATAAGCAGTCTCTCCAGGCTGTTTGCATAGTCGCTTTTATTTCCCGTTAGATCGATAATCTTTTGGAAGTACTTACGCTCGTGTGGCATCAGTTTTTGACTTTCAAGCAGGTAGTAATGCCGGGCATACTCGTCCTGGATAAGCTTTTTTATATTATCTAAGCAAGAATCCCAGTCCGTATCTTTGATGTTTTTGAAAGTCAAAAAAATAACCGGGTGTTTACCCATTTTATCCAGGTACTCTGGGCCAGCCTCGCCTATGGCCAGGGTATCGAATAAATGCTTATAATTATCCGACCGGGTTTCCCTGGCCGGGGTAGGCGGCTGCGAATCTGGGTCCGGGGACCAGGCCACCGGGCTGCAGTCGTAAAAATATCCCAGCATGGAAATGTTGAGCGTTTTGCCAAAGCGCCGGGGACGAGGAATAAGCAGGGTTTTATCGCCGCTGTCGATGATTTCTCTGATAAAAAGGGTTTTATCCACGTAATAGTAATTCCCTGTCATCATGTCTTTAAAATCCGACACCCCAATGGGCAACTTTTTCATTTTCATTTGCTATCACCTGGAACCATTATAGCATATCGATGAGGCATTGGCAATGAAAACCCGCTAGCCATGAAAATTGCCACAAAGACACGAAGGCACAAAGGTACACCAAAGGGTTTTATTATTAGAAAATGAAAATGCAAAATTAGCCGCGAAGAACGCGAAGACACGCGAAGGAAAGCAGGCCCACGGAACACAAGGAAAACATGGAATGTAAGTAAAATACGAAGCACGAAGCACGAAATTCGAAACAAATTCAAAATTCAAATTTTCAAAATTCAAAACAAAAAACAAAAGCAAACTGCTTTTCTTTCTTTTTTTTCTCACCTTCTTACCTTCAATATGGCTTCTGATTCACAGTTTTGGTCATTTATTTTTTGGTCATTGGAATTTGTTTCGGATTTCGAATTTCGGATTTCGAATTTTTATTCATCATTCATCATTCATCATTCACTCCTCACAAATGCCCAATGACTAATGACTAATAACCAATGACCAATGACCAATTGGTGTACCTTTGTGCCTTCGTGCCTTTGTGGCTATTTTCACAGCACTGAATTTCAAAAAGCTCTTACCCACTGAACCGCTTCCACATAGTGGGTCGCCAACTTACCTTCACCCAATTTCAACCGCCCGGATAAACTCCCCACTTCCTGCCAATCCGCCCTCTCATACGCCAACACCAGGTCCAATACATCCTTGAAAATCCCCGGCTCTCCAATCAACGCGGATTTGATGGCAACATCCAACGGCAACTCGGCCAGTATCTCTCCCATGGGCCGGCCTAGAAACGCATCCGCCATGGAAAACATTCCCACCAGGAAGAAATCCGCTTTCTCCTCCCGGAAATATATATCCTGGCCGATCAACTCGCAAAAACGCGCCCGCACCAATGTATTATGAAGCAACTCCTGGGGCTTATCCGCGCCCACCCCACTCAACGCAATCAACGTCAACCATTTCTTGACTTCCCGCTTCCCCAACAATACCAACGCATGCCGAATGGATCGAATGGTTACCATGAAACCATAAGCCGCCGAATTAATAAACCGCAGTAACTTGTAAGTCAACGATACATCATGCTTAAGAACCCTCTCGATTTCATCGATGGGCAACTCCGGGTCGCACAACTTCTTTAAAATTTGCAGGTAATTTAATTTATAACCGGGCATATCGCGTGTACTGACAATATCCGGCTTCTGGAAGAAAAATCCCTGGAAATAGGAATATCCCAATTTTACTGCTTCTTCAAACTCCGCCTGCGTTTCGATCTTTTCCGCCAGGAATTTGACCCGCCGACACTCCGGCTCCTTCAAAATCGAACGCCTGTATTCATGCGAAGATCCCTGGAAATCGATTTTTACAATATCCGCTACCTGCACCAGGGTCCGGTATTTCTCCGTAATAACAAAATCATCCAACACCAATAGGTACCCGGCCTCTTTTAATTTTTTACAGGCCTCGATAACCTTCTCATCCGGCTCCACCTGCTCCAGGATTTCTACCCCCAGCAAATCCGTGGGAAACATTTGCGGGACTTTACCCATTAATAACTGGCGATTGAAATTAATAAACGCCCTTTTGCCGCCGGTAAGCCGGTTCAACCCGATAATCAGGCTGTTGGATATAACCTTGAGCGTGGCATATTCTCCATCCGCATAAGAAGCGTAATTTTGAAACCCTTTCCTGAACAATAACTCATAAGCAAAAACATTCCTGCGCACATCGAATATGGGCTGGCGGGCTACAAAAATTTCTTTACCCTCATTCTCAATATTCCCGTTCGTCATGGTTTCCGATCAGAGGATCAGGGGGGCTCTTTTCGAGAAAAGAGCCCCCCTGGCCCCCCATAAAAGCTTTTATTCGATGGTAAACAGGGAAACATCCACCGGTGGGTTTACTTTGACCTCTTTTACCGTCATATCGATAACCTTCTTGTCGCCGATAAACGTCTCGGATTTAAAAGCAAAAGGTATTCCCTCGACAACTTTGAAATCGGAATTCACGGTACGCGATACCCCGGTCATTCCCGGCGCATCCGCTACCTTTTCCTCTATCTCCATCAAACCGGTCTCCTTGTTGACGAAAACCTTCACCCAGTTTTTCTGATCATTGAAAATATAAAGGACATGGTATTGCTTCCCGTCGATCGCCTTTTCCCATAGATATTGGATTTTGTATTTAGCGCCGGAGTGAAAAATGTCGTAAAGATCGCTGAACTTTTGTTTGGCAATATCTTCTTCGGAAAGGATTTTTTCCTGTCCCATTACCCTGGAAACGCCTTTCTTTCCGTTAATGATCGTGGGAATCTTCATCCCCATGACGGAAACTTCGACAAACATCTTATCCGGGTAAAGGGAAACGGTTTTAATTCCCATATCCATGGTCTGTCCCATCATGGACATCTTCATATCGCCCACTATTTCAAGGGATTTTATCGTTTTGAAACCGCCGTATTTCTTGCCCACCAACTCCGCAAACACTTGACTGCCTTTTGCCAGGGCTTCGGGCGTGGCTTCCGGGATTTTTTCTTTTAATGCGGCCGGCTTGATGGAGATATCGATTTTCTTAACCTTGCCAAGGTCTTCCAGTTTACCATCCAGGTCCTGTTCCTTGCCCAGGATAAAAATAACCATCCGGTCCGGGTGCAAGTATTTTTGGGCTACTTCCAGCACATCCTCCGCTGTGACTTTCTTGATATTTTCAAGAAGCTTTTCGGAATATCCTTCCATGAGATTGTAGAATTCCCTGTTAAGTTCCTGGTAAAGGATTCGTTCCGGCGAGCTGTATTTGAAAATGAAAGAATTGGCAAAAGAATCTTTGGCGCTGGCCAACTCTTTTTCCGTAACCTTTGCTTCCCGGATGATATTGATTTCATCAAAAATCGCTTTAATGGCGGCAATCGTGGATTGGGATTTGGTATAGGTGTAAAAATAGGTTTTACCGGGGAAAAGGTTCTCGGTTACAATTCCGCCCCCTATATCGTAAGTCAAGCCCATTTTGGTTCTCACCCTGTTAAAGAGCCGCGCATCCCAGCTCTGCGAGAAGATGGAGTTAAAAACCATGATTTTGGCTTTTTCATCAAAATTTTCTTTTACACCCAGGTGCCCGAGGGCAAGATAACTCTGTGTCAGGGTTGATTTTTCGGCAAATCCCACCTTAAAATCCAACGCCTGCTCCTGCACCTGCGGATAAGGGGGGATTTCAGCCTTTTGATTCCAATTCCCAAAATATTTTTCAAAAATACTCTTGATTTTATCGATCCCCATGGGACCGGTAACGCCCACCAGCATATTGTCGGGTGCGAAGAATTTTTTATAATTCTCGATTACATCGGCTTTAGCGATATTATCCAGGTGCTCGTATTCAAGAACCGGGGCAAAAGGAGAATTTTCTCCATAGATCAACTTATTAAATTCCCTGTGACTGATGGGCAGCGGTTCATCATTTCTCCTGGATATGCCGGAGGCTGCCTGGGTCTTGAGCTCTTCCAGTTTTTCGTCGGCAAATGCAGGTTCCATTAGTATCTTTGCTAGTATGGATACGGCCTGGTCCAGTTTTTCATCCAGGCAATCCAGGGAAATGGAGTAAAAGTCATTCTGTGAATTGATGTTAATGGAAATTCCATTGGAGTCCAGGAAGAGATCCACCTCATCGCCCTTGAGTTCCCTGGTACCGCCGATTCTTAACAATTGGGCCGTGATGCCTGCCAGGCCTAATTTCGCTGAAGGGTCATAAACATCCCCTCCTTTAATAAAAATAGTCAGATTGATTACAGGAAGTTTCTCGGTTTTTATCAACCTCAACTTTATCCCATTTTCGGTCTGGGCTTTTTCGATATCCGGCAGCTTAAATTCATGCAACCCGGGATATTTTAATTGATCGATGGGTTTAACTTTTGCGGCATAACCAACGTTGCCCAAAACGAACAGTGCCAGGATAGTCAGGATCAGCAGCTTTTTCATTTTTTCACCTCCTCTTTCTTCTCCTCTTTTTTCTCCTCTTTCTTTTCAATTTTTGCAATGACACGATTATCCTGGGTTAAGTACTTTTTGACTAAGTCCCGGATATCGCCGGTGGTAATTTTTTCTACAGCGTTCAATCCGTCAAACGCTTTTTCCCAGGAACCCCGCATCACTTCAGACTGCAGCATTGCACCCAGGAAAAGTCTATCAGAGTTCATTCTTTGCAAGGTATTGGCCTTAAACCTTGTTTTAGCCGAATTGAGTTCCTCTTCCGAAACCGGGTTCTTTTTTAAATCTTCGATTTCCTTGTTAATCACCTCTTCCAGTTCTTTATTGGTATGTTCCTGGTTGGGCAGGGTGGCAATAATATAAAGGGAAGGGTATTTGTTGCCGGGGAAACCGGCGAATGAGATAATAAAAAGGGCGGATTTGTCTTTTGTCACCATTTTCTTGTTGAGCCTGGAACTCCTGCCGCTGGTAAGAATATTGTCCAACACACTGAATTTGATAAAATCCTCATCCCGTACGGAGGGGCAGTGATACCCGATTACCAGCCAGGGTTGGGAATCCTCGTAAATGGTCATTAGTTTTTCGCCCAATTGTTTAGGTTCCACGGTGAATAGCCAGGGGTTTCTCCTGCCCGGCTGCAGTTTTGAAAAATACTTTTGGGCCATTTCTTTCAATTGGTTTGGGTATACATCGCCCGCCACCCCAATGACCATATTGGACGCGGTATAATTGTTTTTAAAATACTCCATCATGTCGGTCCGCCGGATGTTTTCAATATTGCTCATGGGGCCGATGGGGTTCACGCCATAGGGGTGAAATTTGAAAGCCAGTGCAAGCAGTTCTTCGACGATCAGTTTTCCCAGGGGGCTGTTATCCACCCTGACCCGTCTCTCTTCCCGGATGACCTCTCTTTCCTTGTAGAATTCCCTGAATACCGGGTCTTTGAAGCGGGTGGATTCGAGATAGGCCCATAATTCCAACCTGTTGGATGGCAGGCTGAAATAATAGGTGGTGGAATCCATGCCGGTGCCGGCATTCAACCCGGAACCGCCGTTCCGTTCCAGGATAGAGGTAAATTCATTGGTAACAACGTATTTATCGGCTTCCTTTTTTAGTTTTTCCAGCTCATCGGTCCACTGTTTGATTTTTTCCTGGTCCGGATCGATGCTGTTTTGCTCGGTTAAAATCTTCTCGAAAATCCCGTCCATTTGGGTAAATAGTTTCTTTTCCGCCTGGGGGTCCGTGGTCCCGATTTCCGAAGTGCCTTTGAACGCCATATGTTCCAGGAAATGCGAAATCCCGTAGATACCGATCCGTTCATCGCTGGCCCCGACATTGGCATAGGTCACAAAACTGGCAATGGGGACCGAATGGTCTTCCAATAAAATGAATTTTAACCCATTGGGCAGGGTAAATTCGCTGACCCTGTTCTTTATCTTGCTGAAATCGAATTCAGCGGACAGCGATATACTGAACATTATCAGCAAAATCAAAACATAAATTTGTTTCTTCATTCCACATCCTCCTTGTGTTTATTATTAGGTATCGTTATACGTAATGTTTAAGTGTATAGTTTAACATATTTTGAATGTTTTGTAACCTTATTCTAAAGAAAGCACGAAATCCGAATTTCGTGCTTCGGATTTATTTCTTTTAATTTATTAACCGGCCTTCGTGGAGATGGTAGCGTTCATCCGCCAGTTGGGCCAGTTGCTCGTTATGGGTCACAATCACGGCGGTTAAATTTTTCTCTCGCAGCAAATCTTTAAAAATATTAAAAACTTTCTCCCCGGTTTTCCAGTCGAGGCTGCCGGTAGGTTCATCGGCCATCAGTATTTCCGGCGAATTGATCAATCCCCTGGCAATGGCCGCCCTCTGCCGCTCGCCGCCGGAAAGTTGAAAGGGCATGTAATCCAATTTATCTTTCAAGCCCACATCCGCCAGGAGTTTTTCCGCCCGGGCATAGGCTTCCTCTTTATCGAAACGGTTCATTAAAAAGGGAAACGCCGCGTTTTCCCGTACGTTCAACTCCGGCATCAGGTAATGGAATTGGAAGATAAATCCTACCTGTTGGTTGCGGTACCGGGTTTGTTCTTTGCGGTTAAAGCTTAATATGCTCCGGCCGGCCATGAGGATATCGCCGGAATCGGGTTTATCCAGGCCGCCCATCAGGTGGAGCAGTGTGCTTTTGCCTGAACCGGAAGCGCCGGTGACGGCGATAATGGTTCCCCTGCCCACTCCCAGGGACAGGTCTTTCAATACTTCTAACCGGGTTTTATCCGGCTGCAAAAAGGACTTGCCGATGTCTTTTACTTCGATAATCAAATTATTCATTGTTTATAGGGCGGTTCGCGGAACCGCCCCTACGATGATGTATTGGCCCTGGTTATATAATGGGCCAATCCCTGCGCATTCAGGTCCGCGTCGAGGAACAGGAACTCTTTCTCCTGGGCTGTGGGACCGGAACCGCGGGCCGCACGGAATACCCGGTCAAAACGTTCCTCGATATCCTTATATAATAGGGTATACAATTCTTTTTCCCGGTAACCCTCGCCGTACCGTTTTGCGGCGGAGGTAACGGAAAAATCGATCCATTCCTTTAACTGGTCATGGGCGCCGGCCACATCTTCGATGCTTCCGTAATGGGTCAGCAATACGTGGGAGGGTTCCAACTCCATTATTTTTCGATAGGTATTAAGGGCTTCCACCGGATCGAACTGTACCGGCGACGTGGAAGGAAACGCCAGGCGGAAATGGCCGTAGGTAAACCGGGGGTAACTGATGCCGAAGGCGTCCCCGGAAAAAACCGACCGGGTGTAGTGGTCAAAGACAAACATATGGTGTTTGGCATGGCCGGGGGAATCGATCAATTCCAGCGTCCGGTTGCCCAGCGCCAGCGTATTGGCGGTGGTCCCCGAAGGTCCCGGGGCGCCGTCGGCGTCGCCGTTTGGGGACCATGATACGGCCAGCACCCGGTTTTTATCGATAGGCAGGATTTCGCCGTAGAGTTCCCGGTATTTTTCTTCGCCGTAGACCGCTTTTACCCCTTCGATGAGTTTTTCGGGGTCGATCATGTGTTTGCGGCCCCTGGCGTGAACCACCAATTGGGCATTGGGCAGGCGCTTCATCAACAGGCCGGCCCCGCCGGCATGGTCCAGGTGGATGTGGGTAAGGATGACGTATTTTACCTGTTCGGACGCGAATCCCAGGTCTTCGATCGCCCCCAACAGGAAGGGGACGGCATGGTTGGTATTGGTTTCAACGATGGCCAGTTGGCCGTTGTCTTCGATCACATAGCAGGATGCGATCCCTTCCTGGCCCAGGTAATGCGTTTCTACCAGGTAGACCCCAGCGGCCAGGTTTATCGGGTTCAAGATTTACTCCTCTTCTTCCTTGATCCTTCCTTCCTTCACCGCGTCATCGATGATCTTTTTCATCAGGTGGGCCGGGACTTCTTCGTAGTGACTGAACTCCATGAAATAGTCGCCCCTGCCGCCGGTGATAGAGGTCAGGGTGGGCCCGAAATCCAGCATTTCCACCATGGGCACACTGGCTTTGATCACGTTACTTTTGCCTTTGGTTTCCATGCCCTGGATTCTACCTCTCCTGCCGCTCAGGTTGCCGTTGATATCGCCCATGAACTCATCAGGGGCCACCACTTCGACTTTTACGATGGGTTCCAGCAGGATCGGTTTCGCCTCGCGCATGGCCTTTTTAAATGCTTTGGAGGCCGCGATTTTAAACGCCATATCCGAGGAATCCACATCGTGGTAGCTGCCGTCGTAAAGGTTCACTTTAAAATCCACCACCGGGTAAGCGGCCAGGATTCCCGTATCTTTGGATTCGCGAATGCCTTTTTCCACGGCCGGGACAAAGTTTCTGGGGATCGAGCCGCCGAAAATCGTCTCTTCGAATTCAAAGTCGCCGCCGCGGGGCAGGGGTTCCATTTTGATGAGGATGTGTGCGTACTGGCCGCGCCCACCGGTCTGTTTCTTGTACTTAACTTCCACGTCGGCTTTACCCTTGATGGTTTCTTTATAGGGGACTTTGGGCGGTTTCATTTCCACTTCCACGCCGTATTTCTTTTTCAGTTTATTCACCACCAGTTCCACGTGCAATTGACCGTTGCCGGAAATCACCAGTTCCTTGGTCTGGATATCACGTTGGGTTTTGATGGTGGGGTCTTCTTCCATGATTTTTTGCAGGGCGGTGGAAATTTTACCTTCGTCGGCCCGGGCTTTGGGTTCGATGGCAAAGGAGATAGAAGGGACAGGGAATTTCAGTTCCGGGAATTTGAAATTTTCGCCTTTCAGCGACAGCGTATCGCCGGTCTGGGTTTCTTTCAGTTTAGCCACGGCCACGATATCGCCGGGCATGGCGTCTTCGGCGGAGTTCTGTTCTTTGCCCTGGAGGAAAAACGCGCCGCCGATGCGTTCGGCCGCGCCTTTATTGATATTATAGTACGAGGAGTCGGCTTTGAATACGCCGGAGAAAACTTTCATGATGGAGATTTTACCGGTATATGGGTCGGAAATGGTTTTAAACACAAAAGCGGAAAAAGTGGAGTCTTTGCCGGTTTTGATGCTGCCGTCTATAGTTTCGATTTCGCCCATATCCAGGATCGAGGGGGTATAATCGATGATAAAATCCGTTAAGTGGCGGACGCCGGTATTGGAAAAGGCGTCGGTCACCAGGATGGGAAAGATTTCGCGTTTCACGATACCGTTTTTCAGGCCGGCGGCCAGTTCTTCCGGGGTTAATTGGCCGCCTTCCAGGTATTTTTCCATTAAAGTTTCATCGTTTTCGGCGATTTTTTCGATCAGTTCTTCACGTTTCGCTTCCAGGTCATCCAGGTCGGGGGGGATATCTGTTTCTTCAAAGGAGCCTTTTTCATCGCCGCTGTATTTATAGGCTTTCATGGCCAGGAGATCGACGATGCCGGTGAAGTCGCCGCCTTTGCCGATGGGGAATTGAACCGGGACGGCTTTTTTGCCGAAGGTTTCTACGATGGAGTTAACGGATTTATCGAAATCGGCCAGTTCTTTTTTCATTCTATTGACCACAAAGACCAGGGGTTTTTTCAGGTCCGCGGCTGCTTCGAAAAGTTTTTCCGTCTGGACTTCCACGCCTTCGGTGGCGTTAATCACCATCATGACGGTTTCGGCGGCGCGCAGCCCCACCCGGGCTTCCCAGGTAAAGTTGGCGAACCCCGGGGTATCTATCAGGTTGATTTTATATTTGTCTTTCAAAGCATAGGCCATAGATGCCTGGATACTGATTTTCTTTTCGATTTCTTCGTCTTCGTAATCAGTGACCGTGTTTCCTTGATCGACTTTTCCCAGGCGGTTGACCATCCCGGTGTTGAACAGTATGGCGGAGACCAGGCTGGTTTTTCCTGATTGACCGTGGCCTACCAGGGCAACAGTTCTTAATTTTTCACTTTCGGTACTTTTCATAATTTGTCCTCCTGTATGTGGCCGTTGGGGCCCAAAGGTAAAAAGGTAAAAATGATAAGGTATAAATCATAAGGGATAATGCAGACTTTGTCAAGGAGAAAAACAAAGAAAAAGTGGGGGAGGTGGGAATTGATAATTACCCGTAATAGTGTTAAAATACTGATAAAGGAGAATTAACATGAAAAAAAGGTTTATCAAAAAATTGGTTTTGTCGAAAGTAACGGTTGCCGATCTCGGCAAGCAAGAATTGAATGCCGTCAAAGGCGGGCAAGTGACGAAGTATTGTGGCACCGGTGTCAATTGCACCTTTGGTTGCACCGGTCCCGCCTACACCCCCAACACCATCTGCTGTTAAGGGTACTGAGAACCGGGGAAAATATATAAACATCATGTAGACCGGTTCTTACGTGTAAGGGAACCGGGCGTTCCGTTTTAACGCCCGGTTCCCTTGTTTTCCCCCTGCCTGTTCCAATTGAGGGAGAATTAGTTGAATGTCCCTTAATCGTATACGCAGCGTAGGAAGAAATTTTATTCGCGAAATATCCTATAAAAGGAGTTGACAAAAACAATCGTTAAGTTTATATTTAGACCTGGAGGTCATAATGAAAACTGCTGCGCTTGGTGTAGAAGAGGTAAAGAAAATAATTTTTATGTTCCCCATGGAAAAAAAATTGGAGATTCTAAGAGAACTTGAAAAAAATATGTTCCGGAAAAGGCTGAACAATTTATTAAAAAAATTGGAAAGAGTTCCACTGTCCTACGATGATATAACCAGGGAAGTCGAGGATGTCAGAAAGCAGCGTTACAGCCGGTAAAAAAATCAGGATTGTTATCGATACAAAGTAGATTTCAGAGCATTTGACAGGATATTGGCGAAGCTTTATCACAATTAAGGGGGATTATTTGAATGTCCCCTAATCCCCCTATTTGGCGCCCCGGGCGCCGATGTTGATATCTTCCCCCGTCTTGTCCCTTTTTTCCCCATTAGGGAAGGTAAAAGGGCGGACTGGCCGTTATCAATTAATAATTAATAATTGACAATTGACAATTAACAATTATCCTTTCACTTCAATTCTTCGAATTCGAACACGGTCACGGTTCCGTTTAAGTTGGCGGTAAATACTTTCCATGGTTGAACCGGGGATATTGTAATATAATAGGGTATCCAGGGAAGTTGAGGCAGATAAGGGGACAGCCCAATTTTCCCCCCATTAATTAGTGACATTCTTGTCTGTCCCGAATGTCACTAAGTTAAGGCTACATGGTTGAATAATATACCCTTTTCAAAATCATCAAGTGATTAAATTTGCAAAATGAACCCAATGACATTGGCAAGAGGTTATCCAAAAGGTATTACGCAGGGCGCAATTTGGTAGGGAACTGACATTGCCTGTTCCTTCAATGCCAATTTGGGAACCGGCATTGCCTGTTCCTTCAATGCCAATTTGGGAACAGGCAATGCCAGTTCGCGACACACTACAATTTTGATATCAAGACATTCATGACTTCTCGGATAGCCTCCGAATGGGACAATATCCCGGCCCCCCGTTAGTGTGTCAATTATCCATTGGCCTGAAAAGCCTCATAAATCCAGAATATAGCCTTATCTTAGCGGAATTCTTGTCTGTCCCGAATGTCACTAAGTTAAGCCTACATGGTTGAATAATGTGCCTTTTCAAAATCATCAAGTGATTAGAAAAATGAAACCTGATAAAACCGACTGGGACAGTATTCAGCCTC
>Ga0315278_10000161_pt1 | contig 60667 bp, 89 predicted proteins | sample YL17G06_0_MG_FD_203880 | JGI IMG/M metagenome (GOLD analysis project Ga0315278, IMG submission 203880) | Sediment microbial communities from Yellowstone Lake, YNP, Wyoming, USA - YL17G06_0 | ecosystem: Environmental > Aquatic > Freshwater > Lake > Sediment | place: USA: Wyoming | collected... | reverse complement strand
CTGGCAGGAGCCTGGGCTCGATACAATGCGGCTCATTTTGTTCTATTCGTTCGGGCGCGTCTGGTCGTGCAGCAAGGTCGGCGAGCGCACATACAGCGGCGAGGAACTGGAGGAGATGATGCGCGAGTACAACCCCGACTGGTTCAAGGCGACAACTCCATGACGGCCAGCCTGAGTACAAGCCATGAGGATCTATCGAGTTCGTGCTGTTCCTGCGGGAGCTGGTTCTGAATGGACTGGCTGAATCGCCAGAATTGGTTTGGGTTGCGCAATGAGGAGGAGCTGTGAGCGACGACAAGCTCGTTCCCAATCGCGCTCAGCTCACGCCGGTTCAAGCAGCCGAGTTGGCGCAGACCGCCGGGGACGCGGCGGAGTTTATCCGCGCAGCGCGGAGTGCGAACACGCTCAAGGCGTACAAGCACGACTGGGCGCAATTCGTCGCGTGGGTCGAGAAACACGGCCTCAAAGCGTTGCCGGCGGACCCGCGCATGGTCGCGCTCTGGCTCAGCCACATGGCGCGGAGGCTGGAGCGCAAGCCCAGTTCGATCAAGCGCATGCTGACCACGATCAGTGTGATGCACCGACGCGCCGGGCTCCCGAACCCAACCGACGCGGAGATTGTCCGCGAGGAGCTACGCGGCATCCAAAACACGCTCGGCACCAGGCCGAAGCGCGCAGCTCCGCTGTTGATCGCGCACCTGGAGGGAGTGATCGGGAGCATGGGCACAGACATTCGGGCTGTCCGCAACCGGGCCATCGTGCTGGTGGGCTGGTCGGGAGCCATGCGGCGGTCGGAACTGGCGGCCCTGCAAGCCGAGGACGTCGCGTTTCTCGACCGGGGTGCCCGAGTGCTCATCGGACGCTCGAAAACCGACCAGAAGGGCGCTGGGGAGTACGTGGCCCTATTCTACGCAACCCGGACGGCCCTCTGCCCGGTCAAGGCGCTGCAAGCGTGGCTTCGTGAGGCCCACATCGAGCGCGGCCCGCTGTTCCGTCGGATGACTCGCTCCCGTTCTCGACCGCTCGTGCTGTCCGGCGCGATGCCAGCTCGACAGGTGGACTACGTGGTGCGTCGCTGCACTGCGAAGGCCGGCGTGCAGCCCGAGCAGCTCGGGGATACGTTTTCCGCGCACAGTCTCCGAGCTGGGTTCATCACGGAGGCCGCGCGCAAAGGGAAGCCCGAATGGTCGATTGCGCGGCAGAGTCGGCACAAGAGCGCGGACGTGCTGCGCTCCTACATTCGCGTCGCAGACGTGTTCAGTGACAACGCTGGCGAGGATTTGCTTTGACCGTGTGCCCGCTGTGCCAGCGCCAGCGCTGCTACAGCGCCATCCAGTGCGCCTTTATCAGCATGTATGCTGCGTTACGCGACGGCGGCTTCGCGCGCTCTCGCGGGTTGTCTGCGTCGCTGCGCAAGCGCGGCGTCTTGGTGCTTAGTTGCCCCACCTACTGTACTCGCACGAAAGGGGGTTGGGTGTTCATCCCGACCCAGTGGGCACCTGCCGCTGCGGTGCTCTGTCTGCGCAAGCAGCTCGTGCTGCCCGAGCGGCTTCCGCCCCGACCACCAGCCTACGCCGCCGCTTTGCGTCGCCTGTACGAAGAGGTGACCGTGCGAACACTCGGCGGTCACCTCTTCGTGCTCGCCGGTAACGACTCTCCTCCTCCTCTCGACGAAAGGGACTTGTCATGGGAATGATTGGTTGCCCGCAGTGCTCATACGAGCCCTACGATCCACACGCGCCGTGCCCCAACTGCGGCACACCCACCAGCGAGCCCGGCGTCGGCGCGGTTGTGACGCCCGAGGCCGCTTCCAAGCCTGGCGTCGTGCTGCGCTTGGTGCCCCCGGTAGAGACGTCGAACGAAGCGCGACGCGCGGCCTGCCGCCGTATATTGCTCGAAGCACTCCAGCGAATCGAGGCTGGAGACATCGAGGAGCTGGTGCTGCTCACCGTGAACGTCCGACAGGCCACGTCGCCGTACACGCTGCGCTGGCACTTCGTCGATCCTATTCGCATGTCCGGCTTGCTACACTACGCCGCTCAGCACCTCTCAGGGCCCCCCTACGTGCACATGACGTGACCCATGAAGCCGCCACCATTGCTGCTGCTGAACTGTCGCCAGTGCGACGACATACTCAAGCTGGTGGACACCGGGACTCGTGCATGCGAATGCGCGCGCAGCTCGGGCACGCTGCGCGCGGGCGTCGCGCAGACAGAAGGCCCGTGCCGCGTGCTCGCCATTGACTGGGAGCAGTACGACGGGGCAGCTCCGCGGCAGCCTCGGACGTGGTGCGTGGCGGACGAACGCTTCCCCTGGTAGGCTCCGCCGTGCTCGACACCCCCCTCGACACCACGCGCTTGCTGTCGCGTCTGTATATTGGCGCGGCGCCGCCGCGCGCCGGGGACACTGTGTCGCGCGCTGGCTTCGACACGTTGGTACTCTGCGCCGACGACCACCAGCCTCCAAGCGATAGCCTCCGTGGACTGCGCGTCGTGCGGTGCCCGCTCGACGACAACCCATACCGTCCGGTGACTCCCGCCGAATGGAGCCTGGCGAGGGCTACGGCCAGACAGACGACGGAAGCGCTGGCGCACGGTGCGCGTGTGCTGGTCACCTGCCGCATGGGACTCAACCGGAGCGGGTTGGTCTGCGCACTGGTGCTCTACCTCAACGGGCGCACGCCGGAACAGGCCATCTCACACATTCAGCGACGCCGCGCAGGCTCACTCAACAATCCTCAGTTCGTCAAGGCGTTGATGCGATTGCGCTAGTACATGCCAGGAAATTCGACGCCGCCCTGTAGCTCGTCCACGGCCTGCTTGACCTCCTCGAACGCATCCCGAAGGCTCTCCAGCAGTTCCAGTTCCGGCGTGTCCTCGTCGCCCGCTTCGAGCTTGATGCCGTCGAGCACGTGCTCCACCGCTTCGAGCCCGGCCTGGGCGGCTCCGAGCGCGTTGGCGAAGCGGTCCGCGCGCGACGTGCCCCGCTTGCCGTACGGATGAAATTCGATCCAGGTCACCTTTGCGGTCGCCAGATCGGAAAATCCCGGAAGCGGCTCGATGGAGGGATCAAACGAGCGGCCTACGGGTGGCTCCTTGCCCCGAAATTTTGCTTCCTCTTGCGCTTGTCGCGGCGCAATGCGCGCGAGCGTTTCCTCAATAGCCCCCGGCGGCGGCTCAAGGCCCTCTTTCCAGGCCGCGTTGAACTTCACCAGTTCGACGCGCTTGCGAGGCGAGAACGTCGTTGCTGGGGCGGTATAGTACAGCGTGCCAACGGTGATCCGCATGGGCCTCGGCGCGTGCAAGTCGTTCGATTTCCATACCTTGTGCTCCTCGGGAGGCACGACGTGTAGCGTGGTCGCGTTGCCATCCCACCCGCAGTTTGGACACGGCACGCCCCAACCGTGCGGCGGGCACGCAGCATGGCCCGTTTGCCCTTCGATGGCCGCGTCAATGTACTCGCGGAGCGTCTCCACGAGCGAGGCCACGTCCGCGTTTTCGAGCGCGTCGGCGGCGGCCTCGACCTCCTGGTATTTGTCCAGGTGCTCCATGTTCGCGCTGGCCATGCTGTCGGCCCAGTTCCGCATTTCCTCGGCTAGCTCAGCAAACTCGTTGCCGGCGATTTCCAGCGCGCCGAGCGCGTCGGCGGTTTCGGTAGTGTTCTTCCCTCGCTTGGTCATGGCTGCTTCTTTCTATCGCAACCGGTCAGGCCGCGCTACTTTTCCGCGCGGTGCTGCACTGCACCCACCTGCCGTCCCGCTGAGCGAGGTGCCCGGCCACCACGACCAGCGACGTGCCGGGCCCCTGGCGGACCCACGTTGCCGCGTAGCAGCCGTGCTCGTCGGGCTCTGTCGCCAGCGCGAGCACGAGCGCTCCGCCCACCCATGCGGCTCCGCGGCGCTTGACCGCAACGAGCCAGTCACGCGCGAACGTCACGCTGTGTGCGCTCTGCGTGACGCTGTAATCGTAAGAGCGCGGTAGCCCGGCATCGCGCGGGTGCACCTTGCGGGTGTCCGCTTTGGCGCCGGGCTCTCCGACGGTCAGCACGACGCTGTGGCCGTGCGTAGCGCCGCGCAATTTCGCGCCGTCGTACGCATTTTGGAGCGCCCGTGCCAGCCAGCGCTCAGCTACGGGCCTCCGCGACGCAAGGGCGTCTTGGCAGCCACATGCTCCTCGGTGGGCGCGACGCTCCTCGCGGAGCTGTAGCGCGCGCACCGCCGCGGCTTGGGTCAGACCCATGAGCGGCGCCGCCTTGCGCGCCTTCGCCTGCGTCGTCACCGCGGCCCATGCGCGGGCCCGTTGCTGCGCGAGCGTCGGCTCGCCTGCGAGGACGCGCAGGACGTCGGCTCGACTCGGGCGGCTCACGACGGAACCTCGCGAGTCAGCGCTATCCAGCCCTCTACGCCGGTATCCGGCGAGGACGGCGAGAATTGCCAGCATCCGAATTCTGCATCCTCCCACCCCACGGCGATAGCGTCGGCGTGCGACGCGTACACCGCGTATTGAACTCGTATCCACTGGGCGGGGCTCGCCTCGCGCTCCGCGACGCGAGCGCGGCACCAAGCCAACAAATCGGCGGGCGAGACTCCCGTCTCGGCTAGACTGTCGAGATCGGTGTCGGACACGCCGAGTGCGGACGTCGCCTCGATGTGCTCGCGCGACCACCCGTGGGCCAAGGCGAACGCGTGGGGTGTGTTTATCATGGGATATCTCCTGGTCTGCCGCGTGATTGCGGCGGGCCCCGTGCGTCGATCTGTGAGCGCACGCGCGGAGCGAGGGGAGGGTCAGTACAGCGGCGGAAGGCCCAAAAACGCGCGGAGCGCGCGGAGGAACGCAATTAGGTCGCCGGTTAGGGTCACGGCGCCACCTCGCAGCGTCGGCAGCGAGCGACGTACCGCTCCGCGGCGCCGCGCGTGCTGAAGGCTTTGAGCCTCTCCCCGTCGCAGCGAGCGACGTGGATCGTCGCGAGTCGTCCGCTGAGGATGTCATCCCTGACTATCGTGTCGCCGCCGCTCATGTGCTCAGCTTGGCACGGCGACAGAGCCTCTTCGGTGATGGTGTAGACGGTCATGGTGTCTCCTTTTGGACGCCGGCCCCTGCCGGCTCTGACACCAAACCCTAGCAGTTTGTGGGCCACCGTGACAGCACTGACAGCAGTGGCAGCATTGCCGGGGTTTTCACGGTTCCGGGGGCTGCGGCCCCGTGTAACAGGGGACGCGGGTGCGTCACACCGAGCGCACAGTGTTACGCGGACTGGCTCTCGCCGCGAGCTGGGAGCAGGGCTCGGACGGGCCCGCTGGGCGCCTCGCTGGCGGCCTTTGGGCGCGGACGGCCCTTCGGGCGTCCGGCGCCCTTCCGGCGCGGCTGAGAGCGCCTGGCGGCCGGCGCCGGGCCCTCGACGACCTCCAGCCGCCGGAAAAACTCGGCGTCGGAAATGTCCTCGTCGGCGCGCGTTGGCGGCGCTGCGCCCGCCCAGGCTCCGTACTCCTCCACCCCGGCCACGTACTCCTCGCGGGCCTCCTCGGGGTCGGGCTCGGCTGCGTACCGCTCCGCCAGTTCCGCCAGCTCTGTGTCCTCTACCTCTACCGCTGCCTCCGCGATTGCCTCTCTCTCGTCCCGCGCGACCTCTGCCTCGTGCTCCGCCTCGGCTGCTGCGTAGCGCTCGTGCTCGTCGGCCTCGTGTGCGGACACCAACCGTTTGATCTCGCTCTCCGCTGCTCCGGCCTGCATCGCCACCACGTCCTCGGGATGCTCCTCGACCCACTCCAAAAACGCTTCCGTGCGGTCGCGCGTGCGCTTGCCTTTGATTCGGCCCTTGATTCGATTGAAGATCGGGATCAGCTCCGGCGGCACATTCCGTCGCACGGCGTCGTCGGACTCCGAGATGGCTTCGATGGCTTTGCGCTTGGTGGGTCGGGTCGGGCCGCGCTTGTTGCCCGTCAGCCGCTTCGGCGTGCGTTCGAGCGCTCGGCTAAGCGCGTAGCCAATCAGCACGCCAAGGGCGGCGCTGCCGAGCACCCAGACCCACGTCGGGAGCTTGCCCGCCATGTCACGTCGCTCTGCGAGGCCACATGAGCGCGACCACGACCGCGAGCGCCGCGGCTCCTACAACCATCGTCGTTGTGCTCGGCATGCCGGTCTTGCTGCCGCTGCACTCACCGGGGCAGTAGTCCAGGCTCAGTAGCTCTGCGACCGTTTTGGGCGAGCACATGGGACTGCCTTGCTCGCACGCGGCGATGAGCTGCTCGTTCATGGCCGCGTTCCAGCACTGCCCGCTCACCGCGCCCATCGGCAGACCGCTCACCGCAATCGGGTGCATCACTCGCCCACCGCGGTCACCATGCTCTCGTCGCCGCCGTAGTAGGCGAGCCACGAGATTGCCGCTGCCACGATGGGCTGCTCTTGGTCTTCGGGCGCCAGTTGCAGAACCTGCGCGTAGTTTAGACCCGCGTCGCCACTGTACGCGCCGCGGTGCTTCGCATCGGGGTCGAGCAGCTTGCGCACGTCCACCGTCGCGTCGAGCCGGAGCACGGGCTCGGCCTCCCAGTCCTCGCGGGCGTCTTCGTCATCCGGCGGCTCGGTCAGCGTCCACTCGGTGATCTCGACGTCGTACATGCTGAGCGCCACGCTCAGCCCACTTTTCGGGTTCTTCTCGTCGGGCCCCGTCTTGTCGTACTCGAATTCCTCCGGGTACGGCTCATCCACGATGTTCGGCCAGCGCACCGACATTTCGTACTCGCTGAGCACAAGCGGGTAGTTGTCGAATTCCTCCAGTGCAATGTAGCCCTGAAGGGCTTGCGTATAGAGGCTTGCACGCGCAATCGGATCGGGACTGAGCGCAGCGCTCTGCAACTCCTCCAGCGACATGCCGGTGTACTTCGCCACACCGTCCCAATCCACCCAATCTTCCTCGACCATCACGTCGTCGGGCACAGCGATCCGGTACACCGTGAACGCGCCGCCCTTGTCGCCATAGCTCTCCGGGTAGTCCCAGTATTCGACGTTGACGTCTCCGTCCTCCGTCTCGTAGACCACCCACGCCGAATCCGACGAGCCGGTGTCCGCGTAAAGCACCTTGACCCGCGCGCTCATGTCAATGGTCATGGATGGACTCCTGGCATGCGATCACTTTTGCTTCGCCGAGCACGGCCTGCACGGCACGCTCGGTGGCGCGATACAGCCGGCCCAACTCTTCGGGGTCCGGCTTCTCGATCTTGGCCGCCGTCAGGAACGCTTCGGCGCACTCGATGGGACGGCGCGCAAAGCGCCTCACCCGAGCATGCTTTGGCCACCGCTTTGTCACCGCTGCTAGCTGGGACTTTGCTCGGCCGAGTGCGCGCTCCGCGGGAGCAACGTCCCCCGTGTCGGCGTTGGTCACCGCGAGCAACGCCGCCCGCGCGAGGCTCGTGAGCGCCGCGGCGTCGGCGGCTTTCATCACCGGCCAACAATCGGATCGAGCGCCGCGGCCTGTACTTCGTAGTAGTAGTTCTGGTTCAAGGCTTTCACGAGCGCCAGGTTGGGGCCTGGAGTGCCAGTGCTGCCTCGGTCGCGCTTGTAGAGGTTGACCACCATGCCGTTGTACTCCGGCGATGCGGGCACGACGTTGAGCTGCACGAGCTTGCCGCGCAGGCGGTTCACCTCGCTGACGTCGGGCTCGACCAGCTCGTCGAGCACGGGCCCCGGAACAGCCGCGTTGTACGTGCCATTGCTCCAGAGCACCTCGAACATCGGACTCGCGGTGATGACTGCGACCACCCCGAAGTTCGGGGGGCCCAGTTGCGATTGCAGGGTGTCCGAGATTGGCCCGCCGTTGTTTGGTACTGCGACGATGGAGCCGACAACAAATGCCATGGCGGGATGGTAGGCCAGGGCTTGCGTCCAGGTCAAAGAAATGGCCGCAAGCCCCTGACCCCTAGATTTGGCGCTGAAGCCACAGCATTTTCCACTCGCCCTCCAGGGCCTCGGCGCGGCTGAGCGGCGCCACGGGGCCCTCGGGCGTGAGCCAGCGAAGAGGAAAGCCGGCCGACTCGATCTTCTCCAGCAACACGCCGGGCTCCTCGCAGATGACCGGAGCCAATTCCATGAGCACAGTGATGCTCGGGTGATCCAACAGCCCTCCCATGCCGTCCCACACCGCGTGCTCCGATCCCTCGGCGTCGATCTTCACGAAGTCCACCGGGGCCTTCGTGCGCGCGTCGAGTCGGTCCACCAGGACGGCACAGCCTTCTTTGCCGAGCGCCGCGCTTCCGAGAAACTTTCCCGGTACGTTGAGCTTTGCTGTTCCGGCCGCGCGCCCTGCCGCCGCGGGTATCAGCTCCGCGCGCAGACCATTCAGCTCCAGGCTCGACGGGATCAGCTCCGCCACGGCCTCCTGCGGTTCCCACGCCTGCACGCGGCCTTGCTCGCCCACGAGGTCCGCCAAGAGCAGCGTGTAGTACCCGACGTTTGCCCCGACGTCGATGCACCGCATGCTCGGCTTCACGTGTCGCGCCACTGCTTGCGTGATCCACATTTCCCAGTAGCCGTCGAGCATCAGGTGCGGCGCCAGCGATAGATCGTCTGTTGGCACGATCATGTTGTAGTTGCCAAGCACTTTGCAGAGCGCCTTGTGATCTCCGAGATAAGCGCTCCTCGCCTTGGCGCTGACCCAGTGCTCGACCGCCGTGCGTTCTTCGCGCGCGATGGCTTGCAGCATGTTGTTCTTCATCCGTTGCCTCCCTCGTCCTCGTCCTCGTCCTGATCCTCGTTGAGCTTAGTGAGCGGCTTGAGCCTGAGTTGCCAGCGCTCGCCGTCCACCTGGAAGGCGAGCGTGCGCTCGTCCTCAATCGAGATATCCTCGATCCCCAGGTATTGCTCCATAGCCTCCGCAATGCTGGCGGACAGTTCCTCTGCGTCCATGTTACTTCTCCAACGTCCAGTACCGTGTCTCATCGTCGAACATCGCGCTTGAGCTGCTGATCACAGTCACCTTTTGCACCCGTCCTTCCAACAAATCCAACACCAAGCCGCGGAGCAGCGCTGCGGTGGTTGTGCTTGATGCCGTGGCTCTGAGGATAAGCGCTCGGGCCGCGCCTTCGGTCACGTCGGTCTTTGCCACGTACGGCCATTTGGTGCCGTATCGGTATCCCGTCAGCGCATACGTGCGACCGCGGTAGTAGCACTTCCGTTCCATCTTGGTGGGCTGCCGCGGTCCCGTCAGCAAGTCGTGTACCAGGCCGCGCAGCACGAGAGGCGATGGGAGCTGGCGGAGGGTGCAGTAGCTAATCCAGTCGTCGTAGACCCGCTTGGGAAGCTGGACTTCGACCTTGCGCCGCTTGACGCCTCGCATTCGGTTCGGGGCGCCTACCTGGCACCGCCTGCGCCCTCCCTGCTTCGCCTCCTCGTCGAGTTCTTGCTGCGCCTGCTCCAATACCTCTGGGCGCACGCCGATCAGCTTCGCCATTTTCACTATCGAATCATTCGTAGAGCGCGGCCAGCGGCTCGCCTTGAGCTTGTCCACGAGCCAACGCCGGAACCTCGCGGCTCCGACGCCAGTGCTCTCAGCGCTTACCTTCTTAGCTGGTGCAGCCATTGCGACAGCTTCGTGTTCCATGCCCATGTCCGCCTGACGTCCGCTGCCGCTGCCGCTGCCGCAAGATCCAAGCCCTTCCAATCGGCATAGGCCATGCGCAAAGCGTGCTCGATGGCCTCGCTGCTAACGCTCGGGGCTTGTGCTCCGGGCAGATCGTCTATCGGCGCCAGTTCCCCGTGCTCGACGATCACCACGCCGGGCATGCCAGCAGCCAGGTGTTCCCCGTGCCCGGCGCATGCCGTGGCCACGACCGGCACGCCGCAAGCGCGCGCTTCCAACGGCGTGAGCCCAAACCCTTCGCCTCGCGACGGTTGGCAGACGATGTGGGCGTGGGACATTGACCACGCCATGTCCCGCGCCCCGAAATCCACCCGTGGGTGCAGAGCAACGGACGGAGGCACCGCTACCCGGGCCTCCGCCAGCGTCATGCGGAGCATGCCCAGTGCCTCCGCATCCAATATCAGATCGAGCTGCGCTAGCTGCGGCAAGTATCCGCGGTGCATTGCGCGGCCCCAGGCACTCACAAGCGGCACCGTGCTCTTGCGTTCGCGCTCGCTGGTCGCGAGGTGAGCCACAGAAAACATCTCCCCGGAGTATTGCTCGCGCACTCGCTGGCGCTCGATGTCGTGCACACGAAATGCGGCAGCGACGCCGTGCGGGACCACTTCAATGCGGCGCTCCCCCTGTTTCCATTCGGCCCTGCCTAGGCGCTCATACTGGGCCGCCAGGACGTCGCGCGCCCAGCGCGACGGGACCATCAGGTCGGTGCATTGCCTCCACAGCAGGGCCGCCAGATCCTCTGGAATGCGGTCACTGTTCGGAGCTACCATTGCCCAGCGCTGGGCGTGGCGCGCGTTCTGACCCATTGCTCCGCAGGCCGCCAGCGTGCCGGTCAGCACGCCGTGGTGGGCCAGCGCTCCGCCGGGAGCTGGCGTATCGGGGGCGCGCTCTCGATCCAGTTCGACGACCCCCTCCAGTAGTCCGGCGCTCTCCAGTGCTCCCCTAAACCCCGCCGTAACGGTCGCCAGGGAGCCGTTGCCCAGCGTGCGCCCATAGAGTCGTACGCTCACTTCGTGCTCCCGAGTAGTGCGCGCAAGTCCTTGATGCACCCGGCCACCGCGACGGCGCTATAGCGTCCCTCGCTGCTAGCCGGGTGGTCGCGCAGCTCAGCCACCCACTTGGAGAGCAGCGTTTCAGCGCCGTGACGCAGGGTGTCCGCTCTACAGAGTTTGCGGCGCCAGCGTGACACGCGCATGCGCGCGCTCGACGTTCCCGCGTCGCCCACGTACTCCCAGCCGTCTCCGGGCGGCTGGCAGTTCTCCTCGCCGTCGCCGTGCGTCTCGGACCACTCGTAGTCGTCACGCTCCGTCGTCATACTCTCCGTCTTCCTCGGGCTCTTGCAGCGGAGCGACAACCACCAGCGCGCGCTCCAGCCAGGCGGATAGGGCGACGCGCTCAAACTCTGCGAAGTGAGCATCGCCGCCCTCACCCAGCGATACCATCACGGCTGGGGCGTCGGCCGTGTAGTCCAGCACGAGGCCCGCTTCGCCGTTGGACGACCATAGGCACAGCCGTGACTGGGCGGTGTTACCGCGCGCCTTTGCCTTGTGCTCGTCCATACCGATGACGTTCTTGATGGGCGCCGGGGGTTGGCTCATCGTTTGGTCTGCTCCCGTAGGTAGCGCGCCGCTTCCGGCACACAGCTCTCAGCCGCCTCCAAGACGTTGTGCAGCATCTGCTCGCCCACCGCGCGCATCGAGAATCTCTCCTCGAATTGAGGGGGGCGCTCGTAATGCGGCGGCGGCTCGACAGCTCGCAACGCCATGGCCAGATCCTCGCTGTCGTAGTGTGCCCACCGCGCGCCCGGCTCCCACGGGTAGCTGGCATGCACCGGGCCGAGCTGCCACGGCACCGCAATGTCCCCCGCGCTCGCAAAGTCCGCTGTGCCGCCAAAGCCCACGTGCACGAGGCGGTTGCCCGCGACTTTGGCGTCAAACGCCGGCAGGCACCACGCCTCGCCGTGGCCGGCGCTAACGTAGATGTTGTTTGTAAAGTGCAGCTTGAGGATCTGGTCTGCCGCAAGCCTCTCCCCGATCAATTGGACGTTCCGGGTGAACGTCTCGCGGGTCCAGGCGGGAGGAGCCCGGTTGCCGGTGAGCCAGTGCTCGACGCTCTGCTCCGGGCTCGGGTAGCAGTCCCACTGGCCTCCCGTGTATTTGATGACCAGCGTTGCCTCGCCAGGGAGAAACGCTCTCAGGAAGGCGCCCAGCAGCTCGTGCTGGCCCTTCCGCGCCTCCCACCGGCCAATGGAGTAGAAGCGCCGGGTAGGCACCGAGCGACGCTCAATGAGCCGGCAGAGCGGCGCCGCGGGGTCATACGGATGCGGCACGACCCGCACGTTCTCGCGGGCGACGCCGGCAGCGACCAGTAGCTCCCGGTTCTGCTCGCAGGGCACCCAGCACTGGGCCACCCGGCCGAGCTGCACCGCCACGCCGGGGTCGATTCGGTCGCGCTCCCACACCGTGTAGAGGATCGTGCTCTGGTAGAGCGACTGTCGCAGCGCGAGCAGCACCTCGGGATCGTGGTGGATAGCGCCCGGCGGGACGACCATGCGTCGCACGTGTGCCTCGCTGCGGATCACGCCGTGCTTGATCAGGGGCACAGTCACCGCCGCGCTGGTGTCGCGGAGCGCTCCCACCTCTCTCTTGACCGGCTCCGGCAAGCCCACGGCGTGTACGGGCTCTGGCACTCCCGACGCGCCGATGACCACGTTGGAAAAGCTGCGGAGCACCACGGGCACTCCGGTAGCGGCCAAAGCGCGCGCGTGGAGTCGCACAGCTACTCCGGTGCCATCCCACACCGTCTCGTGCTCGCCCTGGTAAAGCACCGCGTAGGGATGTTTCGCAGGCGTGCCCCGAGCAAACGCGCTGGCTCCTTCGCCTGGGATCAGCGGCGCGGCGCCTTCGCCCTTGAATCCCTCCAGGTCAATGGGGGACGTCACGATGTTCTTCCATTAGCACGCGCGCCCACTCCAGCGTGGCCGGCACGTTCAGGCTCACTTGCGCTCCATGTAGAGCAGGCTCTTGTCGATCCTCATCTTCCACGGGCAGCCAAGCCCGGGGCACCGTATCCATCCCTTCGTGGTAATCGTTCCGGCCAGGGTCAACACTTCGCTCGGGTCCGCGGGGTTGATCCAGAGCTGGCCAGCATCCTTGGTGTCGAGCCAGAACAGATGGTGGCTTTGAGCAAACTTGAATTGCGCGTTTTGAGCATCGCGCTGGGCGCAGCTTGGGCACGCCATGTTGAGCACCAGCTCCACGCCGCCGTCGTCCTTCGTCTGAGTGATTAGCTCACACGAGATCCAGTCGAGCACCTGATTGTCCTTCGGGTGCTTGATCCCTAGAACGACCGTCGCATGGGCGTTTTTGCTGCCCAGGTCGAGGCTGTTGAGCCGCGCCTCGTTCGGCTTCTGGTTCGCGAGTGCAAACTGCTGGTCCTGCACCGCGCGACGATGATCAGCGTCGGCCTTCTGACGCGCCATCTCCTGGTCATGCGCAGCCGACGTGGTTCCCCCGCGTACCCAGCCACCCATGGGCAGCTCAACGTCCTTTTTTGCCTCGTCCACCATGGCAGCGGTGGTAGCACCGCGGGGGGTTGATCGTCAACGCTCTCATGTCTTGTTTAACGCGATGGCTGCGGCGATCATGGCCGCTATCCACGCAGGAATGTATGCCACCGCGACCCCGGCGACGGCCCCGGCCCATGGATGCTTGAGGTGCGCCCAGGACGATGGGCGCCAGGAGCGTGTGGCAATGGTGGCGAAGTCACGGCGTAACTCATTGTATTATCTCCAAGCTCCCAAAAAATTCCTCGTCGCTCATCTCGACGTCGGCCCGTTCCGGTGGCGCCTTGAGCGCTCGGGGCGCGGGCTCCGCCGATGCCTTCATCGGCACCCGGAGCTGTGTCAACTGCTCGGGGCCGACGCCTTCCTCCGGCGGCAAATAGTCGCAGCCTGTTTGCTTGGTAGCTTTGGGGTTGGCGCCGCAAACCTCACATTGCTCGCTTGTGTCGTCGTCCTCATCCCCTATTTCGAGAGCTTCGTACAGCGTCGGGGCCTGGTAGTGCACGTTCGCGATGCGTCGCTCGGGTGGAATATGGTCCGTCACCTTTGCGCCGGGCGGCACCAGCGCCAACACTTCTCGCCCGTACTCTGTAATGCGTCCGTCCTGCACCCACTGGCGGCGCTCAAGGCCCCACAGTGTGGCCTTGTTGATCTGCGACTCCGGCTGCCCAGCGTTCAACGCTTGCAGCGCAGCGTGCTGTGCCCTGCTCAGCTCCCACTTGCCCCAGTTCAGGATGGTGAGCTTGAGGTTCTCTTTGTCGGTGGACGGTTTATCCGTTTCCAACTTCGCGATGCGCGCGAACGTGCCCGGTATCTCCTCGTAGAGCTTGCGCCAGTCGCCTTTTGACCCGTACGGGCAGAACATGCAGGCCGACTTGCGCGGCACCGGATACCCCAGCTCCCGCACATAGCGCTCGGCGCGACAGCGACACAGGTGCCATTCATTGAGTGGGTAGCGGTTTTGCCGTTGGCTGATGCCGACGCCGGCATGCGGGTCTTTGGCCATGCGGTCCGTTTCGTTCGCCTCGAACCCGATCCACACCTCGACCGTTTCGTCACCAAAGGTGTCACGCATCCAGTTCTCGAAACGCTCCACCTTGAACGTGGCCGTGCAGTTGCGCTGCTTGCGCGCCACCGGAATATTGCGCTTCTTCACCATCCAGTCGTAAGCGTCGAGGGCCTGATCTTTACCTCCTTGCCGCACGGGGTAGTTGGTGTCGTCGAGCATCACAAACGGGATGCCCTGTTCCTCGCAAAGCGGGATCACTACCTCGCGAATGTGCTGATAGGTACTCGGCCATTCGCCAGGGTTGGCCGTCGGGTCGCCCAAGAACGCGGCGCGGGAACCGACGTTCACGAACACCACGTAGTCGAGCTTCTCCTTGCGCTCGATGGCTCCCAGCAACATGGCGAAGCTGTCCAGGCCGCCGCCATAGCTCAGCACCTTGGGCATCTTGCCCGTGCTCACGTGCGTCGGCGGCCCCAAGACGCGGCGCGGCTTGCGCGCGTTCGGCAACAGTGGCTCGCGCATGCCCTGCGCTGCCGCGATCACGTCGTCGAGCTTCGCGTCCAGCTCGTCCAGCGTCGGCGCGCGCACAGTCGTCTGCGTGAACACGCCACGCCATTCCTTGAGCGCCGGCTTGACGAGCAGCCTGTAGTCCCCAGCGCCGCCGGTTAGCTGTGTTCCGCTCTCGCCGAAGACGTTCTTGGCCTTGCGCACGATTCTGTGCTTGCGGTCGGCAAGCGTCTCCCCCTTGGGTTCGGCTGCGGGCGGCTCCAGCTTGACCACACCGCCTCGGTAGCTCACGAACAACGGTAGATCGTGCAAAAACGGATCGGCCGCCGTCAGTGCACGCTTGCTGACGAGGTTGCGGCGCACGCGCTCGCCGAGGGTTGCCGCCTGCTGCGCCGTAGTTGCGTTGACCTCGACCAGCCATACGCGGTTACGTTGGAAGGCGTAGATGGCGGGCCGCGCCAGAGCCGCCACGCCAGCCGGCTTCACGAGCTGCTCAGCATCCAGCAGACTTGGCATCTCACCGAGCTGCGCCTCTAGCTCTCGACGGGGCGTGCTTTCCAGAACTGGAACGTGTGACTCAAACAAGTCCTCGGCCCCAAATCCCTCGAATCCGGCGGGCAGCTCACTCGCGTTAGGGGCCATCGCCGGAGGCTCGCCGAAGAAAAAATCGCCTGGCTCCTGGCCGCTGTTCGGCACCATCTCCAAGCTCGCGAAAAATTCTTCGTCGCTCAGCTCGACGTCGGTGCTGGCCGGAGCCATGCGCAACGCGGTCCGTGGCGCTCCGGCCACCCATCGCTTCTCGAAAGCGCGCCCGATCTTGTCCGCGGCGGCCTTCGGCGCCACAACGTACAGCTCCTCGCGCGTCTCGGGTACACCTTCCTGGCGACGCTCCACCCAGAGCCGGAGGATGCCGTATTCCGACTCCTCGATGCTGATCCCAAGACGCGACGCCAGTTCGGCCAGCTCCGCGGCCATCTCTACTCGCGTTCCCGCGGCCACCAGTTTCAGGTCGCGAGCACCCTGCTTGTTTCCCGTCGCCGTCTGAAACAGTGCGCGGCGCACATGGTAGAGGCCCCATGCGCTCTCGGCGAGGCGACGATCCACGGCAGCCACGGCAGCCGCGGCGCCGCCCTCGCGATAGAAGCCGATGGCGCCCCCCTTGCTGGCGTACAGCGTCTGCTTTGGGTTGAGGCTGGTGCTGATCAGCTCCATCCACATTGCGTCCGCGGCGCGCTCGGGCTCGTTCGCTGCGCGCGTTAGCACGCCCGCTCGCCCGGCCTTGGTGCCCTGAAACGGACAGAAGCCACAGCACGACTTTGCCCAGTGCACCTCGAACATTTGTTCTAGCTCGCGTTCTAGCTCGTTGCGGCCCACGCCCCATTCGATCAGCGGATACCGTGCGGTGCGGTTGAGGTCGCCTTTCGCCGTGTAGCTGTCGTCGCGCTCTGCGCGGCTCAGCTCGTCGGCGTTGAAGCCCATGAGCTGCACAAAGTGCCGGTCACCGAATTCCTGCTCTAACCAGCCGTCCAGCGGCACGCCCTTGAATTTCTGCGAGCACAGCCGGCTGCTGGCCCGGTACTGCGGCACCGTTGCCGCCGCGTGCATCTCGTCCCCCAAAGTGAAGCCGGCGCCTTCGGTGTGCAGCGTGTAAGGCTGCCGCGTGTCTTCGATGACGCGCCAGTCGGCGGTGACCGGGCTGCTCCGTCCGACCTGCACGAACCTCACGTTGCGCTCGCGTAGCAGGGGAAGAATGTACTTCTCACCGAGCCGCTTCGTTTCGTCGTACTCGTGGCCGACTTGAGCTGTGAGCACGATCAGGTTGGAGTAGTCGGGCGCGATGCCCAGCTCCTCACGGCTCCGGTCGTCGAGTAGCACCCGCGCCAGAATGTTGCTGGAGTCCGCTCCCATTCCCCAGTTGAGCACCACGGGCGGCAGTGCAGCGTTGGGAACCATCTCCAGGCTAGAGAAGAATTCCTCGTCGCTCAGCTTCTCTTGCGCATGCAGCGGCTTTTTGCGCACCAGGTCCGTAGCTGGCACCAGTTCGCGCCGCGGAGGCGGCCGTTCGTGCTCCCCCATCGGGGCCTGGCCTGCGGGCGGCACGAATCCATCGCCGCGGAAACCGGAGCGCCGGATCGGGCCCAGCACCTTCTCCGGGATCTGCCCCTCGGGGTATTGCTCTCTGACCCAGCCGTGTTCCTCGATCAGTTCCTCCAGCGGCACCATTTGCTGCTTGTAGTGGGCCACCTGCGCAGCGTCGGCTTGGATGCCGGTGACCTCCTCCAGAAACTTGCGCTTCATGGTCAGCGTCTTGCCGTACATTTGCTCGATGGCGACGTACTGCACGTAGAGGTCAGGGCGCAGCTTCGCTGCCAGAGCCAGGTCTGCCTTTGACGCGAACACGCAGAACGAGCAGCTCGCTCGGCCCAGTCCTTCGCCGTAAACCCAGTGCAGCTCTTGGCCGGCTGCGCTGATCATGGCCTTCAGATCATCCAGCAGCAAAAGCTGGATCGGGTTCCACGCCAGCAATACATAGGGGCGACCGCCGGCCTTTTTGGACTTGCGGCTGTACTCAAACGTGTCAAGCGGCGCGTCGAGTGCGCGCTTGGGAGCTTCCTCGGCGCGCAGCCCGAGCGCCTTGACCACGACCATCGTCCCACTGGTCAGCAGCTCCGCGGCGTCCTTTTCCCCTTGCTCGACGAGCAGCGCTTGCGTCAGCGGCAGGTCGGTTGTCACCGAGATCGCGCGTTCCCCCGCCACGGTCGCCGATAACTGGTCGCACGGCGCCGTTTTGAATTCGCTCGTGCACCAGCGGGAACCCTCATCGGGTGCCGGTGTGGCTGTCAGCTCCCAGTTCCCTTCCGGTGTCTTCTGATACCTACCGGCGGCCACGTGCGTCACGATGCGTTCCACGAAACGCTCCGTCAGTGGAATGTCGCGCGAGTGACGCACCGAGAAAAACGGGATGCCGTAGTGGTCCGCTATCTCTTGCGCCTTCTCCTTGGTGCCCTGGTACTCGACTTCGCCGAGGTCGGCGTGGATGCTCACGATCTGCTCGACCGGGATGCCTAGTACCTCGACCATGTAGATCAGCATGGCCTGTGAGTCTTTGCCGCCGCTGTTGTTGTGGATGAACAGTGCGCCGGCCTCTTGCAGTTCGTTCACGCACTCCAGCGCGTAGCGCGTTTGTCGGAGCTTTTCTTCGAGCGCCCCCGGGGCCCTGAACGGCTCAGCTAGCTCTTTCTTCTTTCCTCGGAACTTCAGCTCTCGAAGCTGCTCCTCGCGCAGTGGATACAGCTCTTGCCGGATGCCGTTAGCCGCCATGCGCTCGGCCTCCGCGATGGGCCACCAGCCGAAGGCCGTCACGTCATCGGCGCTCGGCCCGAAGTACATGCCTTCCGGCGAGAGATCGTTCAGGGCCTGCATAAGCCCAATGAACATCACGTAGGCTGCGTTCAAGTCGTCGAGCTGCGCTGCGGACACCGCGGCAAGCACGCGCTCGGCCTGCGGGTCGCCCGGCTGCAACCGCGCTAGCTCCTCCGCGAACGGGCCGAGCAGCTCCAGGGTATTGTCGCTGCGCGCGAGCAGCATGTCACGTCCGGCCCCTCATGTTCGCCGTCGCTGCGGTGCTCCTGGGAACAGCATCACGGCCAGCAAGCCCAGTAGCGCAATGCCACCGAGGTAGAGCGCGACCTTGCCGGTGTCCACGGCGCCGAGCCCGCCGCAGCCCTTGCAGCCGCAGCTACCCGAGCACGCACCGAGCCCGTTGATGGCCTCGTTGTAGACGGTCGGGTAGTACGCGCCGAGCCCGTTGATGGCCTCGTTGTAGACGGTCGGGTAGTACGCGCCCAGGTCGGTCATGCGGAGCATATTATTGTGGGCCACTGAGCGCGGTCTACTTGTGGGCGACTGCCATCACGGATTCAGTGTTGTTTGCAGGATCAGAGCCATGTAGGCGCGACCAGCTCCGGCTCCGGCCATCTCCAGCGCGATGTAGTCTCGGAACGGGATCGTCAGCACCGTTTGAATGCGCAGGTTGACCTCGGCTGGATCGCCGCCCTGGACGCAGGTTGCGACCGTCGCACCAGACTGCGGCGCGTTCCTATCCCAATTCGCGGTCGTGAACGTAAGCTGCGCCAGCCAGCGAGGGCCTGTGCCGACGCCGGATAGCGTGCAGTCCACCACGTAGAGGCCGCTTTCGGCGGCCACCGCAATGGCCTCCCGTACCCTTGTTTGCAGCTCTGGGGCGTCGCCGCCATCGACACAGAAGCTGGTGAGTGTTCCAGCAATTATGGGGCTTGACATGGGTGACGTCCTTTTAGATCGGCAGAGGTGCTTGGAGGATCAGCGCCATGTAGGCGCGACCAGCTCCGGCTCCGGCCATCTCCAGCGCCACGTAGAGCAGGTTAGCATTCGACAGCACCGTTTGAATGCGCAGGTTGACCTCGGCTGGATCGCCGCCCCGGACGCAGGTAGCAACCGTCGTTCCAGCGATGGAGCACCCCGCATAGGGTGTGTCCGTGAACGTGATCTGAGCGTGCCAGCGCGGGCCTGTGCCAACGCCGGACAGCGTGCAGTCCACCACGGCATACTGCGCCGCGGCAGCAAGCGCAGCCCGCACTTTGCGTTGCAGCTCTGGTGCGTCGCCGCCATCGACGCACACGGTGCGGAGCGTCCCTGGTACTATCGGGCTTGCCATGTTCGTTTCCTTCTTGCTCTTGGGTTAGTTACTGGTCTGTGGCTTCGGCTATGAGGGTGGAAGCTCACACGTAGATGGGTTCAGCCCCGCACGATGGGCAGTCCTCCCATATCTGGGCTGTACGCACCCCGGGAATGTAGCGACACCTGTTGCAGCCCGCGCTGCTGTGTCCGCCGCCGCGCGCTTCACTCTCCACGGCCGCGATCCATGCTGAACCGTCTTGCCATACCACTTTCTGAACGGTCATCGTCTTTACGGTGCCGTCGCGCTTGGTAACGGTCACCCTTTCGCCTTGACGCGGAGCTGGGCCAGAGCCGCGCACACCCCAGTCGCCCGAGCGCAGCTTGGTGAACGAATGATTGCGCTTGTACTTGGAGCGCGACCGATTGCGGCGGTGACTGGGCTTCCGTTGTTGCGTGCTTGCTCCGAGCATTCCTGCCGCCAGAGCGAGTACGACCGCGATGCCTCCGGCGGCGAGCAACAGCGGCACAACGGACGGCTTGCCGGGTTCTTGCCCGACCCCGAGTCGCGGAAGCCCCACCAAGTTTGGGTTGTCGCCCCAGGTGACCCACGGCGCCTTCGTCCAGCCTTCGGCGCCCGCGTGCCACGGCGTGTTAGGCTGAAGCATTTCGTAGAACGCGGGCTGTAGTGCTTGGTAGCTCATGTCTTCACTTGCGCTTGATCCACCAGGCGGCGGCGCCTACGGACAAGACTATGATCACCCCGAGGGTCATTGCCAGTTTTCGGCTTTGTGCCTCGACGGCCGGCGTTGCCTGCTGAATTAGCTTCGGCAGCTCCGCTTTGAGCTTGCTCTGAAGCACGGGCCAGGCCGCGTTTATGGCGTCGGTGGCCATCCTGTCCACCGGGATGTCGATGTTCTGCTTGCCGACGACCGGCAGCGTGATCGGGTAGCTCAGACCGAGGGCTGCGTAGCTCATGCGGTCCACCAAATCTTGATCTGCCTGAACGCCGCTTCGCGCAGCGCGTCTTCCAGATCCTGTTCCCATGGCTCCGTGCTTTCGAGAAGCTGCTCCACAGTCTGGATGGTTTCCCACACGACTGGCATCAGCTCTCCGGGCTCTCTTATCGGCGTGGACAGCGCCTCGCGTCCCCAACGCCCGTCGTTGTAGAGCGCCTCGAACCACCACAGGTTCACATTGTTCCCCAGCGCCTCGTCGGGCCAGTCGTCTCGGTCTGGTATTTTGCGCGTCATTGGCTCAGCCCTTCGGACGGCTCCGCAGCAGCACTGTGCCACCGACCGCGATTACCGTCGCGCCCGCGACAAGCATCCAGTTGCTCTTGAACCAGGCGGCCATCGAACCCTTCACCACGTCGATGGCATCGCTTGTGATTTGCTCGACTGGAATGTCCGCCTGCACGGTGCCTAGGATCGGGACGTTGGTTCCGATTTGGTAGACCTTGCCGAGCCCGGCCGCGGCCTGGCTCCACGGGTCCGCAGTGATGACTTTGCCGCCGAGCTGCACGTAGCTCATCGCTTTCTCCCGTTGGGCCACAGCGCCTCTTGTCCCATGTGCCACTCACCCGGCGGCCACACGCGGCCGTTGTAGCTCACTCGCCCGATTTCTTTTCCGGTGGCGTAGTCGGTGATCCTTCCCCCGGTCCAGTTGCCGCCGCCCAGCTCGTTGTCGCGAATGTAGTCCTGCACCACCTGCGACGCTTCCGCGAATGACGCCACGGGCACGCTGCGCGACCGCGCCGGGATGCCGCCTTGCCAGTAGCCGCTTCGCTCGCGACCCGGCCGCTGCTGTAGGTCGGGGTTCGGCGCATTCGACAGCTCGACGCGCCACGGCTTCACGCCGGGGTGGAGCTTACGGCGGCGCGCAGCATTTGGCTCGTACACGTCGCCCGGTTCCTCGCCGTAGTCCGCCTCGCGCGTTTCCTCGTCGGTCATCACCGTGACGCGGCGCGCGTCCCAAAATGCTCCAAAGGCCGCTTGCAGCATCTCGCGCGCGTATTGAAGCTGCTCGGCGTCGGCGATCCCCATCGTGACTTGCGCAGCGTCCCCACCGATGCCCACGCTTGGGTCGCCGTTGTGCCACACGTGAAAGAGCACCTCGCCTTCACTGGTGCGCGCATTGGGCTCGTACGCCCCCAGCGTCAGCTCAGGCGCCGCGCCCCACAGCTCCGCGAAGCACTGAGTCAACGTCTCGCCGACGTAGCCGAGCTGCTCCTCGTCGGCGACGTACATGCTGACTGTCGCAGAATCGCCCGGCATACCGAAGTGCCGCGGGCCGCCTTCCAGGTAGAGCGTCACGCGCCCGTCGATGCGTGCCTCGCGACTGCTCATGCGGTTGCTTTTCATGTGCGGCTCCATTCGCCGTATAGGTATTGCCGGATGCTCCCGTCATGGTGCACGACCGTTATGTCTTCCAGGTCGCCAAAGCCCACCGCCTGCACGTGCTGCCGTTTGCCTCGCAGGTTGAGGAACTGCGGCCCCTCGATGCTTTCGTAGTATTCGGGGAAAAGCAGCGGCGCCTCGTTTGCCTGTTCCAGCGGGCGCAGCGCCTCGATCAGTCGTCGCGCGGGCAGCAGCTTACGCTCCAGCACCGTCTCCTCAAACTCGGGCGTAATGTCCACGCGCGCATCCACCCCCATGGCGCGCACGAGGTCCGCGTAGTTTTCGAGTCCTGCGATCACGTCTCCCAGTTCGTCCACCGGAATAGTTGCGGTTGTGCGCGTCAGCTCGACGTGCAAGTCATGTCCCCGCGGTGCATCCCGTGGCAACGCTTCGCTCAGTGCGTAGACGGCTGCATCGCTGAGCTGCGTCAGTTTCACCGCGTCGCCTTCTACGCGAGCGTGGATGCGCCGAAACAGCTTGCTCCTCACGCCGCCTCTTTTTCTTGCGCGCGGCGGAGCACCTCGAACGCACGCTGAATTTCCTTGAATCGGGCCTCGGCTTTCGCCTGCGCCTTCTCGCCGCGGTGACGGTCGGGGTGCCACTTCGCGCTGAGCTTGCGGTGAGCGGACTTCACGTCGAGCCACGGTGTCTCGGCTTTCACGCCGATCATCTTGCGCGCCCACGCCATGTTCGCCTCGTGATCGGCGTCGGGAGCTGGGGCGCCCGAGCGGTCGGCGGTCGAGCGCTTGGAGCTGCGAATGGCCTCGGCAACGCAAAGGTAGCAGATCGCATCACCAAACTGATCGATGCGAGCGTGATCGAGGCAGCACGGTTGCTGGCACACGTCGCAGGCCGCGATTGCAGGCCGGTGACACGGCCCGTGCGGGGCTCCGCCCTGATAGATGGGCACCTGGCAAGGAAAGCCGAAGCTAAGTCTGGGTAACCACTTGGGCGCCGCGTGCAGCGCGAGCTTGCTAAGCCACGGGCGCAGTTCCTCCCAAATGCGACCGGACACTCCCGTCGGCGCCGACTGGAAACTGACCGCGATCCGCCCCAGCGTGTCGAGGATGCCGCGCGATGACGCCGGCTGCACCGGCTACCTCCGGCGCGCTCGGCGCTTGTTGCGTCGATAGCCACGTCGGCGGTTTTGCTTCAGCTTCTTCTTGCCGCCATTGAGCAGCAGAAACGCGCCAATAGCCGCGATGCCAAGCCCGGCCCACAGCAATGGGTTCTTGAGATCCACCTCGCCGAGCACGCCGTCTTGAAACGTGCGGCCCGGACCGCTCGCCATCGAGCCGAGCACGCCGTCTCGGTACGTTCTGCCAGGTCCACTTGCCATCGCCATCGAGCCGAGCCCGCACGTTGCGCAGCCGCCGAGCACGCCGTCTCGGTACGTTCTGCCAGGTCCACTTGCCATCGCCATCGAGCCGAGCACGCCGTCTCGGTATGTTCTGCCAGGTCCACTTGCCATGTCCATGTTGCCAAGTCCTTTCAGCGTTGCCGTGACCCGAGCCTACTGGTCGCTCCGGCGCCCAAGCAACTTTCCGGTCACTTGGTCCCCGTATCGCCAGCCGAGATACGCTCCGGCTCCCATCGCCACGGTGGCCCACGCCCAACCGGGAACGCCGACCTTCGTTTCCTCGGGTGCCATGCCGAGAATGCGTCCGATCAAGCTCAGCGGGTTGCTGTCAACCTTTTGGGCAAGGTCGGCAAGCGCTCCGATGTCCGACAGGGAGACGTCCATCAGTTCCTCGTTTTGCGCGTGGCACCCCAGACCATGAGCCCCGCCAGAACCACCAGGACGAGGTAGGCCGCAATATTGGCCGGAGGTGCCGTTTCCACGCCGTCCGTTCCCGAAACTGCGATGGGTCTACGCGAGGTCATTGGACCTTGCTCCTGCTGCGTTTGAGTAGCCACCAGCCGCCGGCCGCTGCCGCGCCGCCTACGGCGAGCAGCAAGAGCCACGAGGGCTTGCGCGCGCCGGGAGCTGCCGCGGCCGTCACGGGCACGCCTGGTATCACTGCGGGGCCCACCGTGAGCGCCTTGGAGCCGGCTTGGCTGAACGCCCCTGCCGGCGCTCCCCGCTCCTTGCCGGTCAGCGGAGCTTGCAGCGGGAACACGAGCTGGCCGCCGAGCGCGCGGGCTACTGCCCCGAGCGAGCCCTTGCCGCCCGTGGTGTCGTCGCGCAATTTGCCCCAGTAGAAAAAGTAGGCTTTCGGCGTTGCCGCCAGGTCGTCCTGCCGGTACGTCGCTTCACCCGCGAAAAATTCGTACTCGCTACTGTCAAAAGCGTTCTCGGCCAGAGAGAGCTTGGCCGGCACCGAGGTCAGCACGGCGACCCAGCCGACGGGCTGACCAAAGCTCGCCTGCGTCGCAGCCTTGAGCTGCGCGTCGGTGATCGGCGTGACGAGCAGGTTCCAGTCGGCGCGCGTCGGCTGCCAATCCACGTCGCCGGACTGCGACGCCCACGGCGTGTAGACGCCCAGAGTCGCGCTCGCCGCTGCTGGCGCTCCTGGTATCGACAAAGAGCCAGCGAGCAGGTGGCTGAGCGCTTCCTCGGCAAAACCCGGCTCCGGCGTTTGCACCGCACCCAGGCCGTCGGGCGAAGTTCCGATGGCCTGATTCTCGTCCCAAGCGTAGTAAGCGCCAACGCCTCTCATTGCGTGCTCCTGTGATGGGCCGCAGCCGACGCCCGTCGGGACGTTGCCGTGCGCCGCCGGTTGTCTTGTCCGGCGTGCCGTGCTGCGTAGCGTGTAGCGTGGCTGCGACCCGCGGCGATCATGGCCAGCCTCTCTGCGAGGTGCAAGCCTTCAGTCCCTCCAGCATCGTGTCCACGACGTTCGCGGGCATTAGCACCCCCGTCACGGACACCTCAATGAACGCGAGCGGGATTGGAATGGGCTTGAACACCGTGCACGAAAACTGGACGCGCTGATTCGATTCCACGACGTACGTGAACGGCAGTGGCAGTGCGCCTTGGCGCTCAGAGCGTTGCGGCAGCAGAGACAGCCCTGCTCCACCGGGAGCCGCCGACCGTGCGAAGGGCGCGGCGTTGAATTGCGCCTGTGTCGCGCCTTGCGGAGCCGAGCTAGGCGGGAACACCCCAATGCCGGCACGGCCGCTCCCGCTCGCAATGGTGCCCGCACTGGGCGGTGGGGTGTACGCAACCTTGGTGCCCTCTATCGGCGTCGGGTCGAGCTGGTACATGAGGTTGCCCTTGCGGTACGCATCGACCGTGACGTCGAAGCCGAGCAACGTGCTGAGTCGCCTCTCCTCCAGTGGCACTGTGTCGCCGGCCGCGGCACCGCTGAGACGATAGAGTCGGAAAGAGTAGTCCACAAACAGAAATGTCATGTTGCCGGGCACCGAAAACGCGCCCAGCTCAAACTTGAAATTCTTCTGCGGCGTCGCAGCGAACATTCCTTCTTCGGGCAGCTTCCGGTAGAGCTGCTCCAGCGGCGTGAAGCTCGGGTGCATGATCAGCGAAGCCAATGCCCCGCCGGCCTGCACGACCGGCGTCGCCCACTGCCGCACATGAGCCCCCGGCTCGGGCGGTGGCGGCGCGTGTCCAGCTTGCAGCCCGGGATTCGCCGCGAGGAAACGCTGGGCTAGGTCGTGGCCGTTCATGGGGTCAGGCTACTCGCTCCGCTTTGGCTAGACCACTTTCGGGGCGCCGTCGGCGCGACGCCCCAAAATGCCGCCTCGTTTCAGTACGGGCCAGCTCCTGCCGGCTGCACGATCCGGTAGCCATGGAACCCAATGGTCAGAATGCCGTTGGGCACGCGGTTTACCGGGTCGGCGTCGCCCGCTGCCACGATGCTCGGATCGCTCACGCCTTCCACGGCGTCGTAGCCGGAGTCCACGAACGGGTACGCGGCGTTCGGTGCGGCGAAACCGGAGACGTTCCCGAAGGGCGGGTTGTTCGGGTGCAGAGGCAAGACTTTGAATTGCAAAACCTCACCCCGCTCGAACACGTCGAGCGCTCCAAGCTCGAACGGACTGTTGATCGCCTTCGTCCAGAATGCCGACGGCACCTCCAGGTTGCTGCGCGGAAACGAGCTGCCCGCGTTCTCGAACAGAATGCGGAAATCCTGGCTCATGCTGCGGAACGGGCTCTGGTTCGATGGCGAAGCCACGTGCGGAGCGCCCGTGCCAGGGAACCCGACGACCTGGGTCACCTCGGAGTACGGCTGGCCGTCGTTCAGATCCCAGGCCGAGTGAATGAGCCGGTAGCGACCAAAGCTCCGACCTTGGAACGTCGCCGCGGGCCCCGGATTCTCGGGATCGCGCACCTGGAATTCGTACGTGGACAGGTAGGCCGCATAGCGGGCCACCGCAACGAACGGTCCCTCTTGCGAAATACTGATGGTGCCTTGCTGCACGCTCGTCACGTTGGCGCCGATGGGAATGTCCAGAAGCAGGTCGAACGGAATGCGGCGGCCCGGAATGTTTTCCACGCGCTGGATGCTTGGGTCACCCGAGCGGGCAGACACCTGCACGCGCTGGAGCGCGCTCTGCAAGTCCTGGGCGTTCTGCGCGAGTCGCGCCAGTTCGGAGCGCATGCCGCTCATCTGGCCGTGGAGGCTGCCTGCGGCGTCGAGCGCGTCTCGGCTCTGCTTGATGGCGAGCCCGGCGGATTGCATGAGTTGGTTGAGCTGGATCGGGTTCATGGCTTCGTACCTCTACTAGAGAGTCCCGGCGCGACGGGCGCCGTACCGATTTTCAATCGCGGCCCCCGCTCCCGAGAGGTGTTGCCCCTCGGGAGCGAGTCCAGCGTCGTGCTACTGCACGTCGCGGGAGAACAGCGGCCTGGTTCTGTAATTGCTCACAGGTTCGGACTATCCCATCACGCCGCTTGCCTGAGCTGCGACGACAGCTCGGCGGCGTGCCCACCGTTTAGCAGGCTGGGTTCTGCCCCCAGCTCCGCTCCGTGCCTCGCGCTCGGCGTCACCCGGTAGCGCTGCGCACAAGTCTCTACGCCCGTCGCCAGCTCTCGCTGACGCTCGGCACGGGATTGCCTGCGCGATGCAGGTTTCCCCGTTTGAGGTGGGTTTACTGACGGCCTGCTCTGACCGTCGAACGTGAAGGTGATGACCTTCTGCACCGCGTCGATGGCGTTCAGATTGTCCCGCAGCGACAGCATGTTCCTGTTGCCTTGGTTCGTTCCGAAAGCGCCAGCGGCTCCATTGTCGGGCAACGCGAAGATGGTGCCGGTGCAGAGGATGTTCTGCCTCGGCGGGATCAAGATCGCGCGTGCGAGCCGGAGTATGCCCGAATGCCCATCGTAGCCACTGTTCTGCCAGTGGATCAGATCCGTCGTACCTCCCATGTCTCCCGAGATTCCGCCCGTGCTGGTTCTCCGCTCGCGCGGAGGATCGGACTATTCCTTCACACCTTTCGGTGTGCCTACCGTTTAGCGCCGCAGGTTCTGCCCCTGCGTGCGCTCCGCACTTGGCCGCCAGCTTTACCTGATGCGGTTGCGTGCAAGTCTCTAGGCCCTTCGCTGCGTTTCCGCAGCGCTCGGCACGGCGTTGACTCTGATCAGAGCTTTCACCGTTTGAGGTAGGTTTTACGCCGGCAGCGTTGAAAAATTTACCGGCGGGGAAGTACCACGTTGGCATGTTGTCGATGGAGTTCTTGAGTCCCGTACCGAAGCTCCAGTGGAGTTGTTCTTCAGTTTGGAAGTGCAGACGGTACACGTCCTGCACCTGACCCGGCGCCTGACCGAGCCCTGCACCTGCCGGCGGACCGGCGAGCCAGGGAGCCGACTCCGAGTAATCCCCGTTGAGCGCGACCTCACCAGCGACCGCACCTGCGATGCGCTTGATGGAGTTGCGGAACCACGTGAAGCACCGGAGGGCCAAAACCACGTGAGACTGATCCGACGGGAGAGTCGAACCGTTGATCAGGTTGGTGGTGGCCTGGCTGCGCGCACCATTGCTGGTGAACAGAGCCGTCGAGTCGTTCAGGCCGCCCGCGGTCAGACCCGCGGTGCGAACGAGCGTGTCGTAGAACATTGTTTCTCCCGCTTTCGCGGGGGATCGGACTATCTCATCGTCGCCAGGGTACACGGGGGCAAGCCGTGCGGTTCCACTGGGACGCCGGGCGCTATCTGATCGGTTATTGATTGGGTTTCTCACGATCTAGTCTCTACACGTTCCGACCTACGCAGATCCCTTCGGTCGGCTTCGCTCGGGGTTGCCGTAGCAGCTCACACTCCCACGGTAGGTTTCCCCGACTTCACCCGGTTTGCTGCACAGCTCTCGCCGTGCAGGCCCCTCTACCTTTGAGGCTGATGAACACGCTCGCGAATCGAAACTACCTTTGCCATTTTCTGACGTTCCTTCTGCGGAGCTACCTTGATTTGAGTGGCTTGGTTCCACTTTGGCTCCGCTTCGTTGTTGCAGTGACTGGGGCCGACAACACGCCGGTCCCTTTCAACACCTCAAGCCCAGGGCGCGAACGCCTCTGGGCTTGTCGGTGAGGGCGTTGCGCGCGCTCCGCTGACCAGGCGGAGCGAGCATCGCCCGTTGCTACTCAGCCGAAGACGCCCTGGCCGCCGCCCGACTGGAGCACGCCCGCCGGAACCATCGCGTTGCTCGCTTGGCCCTCGTCCACGCGCCGCACGCCAGCCCAGATTTTCGGATCAGCCATGCCGGGAATCCAGGTGTTCGCGCTGGGCAAAGTGGCGATGGCTCCCAGCCCGTTGACTGCCTCAGAGAAATACTCCCCGATGCCGGCTGCTGCCTGGTACGCCTGCCCGACTCCGGCTGCCGCCTGGTACGCGACCTGGCCGACTCCCGCTGCCGCTTCCGCGAGGCTCAGCTCGCGGTCGAGGTTGGAAGAAGGGTCCACGTGATTGGCGTTGTCGAACGCGACCGCTCCGTACCCGGCCGCAGCCTGGTACAAGTCCGGGTTTCCGCCGTAGTTGCCCAGTCCATTCACGCTCTCGGCAAAGAATTCGCCGAGGCCCGAAACGGGCTCCGAGAAATACTCGCCCATGCCGATGGGTGCGTATTGCGGCAGGATGGACGTTTTTTCGACGCCGCCCATGCCGAACATGGCGCTCAGTCGCGCGGCCGTGGCGTCGTGGTAGCCCGAGAGATAACCGGCTGCGGTCGGCGCGGTCTTCGCGAGCATCTGCACGAGCGCGGTGTGGACGAAGCTGGCCGCCATGCCGCCCATGACGAGCTTCTTGGTTTCCACGTCCTTTACCACGTAGCCGGTGGCGACGATGCCCAGCGCCGCGGCCATCGCACTCGCGATGATGCCCTTGTACGGCTGGAGGGCTTCAAACCCAGAAACGGCAGGGGTGGCCGCCGGGGTGGTCGGGGTGGCCGCTGCGGGAGCCGTGCCGATGATCTTGTCCACCACGAAGTCGCTGAGCACCTTGCTGATCGCCTTCTGGGCGACAAACCCGGCGGTGATGAACGCGCCTGCCTTGAGCGCCCCCATCAGCGTTTCCTTCCACTGGTTCTTGCGGAAGGCGTTGCGACCATAGCGACGCCCATTCGCGTTGAGCTTGAGGTGTCGCCTGTACGCGCGCTTGTTGCGACGCAGACTGGTGCGCTTGTTTGCCTTGGCCCGGCGCTTCGGAGCTGCCCGGCGCTTGGCGCTCTTGTTGCGACGCAGACTGGTGCGCTTGTTTGCCTTGGCCCGGCGCTTCGGAGCTGCCCGGCGCTTGCGGTTGGGGCTGAGCTTGCGCTTGCGCCAGCCCTTGCGAGCCGCCGCGGCGCGCTTGGCGCTCTTGTTGCGACGCAGACTGGTGCGCTTGTTTGCCTTGGCCCGGCGCTTCGGAGCTGCCCGGCGCTTGCGGTTGGGGCTGAGCTTGCGCCGACCCTTGGCCAAGTTGCGCAGGCTCGCTGCGCGCTGCTTTGCGGTTTGACGGCGCTTCACGCGGCGCTTTCGATTCATGTTGAACATTGCTGCCAGTCTCCTTCGGCGGTTCGCCGCGTAAACTCCCGTGACGAGCTTGCGCGCGCCCGGTTTCTCTCCGTATGCTGCCTCCCCAATCCGGTATCGAACACCCGGGGTTAGCTTGCGTCCCCACGCTGCGCGCGCGGCCTGGGCGGCTTTGATGTTCTGCCTCGCTGCGCGGATCGCCTTTGCGCTGCGATGCCCAGTACCCGCCTTGCCCTTGTTCATGTAGTACATGCCCTGACCTTTCGCTTGCTGTACCCGTGCCGCGAACTGCGCACGCTCGGTTTCCGTTAGTTGCCTCGCACGCTTCACACGCGCGCTTTGTGAGAGCCCGCTCATGGCGGACCTCGCCGACTTGGCACGGCCGTAGGCGCCGCGACCGTTGATCGCCGCAATCGCAGTGACGCCGGGGTTCGGCTTCGCGTAGCCGTACCCCTTCACCTGCTTCGGACTGATCTTGAATGCTTTGCCTATCGTGGCCATCTGCGGACGCACTCCTGCGGCTCTCGCCAGTGCATCCAGCGGCCCGACGGCTCCAACTGGTAGTTTGCGGTGACTCGGAGGCTACCGAGAGCCCTACTCGCAAGTCAAGAAATCGGTCGCGGGATCGGTTAGGTCGTCTTTTTCCGCGTGAACCACCAGGCTCCGCCGATCAAAACGAGCGCGCCGACTCCGGCATACATGACCCATGTTCGGCCTTGCTTCTCGGCGAGCAGTGCGTCCCTCACAGCTTGCTCTGGCACGCCCGCGGCTAGCTGGGCTTTTGCCTTGTCCAAACACTTCTGGTACTCGGCGGAGCCGACTTTGCCCTGACCGACCACGGCGTTGCAGACACCGAACATCGGCATCAGGGTTGCGAGCGCCCCTTTCATCTTCGTCGTCATCCCCAGCCCGCTTCCGCTCATCGCTGCATACGTCATCTCGTGCTCACTTTCTTTTCTGATAGAGGACCAGTGCCGCAGCAGCGGCTCCCGCCAACACAATGAGTGCCGCGGCTTTTCCGCTCGCGCTCGCAAATGTGCCAGAGCTTGTGACGCTTACGGTCGTGTGCTGCTGTACCCGCGCCTTGATCGCTTCGGCTGCGATGGCGGCGCGGACTAGCATCTCGGCCGTCGCGAGTGTCTCGTAGAACTGAATCACGATGCCGTCGAGGGACTGTGCGTACTGGGTGCGCAGTACAGTCGTGCTTGGTACTTTCTGTAAACAGAACGCTTGCTGCACGAGCCCTTGCTGCATTGGTAACGCCGGGTTCAACTTCATGCACGGAGCCCGCAACTCCGCCAACCGCCCGTTCACCCACGCATCGGCGGGCGCTGGCATGCCCATGCCGCCCTGCATGCGGGCCATCAAGTTGGGCGGCTGGATCGGATAGTAGTTTACGTGCTTGGGATCCAGCTCGAACGGCGCGATCCACTTTGTCTCGTGCAGCAAGCCGTTCGCGGCTAGCCGCAAGCGCATCGGGGTGTCTTTCTCGTATCCCGTGATGGTGATTTCTGTCTCCCCATCATTCTTGTTCCACGTAACAAACCGTTGCGAGTACGCCGGCCCGCCGCCCTGGCTTCCTTTGCGACTGGGAACCATCTGGTTGTAGAAATCGATCAGCTTCTTGGCGCTGGCCGCGAGGTCCGCGTTCATCTGCGTTTCGAGATCCATCATTTTCTCGCGCGCAGCGCCGTAGGTAGCGGACTCCCTCCGCCGTTGCAGCGCGGCCCGCTGTGCGCTGTCGTCGCCGAAGATGCTATTCCACACCTTGATTGCTTCGCCCACGACGCCTTTGGCAATCGGTCCGCACACACCGGGGGGCACTTTGTACGCGGCACAGTACCCGTCTGCTGCACACTCGGCTCCCGTCTTTACGCTTTGCTCGCGTCCCGCCTTGGTGCTCATGTCCGCGGATTTGAGCTTCTGGCCGCACTTTTCGAGCGTGTCCGCGCCCAGCGCCGTATGCGTAAGTGCGTGGTACGACATTCGCTCAGCCTACGATCCCGTCTTTTTCGATGTCCAGCACGGCGCCCGTGATGACGCAGTGCGCGCCGCTGTCGGTGTAGATGATCAGAAAAGTCTCCCCAGTCTCGGGATGCTTGGCGGCGCCCAGCGTCGCTCCTGCCACGTCGATTTGGTAGAGGCTCTCGTCGCCAAGTTGCTGTTTGTCGTCATCGCCGACAAACAGTCGCGCCTGAAAGCCCAGCACCTTGGCAAGCACTGCAAAGTGAGTCGGCATCGGGTCGTTCAGATTGACCTTTGGGCCGACGACGCCTAGTTCTACACGCGGCCGGTTGTACTCGCGCACGAACCCCGGCGTCACCAGAAGCTGTTGCTTGCCCTCGGCGACGTGTTTGTAGTCCTCGGCTTGCCCGTTGGTTTTCCACTTGTCCGACGAATACATGACCGCTTCGCACTGGCCAATGTGCTGCATGGTCCGAGGCCACTCCCAAGGCACCTGCTCCTTGTGCTCGGGCTCGCGATCCATAAACGTGCGCCGCACGTTCCGCGCTTGCGTCAGCTCGGAGGCATTCCGCGTGTAGCGGCGACAGCGGTTCGGCTCGGGCTCGCCGACCTCAACGATTTCGTAAGCCTGGGCGTACATGGGTACGGACATTTGGGCGTGCACCCACGCTTTCACTTTGGCGATAGCGTGGTCTTCGTCCTCGGCGAAGACGGTGCGTTCGCCTTCGTAGGTTCCAGCGAGGTAGCGGACGGTGTAGCGCATCACTGCTCCCAACCCAGTTCCGAGGGTGCCGGAGGCGCGCGCATCGCTTCGTTGCTCGCCGCTGGGCGCGGCACCGGGGGCAAAATGAAAAGCCTGGCCGAGTGCGCGTACGGCTTTGCGCTGGGTGAGAGCGCAACCGAATGCGGAGGCCGCGAGCTGGGCTCGGGCTTCGCGTCGGGCACCGCCAGCTCCTTGCTCGGCAGCTCCGTCGCGCCACGCGCGAGCAAGTATCCCTCGAAGTACCCGGCAAACTTCACCTGAGAATCGCGGAGCTGTTTCACCTCGGCCTGGAGGTCTTTTACCTGCCCGGTGAGCGCCTCGTACGCCTTGAGCGCCTTGGGCTCGTCGAGCGCGAGCTGCTTGGCCGCCGCGGCCTCGTGCCACGACCGCACGCAACCGCCCACGGCCGTCGCTAAGGCTACGACGCCCGCGAGCGTCGCCAGCGTCTTACCGACGCGCGTCTCGGGCATCCTCATGGCTTCCACCGCTTCCCAATCCAAAACCCCGCCAGGGCGCCCACGACGAGCATGGCGAGCCCGGAAAAGCTGAAGCTGAACCCCACGCCGCTTCCCGAGAGGCCCTGCCGTGACAAGCGCATGATCGCGCCCTTCGCAAACGGCCCCGAGCCCACCTTGGTGATCGGGCCATCGGGAGCGCGTCCGGCGTCGGTGCTGGCGACCCCCAGGTTGCTCACCGGCACCAGTTGGGGGACCGGCATGTCATCGCCCAGGCCACGCCGCTCCGCTGTCGCGAAGTAGTCGTAGCCTCCGGTGTCTGGACGCCAGCGCGAATAGAACACTTCACGCCTCCTGAGCTACGTGCCGCGCCTGCTTCATTTTGCCCACGATGGTCGGCAGGAAGTACACCGCGAGCCCAATCCCAGCGACCAAAGCGGCGTATTTTACGACGTCGTTCCACATTTTCTCGGGACCATTGGCCACGTCGCGGCAAATGTCCTGCTGCCACTGCGGCAAGTCGCTGCGCGCCATGCAGACGTCCATCATCTTGTTGTACGACCGCAAAGCGAGAATCGCGACGACACACAGTGCGAGGATCGCGACGACGCTGGCAACGACGACGACCGTGGTCGTCACAGATATCGGCTCGAAGCCCAAGCCTTGCTGGGATGCGAGCTTGTCCTGCTTTGCAATCCACGCCTTCGTCATTGCGGACGCTCCCGTCACCAGCCCCTTCTGCATGAGGGGAGGGGGCTCGTCGGGATGCGGAACGAGCACGTCGAGCACGCCGCTCGATGCGAGCTTCGTAATGCCCTGAAACACTCCCAGGCGATACCGATAGTCGCTCTCTGCGCCGGCCGGCGTCCACTTGCCGAGCGCCTGTAGCGTTGCGCGCTGGCTCGGGGCGTGAAGGCCAATGCCTGCCGTCGCGGTGATGAATGCTCCGATTAGGAGATTGCGGGCGCTGACGGAGCTGAACGGCGGCGCGAGTGCTGCGGGTATTTTTGCCCAGTTGCCTTGCAGAGTCTGAAGCACCGCGTCGGCGCGATTGCTGATCTCGTTGCCAATGACCTCGACCGCTGTCTGCACAGCCGCGCCGTCGATGTCGTTCGGCTCGGGAAGGTTGCTGATCACCGTCTCGGCAGCCTTTGCCCAGTTCACGAGGTAGTCGAGCCGCGTCTGCTCGTCGGTCCCCGGAGGGAGCAATTCCAGCTTGAAGTAGCCAGCAATCTGTTCGAGGCTGGTCATGCGTTAGCGCCTTTGACGGCGGCTTGATTTGCGCTTGTGCCGGGCGTTGGCAGCCAGTTCCGCGCTGCGTTTCGTCGCCGGCTCGGAGCGCGTCGCGCTCTTTTTGTAAGCCTGATAGGCGAAGTAGAGCCCTGCGGCACCGAGCGCAATGTAGACCCACTGCGGCACCTGATTGAGCGCGGAGCCCAAGTCGCGACGTAGCGTGCCCATCGGGCGTCCCGATTGCAGGTACGCGCGCATGGCCGGCGGGGCCTGCTCTGGGGTTGGAACGTGCGCTGGCCCGAGCAACAGCGGCGCTGTGCCGAGCCCGCGCAGTGAGCCAGACTGGTAGTAGCCATCGTCGTATGGCGCCCTGAAATTCGACACGTCCTCGTAGCTGCGGTGCACCGCACCGATACCCTGCAATGCAACCGGATCGAACGGCGCTCGGAAATTCGACGTGTCCGCGTAGGTCCGCTTCACTTGATCCAGCCCTTCTTCTTTGCGATGACCAAGCCGACCAACGCCAGTCCTCCGACGGCCGCTCCAATCAGAAGCGCGTTCGACTTACTCTTGGGCGCGTACATGGCCGCCGCGGCCGAGGGCGCCGTCGCAGCGGCAGCCGGCGCGATGTAGCTGCCGCCGCCGCCTGCCGGCGGATAGGGGCTGTAGCTCTTGCAGACACTACCTCCGGGGTCCATGTCGGCGTACTTCGCCGCTCCGCACGTGCCGGGCCCGAGCACGCCGTCAGCCTGGATAGCCGGCTTGCCCTTGGCCTTGAGTGCCGCGTTGAGCGCGCTCTGGAATGCTGCCGTGTCTGCGCTCTTGACTCCCCACGGCATCGCGGTGCCGCCACCGCCACCACCGCTACTCGGTGCTGGCGTATAGCTTGTGACTCCACCCGCCTTCTGCATGAGCGGGGGCGGGTCGCTCGACGGCAACATCCAATCGAACAGATCCGTCGTCATTGTGCCGATGGCGGACGGGCCGCCGAGAATGCCGTTCATTTGAGCCAGCCCTTTTTCTTGGCGACGTAGTAGCCGAGCACTCCGACCCCTGCGACAGCTCCTCCGATCATCATCATGTTCGCGGTGCTCATCTTGGGTTTGGCTGGAGGCAGGTATGCCATCGGCGGCGCGGGCTTCACCGCGGGCTTCACGGCGTACGTCGGCTTCGGCGGAGCCGTCTCTGTCAGCGTCTTGGTAACTGGGCCGATTGCACAGTCCACCAGGAACCCCGAGCCCACCTTGATCGTCGAGCCACAGACGCCTGGCACTCCAATCGACGGGTCGGTCTTGACGGCCCAGGCAGAGGCTCCACAAGTCGTCGGCCCGAGTTGCCCATCCACGTCGATGGGGCAATAGCCGTACTTCGCGAGCGCGGCGTTGATCTTCTGCTGAAGCGTTGAGACTTGCCCGGTGGTCATCACCGAGGTCATTGCCGACTTGGCCAGCGAAATGCACTTGCTCTGCGCGGAGTCGATGCACGCGGCGAGCTGACTCTGCGGCCAGCCGCCCTCAAACGCCTGCGAGCCGCAGCTCTGAATCGCCGCGCCAGCACACGCCTGGTACGTCGTGTTGTTCCAGGTCTGGCCCTTCGGATCGATTATCCCGAGCGCCGAGTCGGTGCCGATGGCGGACACGCCGCCGAGAATTCCGAGTGACATTAGCGCTTCCTCCCAACCATGCGACGCGAGCTTGCGTTCCACACGCGGTTCTCTGCCATCTTCGCCTTCGGCGCTCCGCCGCCCTGCCGGCTCTTGTAGACGGCGTAGCCAATGCCGCCGGCTACCGCGAGGCCCAGAACCGCGAGCCCGAGCTTGGTGTTCGTGCTCATGCCGGCCTGCACCGGAACCGGCGCACCCGGTTGCGGCGGCGTCGCCAAGCCTGGCGGCGTCGGCAGGTTGAGCAGCGGGAACGAAAACTGCGGCTGAGCACCGGGCGGGGGAGCGGACGGAATGACGACCGGCGGCGGCGTGTACTGTCCACCACTCGGCGTCGCCATCGTCGGGGGGTACGTCAGGTTGCAATTAGCGAAACAGGCAGTGAGCTGGAAGACGTCCGGGTGCCCGCTCGGCACGCCGTACTTCGCGTCGCAGCCCGCCGTGCACGCCTGGAGCTTCGCCGCCGTGTCGGCCGCCATCGAGAGCTGGCCGAGGCCGCTGATGGCGTTGTTGAAGATGCCGCCGCCTTCGCCGCCGACGCGGAACATCCCGTCTTCTGTGAAGTCCATGGGGTTACTTTCTCCTGCGCCGCAGCCGCTGCGCAACTTTCCTGCGTGATCTGTTCTTCCTCAGTCGCTTCCGGTCGTAGTGGGTAGCCCAGCTCGCCTCTGACCGCCGCTTCTCCGCCCGCTCCAGGTACAGCATCGCCGCCGCGGTGCCCAACACGCCCGCCACCATGATCGCGATGATCACCGGGTCGGTCTTGGGCGCGTCTTGCCCGACCGGCCGGAGCTGGAGAGCGGGCGAGTAGCTCACCGCTTGCGGCCTCTCTTGAGCTTGCGTCGAGCGCGGTTCTTTTGATGCGCCTCTGGCTTGCCCAAGCCTTGCACGAGCATCACGGGGATCGCGATGGGCCAGAACATGCTGCCGAACAGCGCCCAGCCGATGGCCCAGCCCACTGAGTCGTCTCGCCTGTAGCCGTGATAGGCGCCGAGTATCATTCCGGCGAGTCCGCCGACGGCCTGCACCATCGCCAACGGGCTCGCGTCTTGTCCGAGGCCGTTCGTCGGTTTTGCTGCCCATGGGTAACGCGAGTAGGCGTCCGGGGTGAAGTCATCAGGCTTGAAGACGCTTTGCGGTGACGGCGCGTAGGGAAACTCGAAGACCGGCCGCGTCCAGATGCCACCGTGGTAGCGCGTCGGGTACGGATGAACGTGCGCAACGTACGGCGTCGGCACGCCAAGCTGGCCGCCACGTGATTTGATTCCAGGGGGTAGTGCCATTGGTTTCTTACCTCACCACTTCCATCCTACTGAGGCGCATGCGGTGTGCTGCGCGGTCGCTATAGCTTGCCTCCGTCACGAGGTGCTGCGCTCCGTCGGCCGTCCACACCTTGATGACGCCAGGCCCAACGCTTTGGGGCGCTGTTACTAAATCCGGGCTTCGCGCGCGGCGTAGCCTGTCTTCTTCTTGCCGCTCCTGCCAGTGGGCGTACCTGGACGGGTCCGGTGTGCGGCCGGTGGCCAACAGGTACTCGGGCCGATAATCGCTCAGCGCCATGAGCGCATCCCGTTGGCTTGCGTCGGGAAAGACGTCCGGCAGCTCAAGCACCAGGATAGCGACGTCAACGTCCTCCTCGTACCAGAACTTGTTTCCCCACTTCATGCCCTTTGCAACGGCCGCGTCGGACAACCTTTCGGCGGCGGCCTTTGGAGTAACACTCGCGCGGCTCACGACGCCACCTCGCACTGGCATTCGCCGCCGGGCTCGCAACCCGCTTCCTCGCACAGCTCACACAGCGCCGGCTCGTCGGGGTCGTTGCTGGCGATTGTCTCGTCGAAACATCCACCGCATTCGCAGTGGACGTAGCCGCCGCTGTTGGCTTTCATTTGCATCGCCTCTGCGGACGGCGGTAGCCCCAGCCACTCGGCCTCCTCGGAGTCCACCGGGAAGGCAACGTGGAGTCCCGAGCTGTAGCGCGGAGCTTGGAACGAACGAAAGCGCGCGGGGTCAGTGACGCTGATTAGACGGTAAAGTTTTCCCTTAGCGTACTTGCCTCCAGGGACGTCGCTCACCACCGTCGTCACGTAGTCGTAGTCGAACGCCTCGGGCGCACTTGTCCACCATAGCTCGCCCAGCTCCGGTTCCGCTCGCCCAACGGTGTACTCGGACGCGAGGAACACATCATCGCGGAGCTTGCGCGACGTGAAGTCCTCATGGCCGCCATCGTACTCGTACCGATAGGCGTCGCGGCCTACCCGTGTAAACAACTGTCCGTCCACCCGCATAGACTGGCCAATGTCCAGCAGCCGCAGACGCTGCACGACTTCGCTGCCGCTGACACTCTGGGCGTTGGGCTCGTAGGCTTCTGGATGCTCTTTGCGCAGAATGGCTTCGTGTTCGGCGTCGGTGCTGGCGCCTCGTGTCAGCTCCAAGGCGTACTCCCTGGCCTCATCTTTGCGGTTGAACACGCGCAGCACTTGGTCGTGCCACATAACAAACCACGCTTGGTTTGGACGCGAGTACACCAAACTCAGAGCGCCGGGGTATTTCTCCGTTTTTGCCATCGTTCACCGCTCCTGCCCAAACGCCGCGTCGTGTGCGGCCTCAATTTCCCGAAAGAGCCCGGAGTCCGCCGCGGTCTTCATGGCCCCCGCAAGGTTGGCGATCATGCTGAACTGCGCGGACGACAGACCGCTGGCCTTCGCCACCGCGGACACCGCTTGGCCCAGCTCGGCGAGCGCGCGGTGCTGCATTCGCATCGCCGGGTCGCCTGGAAGCGCCGCTTGCGGCAATTCTCCGCCACGCGGGTTTGCGGTGTGTCCGTAACGTCTCATTTGTTTGACAGAGCTATTCCTGCCTCGATGCCGAGCCCGAGCGTGCCGAGCAGAATGCTCGCTGCCACTCCGCCCCATGCGTACTTGCTCTCGCGGCCACGTGGTGCAATCGCCTTGCCCACGTAGTACCCAGACACGCCGCGCACGAGCAGCCCGACTGCCACCACGCCGGCCACGATGGCAAGGCTCATCTTGACGGAGGGTTCCTTGGCGGCCTCGGTTACCGCCTCGGTGACTTGGCCGATGCCGCTGAGCAACGGCGACATAGCCGTGACCTTGCTGAACGTCGAGCGAGGTCGCTGGTACGCCGGGATGCCGTAGGCAGGCATCATCGTCTGTCCGAGCCCGCTTACCGACTCGGAGAAATACTCTCCGATGCCAGCGCTGGGCCAGTGCTGCAACGTCACGGGCTCGCGGATTTCTTGGCCGTTCATGTAGAGGGGAAAGCCGAGCTGGCTCATGTCTTCTTCTTCTTTCCGGCAAACACCTGATAGAGCGCGCCGATCCCGAGTCCGATGGCTCCGGTGAGCGCGAGCACCTGCCACACCGGCATGCCGGTTGCGGGCGCGGCCTGGCCGATGGCCTGCGGATTCACGCGCACGTTGACGATTGATTGGTCGGGCATGTTGCGCGCTCGCGAAGCTCCGATGACCGGCTGTGACGGCGCGTACATGCCGCGTTCAAGGAATGCAATCTGCGCAGCGCTGTCCATGCTGACCGACCCGCCGTTGACGTAGACAACCGGACGCCCGGTCGTCGAGTCGATCACTTCGCTCTTGGCGTACATGCGCTCGCGAGCGAGGTAGCCGGGAATGTCGAAGCGCGCAGCGAGCACGCCAGCGTCCGGGTAAATGTTTGGGAGCGTGCCCGGCGGATCGAAGATGCCGTCGTTCTGCACGTCATCCATCTCGGCCATCACCGCCAGTTCGTTCGCGGCCCAGCCGTGCTCGACGTTCTCGTCCTGCACCTCATCCTCGGTGCCAGCGAGTCGGCGCCCGTGCGCCGCGTCAATCTTGCTCTGGTAGTGCGGAGCCGTGCTCGACGTGTAGGTCAGATCGCTGGCCCGGTTGACGTTGCTCCACATCGAGGGCGGCTTGCCCGTGAACGGCTGGGTGGGATAGCTCGGATACTTGGGCATTACTCTGATTCCTTGTAGTTGATCCCATCGTAGGCGCGCGCGAGTGCTACTTGTCGTTCCGCGTCGTGCTTGGCTTCCGCCAGGGTACGACCCGTCATCGCAAGATCCTGCTGGCCGTGCGTATAGCCGCGCACACTATATGTGCCGTCACCGTCGTCCCACAATTTCAGCATGGACTTCGGTGGGACGCCTCGGGTCGTCCACTTTTTGAGAACACGTGGTTCCGCGTTCCGCCTCATGCGCTTTCGGTTCTGCGCCATCTTCGCCGGCTTGCGCTTGAGCGCCCAGACCACCGCGACGCCGACTACAAGCGCTCCCGCCGCCCAGAGCAGCTTCGTGTCGCGGCTCATGCCGGCCTGCGTCGCGACGAGCACCCCTCCACCTTGGGTCGCGGCGGCTTGCCGTTGCGCCTCGATCTGCGCGATGGCCTTTGCAATGTTCCTTGTGAGCGCCAGTTTAGCCTTGGCCTTTGCGTCAGCAACCGCGACGGCGTTAGCCATATTGTTTGCAAGCCGAACCCGCGCGGCTTCGGCGTCCGAGATGCAGCCCGAAGAGCCATCGGCATGCTGCGCCACCTGATAGCCCGGTCCGCACGTGGTCGTGGCCGTGGCGTTGGTCGCCACGTTGACCGTCTTGACCGGGATGCCGGTGGAAGACGTCTTGATGCCACCAGAGGTGGATGCCTCCAGAGAGAAACCGACTCCAAGCGGGACGTAGCTCATTCTGCCGCCTCCCACCGCACTTGGGTGAAGGCGTCGCCACAGCTACCGATCAGGCGTCCGTCCTTCGTGTGTCCGGTCAGCTTGACGGACTCTCCGCACACCGGGCACAGGTCTGATGCCGGCGGGAGCGTGGGGCGGCGCCGCGCGTTTTTTCTTTGGCGTCGCCGGTTCGGCGCCATCTTCACTGGCGCCGGCTTCTTCATCTTCTTGTAGACCAGATAGCCGCCGCCGAGCGCGACTAGCGCGAGCAGCCCGACGACTGCGACGTTCATCTTTTTCTCAGGCTCGGGCGGCGGCTCCATCACCTCGGGCGGCACGTACGTCGGCGTCACCTGGAGCCCCGGCTTGAATGCTGCGACCACCCGCGGCGATATGGTACTAATCGCTGGCGCTGGCGTCGGCATCCTGGGAGCGACGGTTGCCGTGTAGACCATGACCGGCGGCGGCGGCGGCGGCGGGCGCATCGGAAAGAGTGCTGCCGTCGGGGTGGGGCAGAGCGGCATCTGTGCCACCTTGCATGCGTCGATGCCATTCCAGCGCGTGTTGGTCCCGTAGGTAAAGCCCAGCGCGGAGCCAAGCCCCTTCACGTCTGGGATGCGACAGTCCAGATCCGCTTTTGCTTTCTCGGCAGCGGTGATGCACGACGTGCGCGCCACCATCGTCGTCTGCCCCAGTGATACATAGCTCATCAGTCGGTTCTCCAGATTTTGTGAGTCGTCACCCTGCGCAGCATCTTGGCTTCGTCGGTCCCCGCCACTGGATCACAAATGATCCACTGGTTCGACTTGGGCTCTTTCACTCGCGTGAACACGTGCGAGTACGCACCCGGTCGGCCGAAGCCCACGATGACCAGCTCGGCGTCGCGCCCGCACTGGCGAGCCATGGTGGCGATCATCTGCGCCATCTCGTCGCAGTCGCACTGGGACTGGCCCTGCGCCATGATCTCGTCGGCAATGCGCTCAGGGTCTTTGACCCACTCTGTCGTGAGCGGGTCGTTAAGGTAGCGACACCTCTCGGTGACGAAATTTCGGATGGCTAGGATCTCGCCCAGGTAGTCCTTTGGCTGCACTCCGGCGACCACCTTTTCCGTCAGCGAGCGGACCTTGACGGAGCGCTCGCCGCGGGGTCCGCGAATGTGGGCCAGCATCGTCTCTATGGTCGTCGCCGGACCACGAAACGGCGCAAGCGTGTGCGGAGGGGTAGCGGAGAGCGGATTCAACGTACCCGGAAGCCTACTCGCCGCCCTTCGCGGCCCGCAACTTTCCGGTCGCCAGCTCCGCGGCAGCCTATTTGCGCCGAAACGGAAAGCGGGCAATCGCCTGCTTCGGGCTCGCTCCGTTCAGCACGGCCTCGGCGCGCTTCATCACGGTGATCGCCGCCTTGCTGGGCGGCACCTCGTGCCAACCTCCCGGCGGCTTGGGATCGCTCGTGATCCATGACTGGTAGCTGCCCAGTTCATGTGGCACCGGAGCGGCAAACTGCTCGGCCGTCACATCGAGCACTTCGCCGGTCGGCCCTTCCACCCACCAGTGCGGACCAAACTCCGGCGCCACGCTCTTTTTGAGACTGACGGATCGGTAGCCTTTCGCCTTGCCTCCCAGCAGGTGATAGAGCGCCTCGCTGGCGACGTAGCAGTGCCCGAGAAACTTTCGCTCGCTCAGCTCGGCCGCGCGACGGTACGCCGGCTTGAGCAGCTCCGCGGTGAGCACGGCCCGCACCGCCACGGCTATCGTGCGCTCGTGCCGCGTCATGGTTCCTCCGCTGGCGTGTCTACGTCGAGCATCATTTCGTGCTCGAACCACCATACGTCTCCGAGCTGCTCAGCAATCACGTTGCGCTCGTGTCGGCGCCCGCTGCGGCGCATGCTCCGCTTGGCCGCGGCGCACACTCCGGGCCGCGCCATCCTCTTGAGGCGCTGACGCCAGTATCGGCTCGCCACGTCCTGTTGCTCGCCCGAGCGCGCTTCGTATCCGACGCTCGGGCGCATCACGCTACCGTTCGTGCGTGGCACCAGGCCGGGCACTCGTCATTGTGTACCCCTGGCTCGTCGGGCTGGCATTCGCAAGGCCGCGGCGGAAGCGACGGCTCCGGTATCGACGAGCCCGCGTGCCCGCGGCTCAGGCCAAACACCATGCCGCTCAGCACGTGCCGTGCCCAGCGCACTTGATCGGAGCTGGAGACAACGGTTGTCCCGACGCGCACAAACACGCGCCGCTGTGACTTGTTCTCGGCTTCCGATCCCCACCACTCGACCGGGCTCATCCCGCAGCTCGCTTCACCGCATCCCAAAGCTCACGCAAAAACTTCTGGCCGTTGCGCCGCACGAGCGGGTTCTGTGAGCCGCCGGGCTGACGTTGGATGGCCGCGGCGATGCGCTCGGGAGTGATCGTCGCGCCGATCTGTTTGGCCATGACCGGGCCGACCGACTCGACGAACTGCGCCGCAAACTCCTCGGGGCTCGCCCCTTGCTCCAGCGCGCCTTGCAGGACCGGCGTGAACTGGAGGATCTGCTCGTCCGAGATGGCGAGGCCGCCCGAGGCCACCGGAACTGGTGCCGGAGGGCGCGGAGCTGTCGCTACCGATTGCATGCGCGGCGGTGGCGCGATTGGACGCATGCGCTGCGGCGGCGGGGCCGGCTGCATGGGAGCCGCCATGGGTGGCGCTGGCTCCGCCACTGCTATCGGGTAACGCGGCTCCATGTGCCCCTCGGTGCCGTGATAGTCGGGACCGTCCTCGGTGCCAAACGCGAGCGCCGCGGGCTGAAATACTTGGCCGTTGCCGCCGTTGAACGCGCGCGACTGATTGGCGTCCACCATCATCTGGTTGTACTGAGCCGCCTGGACGGCGGCCATCTGGTCTTGGTTTTGCGGTGCGCGCAAGGTCCGCACCGTGTTGCTCGCTGACTCCATGAGCTGGGGAAGCTGTTGCACCAGATCCATGCCGATGCGGCCCAGCATCGACTTCCAGTCCTTCGGCTCGTCGTCCTCGCTGCCGCCTCCCTTGCTGAACCCCATCACCTCGGCGACGGTGGTGAACTTCTGGAGCTGCGTGGGCAAGTCTTTGTTGTCTTCGGCTTCCTTTTTGTAGCGCTCCGCTTCCGCTCGCAGGCGGGTGATCTCCTCGCCCAGTGTGCTGATGCGGTTCTCGTACATGGCTTTCTGCGTTTCGAGGCGCGCTTGCCATGAGTCGTTCTTTGCCGCGATGTCGCGGTCGTGATTGCGGCGCTCGTCGTCAAGCCGCGCGTTCAGGTGCGTTCGCACGTCCTCGACCTGGCGCTTGGCGTCTTCCTTCGCCTCTGTCACGCGGCGGTCCGAGCGCTCGGTGCCTTCCCTGATCCGCGCGTCGGCGCGCTCCTCTGCTTCCTTGACTCTCCGGTCAGCACGCTCCTCTGCGTCCTTCGCGCGGCGCTCGTACGTCTCCGTAGTGCGCGTCACCTCCTGTTGGTGTTGCTTGCTTACGCTCTCGCGGTCCTTGGCCGCCGCTTCGGTCAGCTTCGCAATCTCTTGGCCGCTGTGGTTGTCGCCCTTCATCACGCCCAGGATGTTGGCAAGCGCTTCTCCCAGCGCCGTCGTCTCACTGGGTCGGGCCGCCTCCGCTTTCGCTTGCTGCTCCGCGCGCTGCTCCGCGCGCAACCGCTCGACACGCTCTCGCTCTAGCTGGGCGCGGAGCACAGAATCCCTCTCTTGGAATTCGTGTTGCAGCGACGCTACGTGCTGTTCGTTCTGCCGCTGCATCATCTCGACCATCGGCGTCAGTGTGCCCGGCATTGCGCTGGCCTGCTGCCGCAGCTCGCGTTCGCGTTCCTCGCTGCGCGCTTGCACCCGCTCATCGAAGCTGAGCTGCGCCTCGAACATCCTGGCGTCGGCGACGGTCGTCGGTCGGCCGTTGCCGGGGCGGGGTGCATTGAATCCTGGTCCGTAACGCATGGGCGTTTCCTCGTCCTCGTAATGCTCGTCGTCGAGAATCGTTGCTTGCAGGTTTGGCGGATACGAACCCACCGGCACCGTCACCGTGATCGGAGCGGTCAGCGCCTTCACGCGCGCTCGCCCGGTGTTTGGATCGAGCATCTGTCCGCGCTTCGGTGGCCCGTACAAGATCAGCGTGTAGACGCCACCGCCGTAGTCGGCCGCGAAGTCCTCCCGTGTCATGTATCGCGTGATCGAGCGCTGCGTCCCGGCGCACTGCACGCTGCCCCACGTCTTCGGCGTGCGCCGGTCTACGCTGATGTAGTATTGGCCGTCTCCAATGGGCGCGATGGCAAACAGATCCTCCAGTGTGTGAGGCTTCTGCGCGTCGCCCGCAAAGTCGGGCACCTCCATCGTGATGCCGTCGTTCAGCTCGTGATTGTCCTCGGGCATCGGCACGGAGTCGCCCAGCGTAAATAGCTTGGTGCGGCGCGCAATGTCTGGAATCGAGGGCGTGTCGTCTTCAGAATCCGGCGTGGGTTCAGGTGTTGGAGCCCGGCGCGCGTGACGTTTTGCAACGTCGGCGAGCGAAACTGCTGGCAACTTCGTTTCAGAGGGAGGCCCGTGCAATGCAGCCTCCTCCTCTTGCCTTCGTTTCTCGGCCCGCTTCGTTTCGGCGGCGGCTCGGCCCTTCGCAAGATTGGCGAGCTGGTGCTCGCTCATAGTACGCTTGGGCTTGGCCGGCTTGGGCTCTGGGCTCGGCGTGGTGATGTCGGTCATGCTTGTTCCGCCCGGAGCCTTAGCTGACTCCGTTGGGCTTCACCGGAGTCTCGTCCTCGTCCTCGTCCTCGTCCTCGTCCTCGTCCTCTTCAAGCGTGATGTCAAGAAGGCGAGCTAGCGCGCGTTCCATGCGCACGGCGAGCGCCATTATTGCAGGCCGCGCTTCTTCTGGCACTGACGGGAGGCCGCCGATCAGCGACTCTCGGGATGCGGCAAGCAGCGCGGCAAACTCCGCCGCGTCCTCGGGTAGCAGCACTGACTCTGGCTCCTCGTCGTCGCCTTCCTTTTCTTGCTCCTCCATCATTTCGGACACGGCTGGTGCCAGTTCGGTGTTCACGAAGTCGCGCGTCTCTGCTAGCGCCGCATACGTCTTTTCTGCCAGATCCAACATCAGCGACATGACCGTATCTGCCAGCTCGTTGTTGAGCGCGGCCGGGGTCATCGCCTCGTCGTCTGCCTCGCGCATTCGGCTGCCGTGGCTGTCGATCTCTTGCACGAGCTGCTTAAACTGCTCCATGAGCAGATCCACTTCTTCTTGCTCTGCTTCGCGTGTCTCGTTCGTAATCTGCTGGGTCATGTTTTCTCCTCCTCGGTTTGCCCCATCTCTCGTAGCGCGGAATTCACATCAAACTGGTCCGCCGCCGCGGTGCGCTCGCGCCCGAGCCTCACCTTCTCCGCGTCGAATGCGTCGAGCTGCTCCGCGCTGGCCTGGTGCTTCGGCTCGCGCAGTTCGCACGCATACACCTGCGAGTCGCGCACGCTCAGGAAGCCCTCCTCGCTGTTGCGCCGAGCGGTGCACAGGCGGGCCACAAACTTGGCGTCTGGATCATCTTGGAAGTCGATCATCTGTCGCGCGTAGTGCTTGCATTGGGGCCTGACGGGCTCGACCTCGACGTCGCGTGTGAGCAGCCGGAAGCGGGTCGCGGTCGCGCGCCACCTGCCGTTTGCGGCGCGATCCACCTGTTCGGGCGACCAGCTCTCCAGCACCCTGCCCCACTCGTCCCTCACCACGAACATCGAGTAGTCGCCCATGCAGACCAGCGTCTCGGGTGAGAGCGGCGGCGCGTAGGCCATCTGCACCGCGTGCTGGATGGCTGGGCGCGGCATGCCGTCCTCCGGCGACACCCCGTAGTCCAGCGGGCGCTGCGGGAACGCCTCGTAGACCTCGCTGTCGGCGCGGTCCCCAAAAATGCCATCGCTGTTTCCCCGCGGTTCCTCGTCGCTCATCGCGCGCAGAGACTAAGCCTCGCTGACCGTTCGATCAACCCCCGGACACGGGTTCTGCTGGCGGCGCTGCCGCCATTTCGGCCTGAACGGGCACCACATGGTTCATGTGAAATTCGCGCGTGACCAGCTCGACCGCGGGGTTCAGCTTCGGCATTTGTCCGTTGGTCGCTCGCTGAAATTGCTTCACCAGGCTTCCGAGCTGACGCAAAAGCATTGCCTGCGCGGCCCCGTGCTCGGTGACCTGGGCGTAGTACAGGCGCATTCGCGCGTCGCGCTCGGCGATCACGCCCTCGATGGTCGAAAACAGACCGTTGGCCCGCTGGCGCTCACGCTCGACCGACTCCCGCATGGCGTCGTGGTCGCAAGTGAGCTGCGCGGCGTGCTTCATCGCGCTTTCGAGCTGCTCGATCACCGCGCGCGCTTCCCCTCGTCCCGCGGCCTCCAGTCCCCTGATCCTCCACTCGCGGTACGTCCACAGACACGCCAGCGCCAACGCCACCAGCCAGCCGCTCATCAACATCGTAGCTCCTCAATCCTCCGTATGATCGGACACTTAGGGTTTCACGTGCAACCAATGGGCGCCGTATTTTGAAGCGCTAGCCTTCTCACCGCAAAGATGGCGCTCGCGGTCGCCAGCACGATCCGGCGGTCCCGGTAGCCTGTCAAGTTGGGCACCTCTTTCCGCACCACTTTCACCAGCGTGCGCGGGTCCGCCCTGATTCCCGCCAGCAGATCGGAAGCGAGCGGCACCTGCACGATTGGCACGTGGAGAGCATGGCTCACCGCTGCGAGCAACAGCCTCACCGCCGCCACGTTGTCCGCCGCCTCCAGCGGGTCCGCTGCGGGCCCCACCCCGACGACCGCGGGCACGTAGCGGTCGCACACCACGTCCAGTATCAAATGGTGCGCGCGACAGCGCTTTGCGGACTCCCAGGCGCTCACAAGGCTGATCCCTCGACCGGACTTCAGCACGTCCGAATCCAACGACTCTCCCACGCTCGAATCGTCCTCGTACGCGATCACGCTGTATGCGAGCGAGGCAATCCCGGGCGCAATGCCCAGAGCTATCACGGCGCGTACCCTACGGCCGCTTCGGCACGTTGCGCAAGTTGCCGTGCCGGGCGACCGTCAGTCGCCAGCGCCACGGGTGACCTTTTCCGTGGTCCCGAAGCAAGTCATCGCGCTCACGCAGAGCGTGAGCTTTGGTGTCCCAGGCAAGCCAGACGTATGGGAGGTTTGTTTGCCGGTCTAGGATGACCCAGCCGTCGGCAACCGTCTTTTTGCCGGAGCGCGCGCCCGCTACTTGGAATCGTAGCTGCACGAGTCAATCTCGGCGCACGTCTGGATCTTCACGACGCAGCCAGGCCACAGCGTGACCGTTCCGCTCTGCTCGGCGTGGTTGCACACGGTTTCACACGTCGCGCCCTTCGGCGTCGGCTCGCCCTCGGGACACTTGAGCGCGCGGAGGTGGTCGCACGCGGTCTTGCAGTCGGCCGGCGTGCCGGCGTCGTGCGGAGCTGGTCCCGGCTGCACCACGTCCTCGCAGTGCGCTGCTACCAGCGTGCAGGCTAGAATCATCGTGACGCTGTTGCGCATGCTGTCCTCCTAACCAAGCGAGAGCACCCAGATGTCTCGGGTGTCCTCCCACGCCAAATAGTTCTCCGTGAGCCACGCACATCCGGCCTCGCGCCACGCTCCGCCCCAACTGTTCGCGACGAGAAAGCGGGTGGGCTCGTAGGCGACGACGCACATGGCGTGACCGCCCGCGATGTTTTCTCCGCGGGGCACATCGATCAGCGGCGGGCCACTGTCGGGCAGAAAGCTCTCCGCCACCTGAGTACCAAAGAGCACCGGGTGTCCGCTTGCCACCGCGCGCCGGATGGCGTCGAGCCGCGTGTCCCCGTCACCGTAGATGCGATAGTAGCCGTGGTCGCCGCGTGCGTCGAAGGCGTTCTGGTACGCGCGCCATCGTGGTCGCACGTTGACCTTGCTGGCGTCGAAGGGCCAATCGTCCTCGCGCAGCGGACCGAAATACTTCAACGCCTTGAAGGCCGAGCGCAGCCACGTGCCGACGTCTTCGTGCTCGACACCGTTCTGGGCCCGCGCGTTGAAGTAGTGACCGAGCGCGCTGGTCGGTGCCGTGATCGCGGCGGCGGCGCTCGACTCCTCGACGGCGAAGCCCATTCGCATCGCCTGGCCGACACAGCTCGACGTGTTGAGCTGGTTTGGGATCGGTGCCATCCACCGTTCGAGCGACGCGCTGGGCGGCGGCGTGGTCGCCAGCCCTAGCGCGTCATGCAGCCGGTCGCGGGAGTCCTCGGGGTCGGGTAGGTAGCCTAGTCCGCGCATGGTCACTTCTTCTTTTTGGCCGCGCTCGCACCGGCCTCGATGGGGGCGACACGGCCGGCGTCGGGCGACGGAGGCGCTGCGTCCGCTGGCGAGACGGCTCCCGAGCTGGCGTCGCTGGTGGCTCCCGCGTCCGGGTCGATCACGACAACCACCACCGTCTTCGTTTTGGCGGCGCTCGCGTCCTCGGGCTCCGCTCCCGCGTCGCGGCCGGCGGAGGCTCCCGCGAGTTGCTGCGCCTTCAGTATCTCGCGAATGAACGGATCGAGCACCTCGCGGGTCGCGCAAATGCCTCGCGCGGCGTCCTCGATGCTGATGCCCTGCTTCTCGGAGAAGAACAACGCGCAGGCGTCCTTCGCAATGTCGTTGATGGTACGGATGACAGGCTTCGCGCCCGCGCAGCCCGTCACCGCAAGTGCAAGCCCCAGCCAAACCAGTCTGATTGACATGCCGGCAAGCTACCGCTCGTTGTCGCTGCCCTGCAACTTTTCGGCGAGCGCCGACTTCGCGGCCTGAATCCGCCGCCAGGCGATGTAGCCCCACCCGAACACGTCGAGCAGCTCTTGCTCGATCTCCGCGACGGTGGCGTCCACCGGCAGCCCGAAGCTCCGGCCTTGGTAGTCGCGCTCGCCCTGTTCCATTCGCTGTCGCACGAGGCCGACGTACTCGTCCCACAAAGCGAGGTTGGCAGTTTCTGGCGGTGGTTCGTGGCGGTGCATTGTCCTCACCCACACGGTGTCACGTACGTCATCGTAAAGCTCGCAAGTCACGTGCTGCCAATCTCACGCCGCGCTCCCCCGCGTCAAGTTTTCAGACCTCATCCAGCGCGGTGTCAAAGTCTGCTCCTAGCTCGGCGCTGAGCTGTTCCGTGGCGCCGTTGTAAAAGCGCATGGCGCGGCCTTCAAAGTACAGCGCGATCTCACCCGTTGGCCCATTGCGCTGTTTGGCGATGTTCAGCTCGACCTCGCCCTTCGCGGCACTCTTGTCGTAGTAGTGCGCTCGGTACAAAAACCACACGGCGTCGGCGTCCTGCTCGATGGCTCCCGACTCGCGTAAGTCACTGAGCTGGGGGCGCTTGCTTTTCTGTTGCTCGACGGAGCGGTTCAACTGGCTCAGCGCCAGCACCGGCACGTGTAGCTCTTTCGCCATGCGCTTGAGTCCTTGGCTGATGCTCGCCACCTCTTGCTCGCGCGACGCGCCCTTGGTCCGCTCGCCGCGCATGAGCTGCAAGTAATCAACCACGACCAGTGCTAGCCGCTTCGCCGCCGTCTTGGTGACTCCCAGTTCTATCTCGCGCTGCAACCGGCGCACGCGGCTGCGCAGCTCCAGCACGGTGATGCCGCACGTGTCGTCGATCCAGAGCGGGAAGTCTTGGAGGCTCTGCGTCGTCGCCGTGATCGCTGACCACTGCTCGCTCGTCAGCCGGCCGGCGCGCACGTCCGACGCGCTCACTCCTGACTCGGCGCACGCGAAGCGCGTGGCAAGCTGCTCGCGCGGCATCTCCAGCGAAAAGAAGGCAACGCCATTCTCCGACTGCTCCCCTGGCGCACGTGGGCGCGCGACATTCGCCGCAATGCTCGTGGCCAGCGAGCTTTTCCCCATGCCCGGCCGACCAGCGAGCACGTACAGATCCCCGTCGTACATGCCGCCGGTCTTGCGATCTAGATCCGTGAATCCACTCGACTGACCCGTGACGCTCACCCCTCGCGCCTGGGCGTCTTGGAGCGCGCGCAGGTTGCGCAGCATGATGTTCCCTGCCAGCTCCAGGTGCGCCTCGGTGGTCTGGTGTGCCAGATCCGCGAGCTGGCGTTCAGCTTCCTCCAGTAGCTGCTGCACGCCGTCCGTCGGCGTGACAAATCCCTCTGCTGCAAACGTCCGGTGGAGAGCGATGGACTGACGCAGGCGCCACTTCTCTCTCACCACCTTTGCGTGCTGAGCGACGTTGGCGACGCTGGGCGTTGCGTCAGTGACCCTCGCTAGGTACGGCGTGCCTCCGACCTGTGCGAGTCGGTCCTGTTCGCGCAGCACTCCGGCGACCGCAGCGGGATCGAATCCCTTGCCCTGCGCCGCGAGCCCAGCGATGGCCTCCCAAATGTAGCGGTGAGCTTGAGAGAAGAACTGCTCGACGCCCAGCACGCTCGCAACCAGATCGTAATCTTCTGGTTTCAGAAACACATGGCTGATCACGACGGCCTCTAGCTCAACCTCGTGCGGCGGCACACGGTCGGCGTTCCTTGGCACCGCCTGTTGCTGCGGTGGCCGTGGCGAGGCAACGTCGTTCACGGGCTCAACACGCATTCGGTAACGGCCTTGTCTTTCAGTCCACCGAGCGATGGGTAGGCGTTGGCGATCTCTTGGACGTTGCGGAGCGTGGTGATCAGCGTCGAGCGGCGCTGAGCAAAGCGCTCTCGGATCACTGCCTCCATCTCGCGGCGAAACCATTCCGGTTCGCCGCGCGGGTCAAGCCCATCGAGCACCGCGATGGGCGCGGACATGAGCGCGGACAGCGGCTCCAGCGAGCGGTCGTCAAACGACTCTTTGAGCTTGCGGATCAGATCCGGCACCAGCGCGTATGCGAGCTGGCGACGCGGGGCCGCTTGCTTTACCGCTCGACACGCGCCGATGGCGAGGTGGCTCTTGCCGGCGCCGCGAGGCCCGCTTAGCACGAGCCAGGCGTCCGCCATGGGCGCGGTGGCTGCCCACTGGGCGGCGGCCTTCAGCGCCGCCGCCAGCGCGGCGGTGCGCCGCTCAAACTCCCGCAGCTTTGCGCCCGCCTGGCGCGGGGGCACCCCGCTGTCGATCAGCCGTCGGCGGACCGCGTACTCGGGCCAGCGGTCGCAGACTGGCGTCGCGAGCTGCCTCTCCTCCCAGCGCGGCTGGCGACCAGGCCGGTAGCAGCTCTCGCCCTCAGCACACGCTCCGCCCTCTGGTGGGCAGCGAGCGCAGAGCATCAGGCGGCGGTGTGACTCCAGATATGCAGCCTCCGTCTCGCCCAAAAATTCAGTCAGGGTTAAATCCGGGGGGCCATTCGATAGGGAACATGCCTTTTTCTGTAGCCATTTCAAGGGGCTTCCCTCGATTTCGACTTCCAGGCTTAGTCTCTCGACCTCCGCCCGACGGCCCGTGAGCAGCCTCGTCGTCGCTTCGCCCAACACGTCCGCTGCGTGGTGCATGCTTTTTGTCTCCAAAATCAGTGTCTGAAATTGATGAATGACTTGGGTCTGTTAAACCGTTACCCGAACGGTTACCTAAACCGTCGGATCCTGATCCTGATCCTGATCCTGATCCTGATCTTGATCTTGATCTCTTATTCTGAGGCAACGGTTGCGGCAACGGTTGCGGTAACGGTTGCGGTAACGGTTGCGAAGTGCCCCTTTCGTGAAGCTGCACATAGGAAAGACCTTGTTGTTCTGCGAGGTTCTCGATCAGACCAAAGGTGTCTCCCCAGCGTTGAGCCATCTTTGGAAGGGACAAATCGACCGCGAGTTTGAGCGACGCGACATGGACAAGTTTTAGAGTGCAATCGGGCACATCCCGCCACTGGCGATACCAGGCCGTGAGGTAGTTCGGGTTCGGGCAACGGTTGTATCGCGGGCCGTTTGGGATGCGGATCACCCGCACCGTCGGATCAAACTCCACGAGGTTTGCTGTCACCAGCTCGGCGAGAGCGGCTCCGATCTGCTCGGCCGAGCGCCGTCGAGCGTCGGCAAGCGATGCGACCGAGGCGCTGCGCAGCAGGCCGGGCAAAGCGGTGCGCAGCGGGCCGGTGAGAAAAGTTACCCAGAGCATTTGGGCGCCGTCCGTCAACGCGGAAAACTTCGCGTCGTCGTGCATGCGCGGGTCGATTAGCCACGCCATTTCTGGTCCCCCGCGGCGACTACGCCGACACGACGCCAGGCTGGTTTTCGTTTGCTGGCGAGAGGCGGCGGGCTTCGGCCCGAATGAGACGGCGCAAGGTGTCCGATTTGGTCAGTTTTTCGTGTGAAGCGACCGTTTCGAGGTGCGCGTAGTCCTCCGGGTCCAGCTCCAGGGTGATGCGCGTTCGGTCCTTGGTGTCGTCACTCATACAATCCTCAGTAGCGCCGCCGCGATCACGAAGTCAATACGCATGCCGTGTGGATGTTGCGACGCCAGGTGAGAGCCGTCGTCGAGGCTCGCGAGAGGCTTTGGAAAAAGACTGCGGAAGATTTTGCTTGCCCACGACAACGCGGTGAAATACGAAGTCGGTTCCGCCATGAGCAGCTCCGAAACGCAGCGCCCCGAGCACGCAAACATGCGTCGCTGTTCGAGCTGCGGCGTGCGCCGCGCCACGGTGTTCGATTCCGGCGTGTGCGCCCATTGTGGGCCCGATCCGACGGGTTGGTGCGCGTGGTGTGGAGCTGACGTCGAGCACCCCGCGGTGTTCTGCGGCTCGACGTGCTCGAACGACCACGCCGCGGATCTGTCGCCGGCCTGGTGGCTGCGCAGAGCGTCGCAGCCGAGCTAAGCTCGCCTAGTAGTCTGAATCTAGCGTGTTGAGAGCGTTGCGCGCCCAGCCCTCGAACACCCGCGCATCGAGGGTCACCTCTTGTCCGCTGATCAGCACCGTGCAGCGCAACACGGTTCCTCCACCTGCTGCTTCAGAGCGCCCGCGTCGCGTTGCCATGTCTGGGCGGGACGCGGTACGAAACACGAGGCTGTTGCCGTTGCCGTCGGTCGCTTTGATTTCTGTCGCCAAAGTGTCGTTGTCGATCATGTCCTTCTCCTCTAGGGCGCGAAGCGCAACGCCCAGCACCGTGCCAATGTTATCCTCGTCGCTCCGAAGCACGCAGCCCTCGGGACCGTGCCGAGTAACAGCAAGCAACCACGACGTCGCGACCGTGCCGCAGTAAGCGCAGAGCACCACCACTGGTGGCTCCGTCGTCGTCGCCCCGCTAAGTGTGTCGAGCACGATCTGAGACGGGCTGCGCACCACCTTGGGGTAGGGCCGGTCCAGGTCCAGTGGCCTGTTGCGCGCTCTGCGCCGCTTGCTTTTACGTCGCCACTTCATTCGTCGCTCTTAGGTGGCGGCTTGACGGCTTTTGCGCAAGCAGCTACTTTGTGCATCTGAACCTCCTACGGTTCTTCGTCCGTCCCGTTCCCGCCAGCGCCCCTGGACTTCCCTCTGGGGGCGTTGGTCTTTTGTACGCCAGGCAGAAAGGAGCCGCAAGAGCCGCGTGGACAAAGCCTGACCGGGTTCGCCCTTGACAGCCGCGACGGCTCTGATAGCACTGGCAGCATGCCGCAGCGGCGCAGCTCATTCGTGGACAGCCCGGCGTTCGGGGCACTCGCTCCGCACATACGCATCGAGACGTACGACCGCGACGGCGGCCATCAGCACCCGCGGAAGCGCATCGAGCTGGGGACGAAAGCACCACCGAGCGCGGTGGCAATGGCACTGACGCTAGAGCTGCCCTGCGTCGCGTGCGGGCGCAGCATCCATCCGTTTCGCCAGCGCGTCGCCGCCTCGAAGCGGTCGCACCACGTGCACGTGTACTTTGCAGCAGCCTGCCCGCTGGGCATTAGCGTCGGATGTTCCCGAGGCCGCGAAGCGCGCGACGAGTATCTGAGGGTCGTTGAGGCCGTGAAGGTAACCGCGCCGGATCGAGGCCCGCAGCTCGCGCTGTTCGAGGCGGAGCCAGAGGCTATTTTCGTGGGCGAAATGGAGGACGAAATGGATGATGCAAAAGAACGGCCGGAACCGGCCGATGTTGATCCGTCCAGCAACCTCGATTGCGAGCTGAGCATCGCGGAAGCGGCAGCCGGTCTGCCGGCGTACGAAGCCAGCGAGGTGGCCGCGATGCAACAACTGAGTGTGGGGGCAGGGATTTTCGACGAGAGCGCGATCTGGAGCGCAGCACAGGACCGGGAGGATCAGCTCATGGGCGCGCTGATCGTGCTGCGCAGCGACGTAGACGCACTGCGCTGGCGGGTGAATGCGCTCGCGCTGGCGTTGGCCATCGTGATCGCGGTGATCATGGGCTCAACCTATGTGGTGCTGCGATGAAAGCGAAAAAGGATGATGGGCCTCGATGAACTCAACGCCAGCGTCACGAACGCGATTCTGCGCGCGGAAGAACTGCCGCCCGGCTCGTGGGAGGCCCAGCGCGCTTTTTGTAAGGTTACCGATCTTGAGGAAGAAATTGCGACCATCGTCGGCGCGCAAACGGTCGAGGGCGCAGCCGCTCGACTTGGCGCGGTCACTGCGGCCCTGAGTGCCGGTGAGCCCTTGCGGGCAATCCAGCTTGCGGAGCGCTATCTGATGGACGCGCTGAGCGCTGGCGCGCGACTCAGACTCGAAGAGACAATCAAAGATGCCATTGTTAGGGGGTCAAAATGAGCTACCGCTGCCAGTGTACCGGCCAGTGCGGGCACAATCACCAGTGGCTCCCGACGCAGCCGGCGGCCCAGTGCCGAGCGCCGCACGGCTGCTATGTGCACCGCAGCCGCGACAACCCGAGTTGGTGGGTGCTGGCCACGCAACAAGGCACCGATGATCGGGACCGGCCGGTCGTGAGCTGGGGACTCGCGTACCCGGACGCCTACGACACGAAGAAGACGATCAGAGTCGAGCTGGTGACCGTAGGTGTGGCCGGCGTGCCGCTCGCACTCTGCCAGCGCTGCAAGCTGCTCATAGGGAGGAAGGGAAGCTCCGATGACCGACCGACAGACACAAATGAATCTGTTCCTGCCTCCGGCAGAGCCGCCGCCGCGCCAGCCGAAGCCCGAAAAGCGCGATGCCGAACACGGCGCGTTGGCGCGTGATCTCGGCATCGCTCGCGTCGAGGCCGCGACCGAGGAGTGGCAAGAGCACGCCGTGGCGACCATTCGCGTGCTGGCCGGCGAGCGAAGCAAACTGACGACAGACGACGTGTGGGAGCGCCTGGGGCGCGACGCGGAGCTAGAGGGCCGCGCAATGGGCGCGGCGATGCGGACCGCGGCGAAGCTCGGATACATTCGCCGGACAGACCGCACCACGAAGTCCGTGCGAGTCGCGTGTCATCGGCGCGACCTGCGGGTGTGGGAGTCTCTGCTCGAAGCCCGCTGTGCATCCTCGCCGACGCGCTCAGGAAGGTGAAGCCGTGAGCAAACTGAGCGCAGAAATACTGGGCCTCAAGATGCGCGGCGAAGCGCCGGGAACCGTCGAGGTGCTGCTAGCGTTGCAGATCGAAGCTCTCGAAGCATGCTGCGAGAAGGTCAACGCGATCCGAAACAGCATCGTCGGGTGCCAGCAATTCAACTTCAGTGAGCACGCCTATCCGCTGGTCGCCGCGCTGAACGCCGCCGGATTCGTGGGCGAGCCATACCCCGCCGCGCTCGCAAGCGTCGGCACGCTGCTTGAGCGCGCGACGAACGCCGAACGCAAGCTGGCGGAGGTGAGGGTGCTCCTCGACTCGTGGCCCAGTGGGGTGATGATGAGCGCCGACGAGGTTTTCGCCATCCTCGACGCTGACGAGAGCGAGGGGGAAGGATGACATACCGTGCCGGCACGTTGGGCCTGTCGCCCATCGGCATACCAGACGACACGCCGAGAATCGTGTGCGACGGGTGCGGCCTGGTGTACCGAATCGCGGTAGACCGACTACCGCCGAAATGGTTTCTCGACGGGAAGTCACCACGCGGTTGGCTGCGTGACGTTGACGGGCACGGGGTGCGCCACGATGCGTGCCCAGCGTGCGCGCGGAAGGGGCCAGAACTGTGACCCGTCCGACCCTGCGCGCGCTGGCGCACGAGAGAGGATGCGATGGCGCCGGGGTGTGGCGCGAGGTCGAGCCTGACTGGGACGCCTGCGCATGGGACGACTATGGCGACCCCGTGATCACGCTGCGCGCCCCCACCCGTCGCGCCGCCGAAGCCGGCCTCCGTGCCGCACTCGAATCGCTGCCGGTTAGGAAGGTGAAGCCGTGAGCGCCACATCGAAGCGCGTGCTGGCGGGCCACGCGACATTCGAGTACGCCCACACCCTAGCCCGCGAGGTCGAAGCAGGCGGCTCGTGGTCAACGTGAAGCAGCAAGCCACGTTGTTCGCCGCCGACGAGCCAGAGGACATTGGCGACGACCTGGACTACTACGAGACGCCGGAGTGGTGCTGGGATGCCGTCGCGCCCATTGTGCGCGCCGCGCTCGACCGGATGCCCCGGTCGTATCTGATCGAGCCGGCGGCGGGCCGCGGCGCGTTGCTCGGCTACGTGCTGCACAGTGTCGAGGTGTGCGCCGCGCAGGCCATCGAGCTGCACCCCAAGCGCTTTCGCCAGCTCCGGGCGCAGTGGGAAGCGCTGGCCACGTGTCGGCAAGGCGACTTCCTGAGCATGCAGATCGACGCTCCCGTGAAGAACCGCCGCGCGCTGGTCGTGCTCAACCCGCCGTACAGCAAGCCGCGCAAGACCATCGGCCAGGAATTCGTCGAGCGGTCACTGAAGCTGGCGACGCCGAAGGGCATCGTGGTTGCGCTCTTGCCGCTTGCCTTCGCGGCGGGCCAGGGCCGAGCTGCGCTGCACCAGCGCTACGCCAGTTCGATCTACGTGCTCTCGGAGCGGCCGGGCTTCGGCGGTGAGCACGACACGGGCAGCAAAGACTACGCATGGTTCGTTTGGGATCTTGCGCACCCGAAGCGCGAGTGGGGAGCATTGGTGAGGCCATGATGAAACTGAACGAACTGCGCGACACGAGCTACGAGATCGCCAAGAGCAAGGGCTGGCATGACGACGAGCTGAAGCGCTCCTTCGCCGATCTGATGGCGCTGGTGATCAGCGAGCTGGCGGAGGCGCTGGAGGAACACCGGAAGGGCAAGCCGCCGCGGAACATTGAGTACGCCAAAGATGGCAAGGTAGCCTGCACATACTCGCCCAAAGACGGCACTCCGTCGCCGGCCAGCTACAGCACCGCCCTGTCGCTCGTCGAGTCGGGCCACAAGCCAGAGGGCATCGTCATAGAGATCGCGGACACGATGATCCGGCTCGGTGACTGCGCGGGGAAGTACAATTTGGACCTGGGCGAGTGCGACGACGTGCGCTCTGTAAGCGAGATCGTGAACAGCACCGAGGTCGAGCAGCTTAACGTCGAGGAGCCGCGCTCGTTCGGTGAGTGGTTTTGCGAGATTTGTCATCCCCTATGCGAGCTTGGGATGAAGCCCCAGGTGGGCGGTTCTCCCCCAGAGTCGCGAGAAATCTGGCTAGGTGTCGCCATCACATCCATCTGTTCGCTGGCGCATTCTCTTGGCATCACCGGCGAAGAGCTGGAGCGCGCCATCGAGATCAAACACGCCTACAACAGAACCCGAAGCTATCGTCACGGAGGCAAGGTGCTATGAATCCTAGCGCCCAGATCGAGGCCCGCATAGCACTCGACGTGCTGGCCAATCGTGAGAGCAAGCGGCGCAACGGTAAGCAGGCCCGCCGCTACGTGCTGCGCGCGGCGCTGTGCGCGTTCGCCCAGGCGCGGCGCGACCTGCGCTTCGATGCACAGTTTTGCTATCTGCCGGCGTACGTCAGGATCTGTGACGGCTGGGAACTGTGGGTGCAGCCGCTGGAGTATCGCAAAGCGGACCCGCCAATCATCGCGCGGCGCGTCCAGCTCGACTGGGGAGGCACAACGCGCGATCTGAACGGGCTCCAGCGCGGGCCGGACTTTGCGATGCACGCGCTCGGCGCGATGCTCGACGCCGACGCGGAGCTAGAGGCTCTGCTACAGATCATCGAGTCCACCACGGAGCTGGCGCAGGAGCAGCATGCGAAAAATCAAGCGTCCCGTCGAACTAGACTCTGACGCGCACGGTCGGCTCATGGCTCTGAGCCGGCACACTCGCGTTCCCGCCGCGGAGTACGTGCGAGAGGGGCTCGACGCGGTGCTGGGCCTGGCGGAAAAACAGCAAACCACCGCGGAGAGCAGCGTGGCCGCTTGGGCCGCCGACCGGAAGTTGGACTGATGCCAGGCGAGGGCAGTAGCCTTTTGCCGACATGGCGCAGGACATCATCATCTCGGCCTTCGCAACCCCACCGCAAAGAGCGCAGCGGGAGATTGCTCAACCGCTCAGTCTGTTCAAGGAGCAACCGCTCCTAATCGACCTAGCAGGCATCGGCTCGGACGTGTGGATGAGCCCGACGGACACGAAGCGTGCCCCGCGCGAGCCATGGGGCGGCACGCCGTTTGCTCGCGAGGCGGGCATGTACCGCGAGAAGGGCAGCGGCGGCGACTCGGTGCTGGCCGGGTTGCTCGCCAGCAAAGCTCGGGGGGTAGAGCCAAGGCGCATCTGCCTGATCGGGTTTAGTGCGGGCGGCACCTTCGTGGGCAACGTGCTCAAGAGCGCCACCGACCGGGCGATGGTGGACATGGTGATCTTGCTCGACGCGCTTATGGTGTCGCGCTCGCCCGCAGGGTTTCCGAAGCAGGCACTCCAGCCGTGGGCGGACTACGCGGCCAAGGCAATCTTCGCCGGCATTCGGTCTGAGCGTGGCACGGGTGCCCGCGATCCGTTTCTGGGTCCGGTGTTCGTATCCGCCCACACGAGCATCAAGCAGTCGGCCGCTCTTGAAGCGCAGGTTGGCAACACCACGTCGAGCACCGCGGCGGTCATGGACGCGAGCATGAAGGCGGCGAGCGAACTGCCGGAGTACGAGGGCGGTGGGCCCAAACATATCGAAACCAACTGGTCGCAGCTCGTGAGCGGCTTTCCGTCGGACGCCTTCCCTCTCACCATCGGAACGCAGCAAGGCGTGCCCGGCCCAAACAAGACGTGGACGAGCATGCCGCTGCCGTTGATCAAAGCGGCATGGGGCAACTTCTACGATCTGGACTACGGCGGCACGACGGCAGCCGACCACGTGTTCCAGGCGTGGCGCGTGCAGAGAGCGATGTTCAACACGTTCCTGGCGCCGCGCTGGAACGCGGACACCAAAAGCCCGTACAGCGTGGCGGGCCTGGGGGATTTCTGGCGATGCTGTCCTGGCCCTGGCGGCAACTTCGTCCCCCCGGGCTTTTTCCCGACCGGGGTGCCGTACTGGCAGCTCGCATTGGCGCTGGGCCTCGGCGCGGTCGCAGGAAAAACGCTGCTAGAGTGACAGCGTTGACAGCACTGACAGCGTGTGAAAGGATCGGGCTACAAACATGATGCTCACGACCCCATGGAAGACGTACAGCGAGGACGGGCGCAAGCACCGCATTCGCGCCACCTACGGCATGGACTACGGCGTTGCACGACGGCACAACCAGGAACCGCACTTCTCACTGACGGGCGAGATTGATGAGCAGGCGCGCAACAATCGCTGGATGGAAGTGGGCGGCGGCCAGCTTCACAATGAACTGGTCAAGCACTTCCCCCAGTTCCGCGAGATTGCGCACTGGCATTTGATGAGCCCGGCGGCGCCCATGCACTGCATGGCCAACGCGAAGTATTGGTGGGAAGCGTGGTCCGGCGAGACACCGGCTAGACAGCACGACCGGCCGCTCGACTCGTTCGCTGCGACGATTGTGTGGGGAGCGCTTCCCGGCGAGACGGGCTCGGCTGCGCTGGGCACTGCAATGCTCCGCCCGTGGGGCGAGGTGCGTGATTGGCTGGAGGCGCGGCTACCCTTGTTACAGCACGCATTCCGAAGCGACATGCAAGCAATCGGCGTCTGGGAAGGATGAGTTGTCATGGGCAAGCAAGAAATCGATTTCAATGACGAGGATGCGGTCCTCGCGGCGATGGCGGCGGAATTGGAGCTGGACGACCTAGCCATCGACGATGGCGGCCGGGGCTTCAGCTCGTTCGGAACGGACACGTTCTACTTCATTGAGACAAGCGGCGGACGGCGTAGCTGGGTCGTGGCGCGCGACGATGACGCCATGGAGGAACTGGCGCTGGCCGTGATCAAGCAAGACCTGGAAACACAGCCAGAGCTATTCAGCCGACACCTGATCGAGTCCAACATCAACATCGAGCGTTTGCGTCGGAATCTGGAGTCGGACACAAACGC